>JAAGKN010000960.1_pt1 | contig 61382 bp, 63 predicted proteins | sample 6206371 | NCBI WGS metagenome assembly JAAGKN01 (sample SAMN11533720, study PRJNA540317) | gut metagenome | isolation source: fecal pellets from male and female animal of same cohort | host: Peromyscus leucopus | place: USA:CA | collected 2017 | reverse complement strand
TAAACCGTCTTATTCTGCATCCCGACTCTCCTTTCCCTCATGTCGGCTCTTTAGGCAATTGCGAAACTCCCATTTTACCAAAGTTCCATTGTGCAAATTGTACACTCCAACGCAGACACGCTTTCGCTCCGGGCTCACCGCAGCGGTACATAAGATGCATAAGTACTGCATCTAAGTACCGGCGGTTCGCAGGGTCTGCTTATGGAATATACAATCTGCACAATTCGAATTCCGAAAACCAGAGTTTCGAAATTGCCTGGTATTGATATAAAAGTGAAAGGAATGAAAACAAGGTGAAATATTGGATAGAGCGCTGGGTGCAATTAAGGAAAAAAGAATTATGCTCTTACCCGAATGATTTTCCTATACATGATGTGTATAAATCAATATGCACGCATGAAGAACTGAAAAGCGGATTCAAAGAATTACATGAAATTTTTACGCAGTTCTATAAGGACATATTAAGCGATCCCGCCGAAATGCTGCTGTCAGTATATGAAATGAATGAATATGACTATTTTTCAAAGGAAGCAAGAGCGTCCCGAGAGGAATCTTTTAAATACGCAAAGATTTTTTATGTATTGGGATATTCAGGGGAGCTTACGCAAGACGGCGTTCTATGTATTAGCGCTGACAAATTAAAGGAGCAGTGCAGGGCTCTGAAAATTACAAATATCGGCAAATATTTGAATATTCTCGGCAACTACGGAATAGCGGCAGAAGGAATTATCGGCGGCAAGTTAAAAAGCAATACGGATATCACTGTTTCATTTCCTGATAATAAAAATGTGATAATTGCATTATATAATTTGGCAGTCAAAGCAAATAATGCAAACAGGTTTAAAGATTTTTGCAGACTGAATTATAAATTACTTGAAGATGACTGGAATACAATTGGGTACGGCAGAGGTGTTGACGCTGTTTCGGATTTCTTTTATTCGGATCAGGACAAGGCAGTAGCTGAGCTTATACACGAGGAACTGCTAAGGCGAAATTATTGCTATAACTTTCAGGAGTGGAATGAGGGCCCTCAGATACGGTATTACAAAAAAGAAGGGGATCGCGATAGGAACACAAATGCCGATTTTTGGCTGGCCAGCATGGATACAGAATTCAGACTTTATTTTAGAATAAAAAATATGGATAAGGTTCTTGAGTACATAAAAAAATGTCCCGAAAGTGTTATAAGCAATTTCATGGTCAGCGACAACGGGTGTGAGAACAGGATTTCAGGAAGCTGCGTTTCAGGAATATCCTACCAAATCAATGAAAAAAATATCTGGAGGTGCGGTTGTTGTAACCCGAATTTTCAGGTAACTCCGGGCATTGATGATTATATTTATTATATCAATGCCGTGGAAACGGCGGATAAAAAAAAGGAACAAGTTCACTGTATCTTGTAGTTTTTCTTTTACAAAACACAAAATCTATGATATAATAACCGCAGGAAGAAAACAGGCGCCGCATGGCAGCATTTGGTTTCCTGCGGTTAAGTTTTCTTAATGCGAGCATTTATAAAAAGGAGTGTTTTCCGATGGCAAAGACAGGCAATTATGACGCTTCCAGCATTACGGTGCTGGAGGGACTGGAAGCGGTGAGAAAACGCCCCGGCATGTATATCGGCAGCGTTTCCACGAAGGGTCTGAACCACTTGATTTATGAGATTGTTGACAATTCTGTGGATGAGCATCTGGCAGGGTTCTGCGATACTATCACGGTGACTCTGGAGGCGGACGGATCCGCCACAGTGGCGGACAACGGAAGAGGTATTCCCGTAGGCATGCACGAAAAGGGCATCAGCGCGGAGCGTCTGGTATTCACCACCCTGCATGCCGGCGGCAAATTTGATAATTCAGCTTATAAGACCAGCGGAGGCCTGCACGGCGTAGGATCTTCGGTGGTCAATGCGTTGTCTGCAAGATTGACTGTGACAGTCAAGACTGGCGGGTGCGTATATGAGGATAAGTATGAGCAAGGCAACCCGGTGACTGAACTGGTCAACGGGCTTCTTCCTGTTAAAGGTAAGACCAGAGAGTCCGGAACTACCATCAACTTTCTGCCGGACGATACGATCTTTGACAAAACCCGTTTTAAGGAGGATGAGGTAAAGAGCCGCCTGCACGAGACAGCTTATCTGAATCCCAACTTGACTATTATATTCCACGACCTGCGCAGCCAGGAGCCGGAGCATGTCACCTTCCATGAACCGGAAGGCATCACAGGCTTTATCAAGGACATGAACAAAAATCAGGAGGCTGTTCACGATGTCATCTATTTCCAGGGCGAGAGCGAGGGCATTTCAGTAGAGGTTGCATTTCAGTATATCAATGAATTTCACGAAAATGTGTTGGGCTTCTGTAACAACATCTACAACTCTGAGGGCGGCACCCATCTTACCGGCTTCAAGACCATGTTTACCAACGTCATCAACAACTATGCCAGAGAGATTGGGATATTGAAGGAAAAGGATGTGAATTTTACCGGTGCGGATGTGCGGAACGGTATGACGGCGGTGATTTCTATCAAGCATCCGGATCCGAGATTTGAGGGACAGACCAAGACAAAGCTGGACAATCAGGATGCGGCAAAGGTAGTCAGCAAGGTGACGGGGGATGAAATTACCCGTTTTTTTGACAGAAACCTGGAAATCTTAAAAAGTATTATTTCCTGCGCGGAAAAAGCCGCAAAGATTCGCAAGACGGAGGAGCGCGCCAAGACAAATATGCTGACAAAGCAAAGGTTCTCCTTCGACTCCAACGGCAAGCTTGCCAACTGTGAGTCCAGAGACGCCTCCCAGTGTGAAATTTTTATTGTGGAGGGAGATTCCGCCGGAGGCAGCGCCAAGATGGCCCGGAACAGAATGTATCAGGCAATCCTGCCTATCCGGGGAAAGATATTGAATGTGGAGAAGGCAAGTATCGACAAGGTTTTGGCAATGCCGAGATCAAGACCATGATCAATGCTTTCGGCTGCGGCTTTTCGGAAGGCTATGGCAATGATTTTGATATTTCAAAGCTGCGCTATGACAAAATTATTATTATGGCGGATGCGGATGTGGACGGCGCCCATATTTCCAACCTTCTGCTGACCCTGTTTTACCGTTTTATGCCGGAGCTGATTTTTGAGGGACATGTGTATATTGCCATGCCGCCCCTTTATAAGGCCATGCCTTCCAAGGGAGCGGAGGAGTACCTGTATGACGACAAGGCCCTGGAAAAATACAGGAAAACCCACAAAGGCCCCTTCACCCTGCAGCGGTACAAGGGACTTGGTGAGATGGATGCGGATCAGCTTTGGGAGACCACGCTGAATCCGGAGACCCGCCGCATGAAACTGGTGGAGATAGAGGATGCCCGTATGGCTTCCGAGATTACGGAGCTGCTTATGGGAACCGAGGTTCCGCCCCGCAAGGCCTTTATTTACAACCATGCAACGGATGCGGAACTGGACTATAACGCATAAAAATTCTTGAGGCAAAATTGCAGGAAAGGTTACAAAAATAATACATGGAAGACAACAGTAGAATCATCAAAACAGAGTACTCTGAGGAGATGCAGAAATCCTTTATCGACTATGCCATGAGCGTTATCATTGCCCGGGCTCTGCCGGATGTGAGGGACGGCTTAAAGCCGGTTCAGCGCCGCACACTCTACGATATGTATGAACTGGGCATCCGCTATGACAGACCCTACAGGAAGAGCGCCCGTATTGTGGGTGATACCATGGGTAAATACCATCCTCACGGCGACAGCTCCATCTATGACGCCCTTGTAGTCATGAGTCAGGATTTCAAGAAGGGCATGCCTTTGATTGACGGACACGGCAACTTCGGCAACATTGAAGGAGATGGCGCCGCTGCCATGCGTTATACTGAGGCCAGGCTTCAGAAAGTGACCCAGGAGGCTTTCCTTGGGGATTTGGACAAAGATGTTGTGGATTTCATGCCAAACTTTGACGAAACGGAAAAGGAACCCACAGTTCTTCCTGCGAAGCTCCCCAACTTTCTTATAAACGGGTCAGAGGGTATCGCCGTGGGTATGACTACCAGTACGCCCCCACATAATCTGGCGGAGGTCATCGACGCCACAAAGGCATATATGCTGGACGAAAATATCAGTACCAGAGAATTGATGCGCTATATCAAGGGGCCTGATTTCCCTACCGGCGGCATCGTTACCAACAAGGACGATCTTCTTGAGATTTATGAGACAGGTGTAGGCAAAATCAAGGTTCGGGGCAAGGTGGAATTTGAGAAGGCAAAGGGCGGAAAGACCAATGTGATCATCACAGAAATTCCCTATCCCATGATTGGCATGAATATTTCCAAGTTTCTTCAGGATGTGGCCAATCTTTCCGAGACGAAGAAAACCTTGGATATTGTGGATATTTCCAACCAGTCCTCCAAGGAGGGTATCCGCATTGTCATTGAACTGCGCAAGGACGCAGACCCGGAGAATTTTGTAAACCTCCTTTATAAAAAAACCCGGCTGGAGGATACCTTCGGCGTGAATATGCTTGCCATCTGCAGCGGCAGACCGGAGACCATGGGACTGAAAGCAATCCTGAAGGCCCATGTGGACTTTCAATTTCAGGTTGCCACCAGAAAGTACACCAATCTCCTGGCCCACGAGATGGAAAGAAAGGAAATACAGGAAGGACTGATTAAAGCCTGCAATGTCATTGACCTGATTATTGAGATCCTGCGCGGGTCCAAGGATCGCGCCATGGCAAAGGCGTGTCTTACTGAAGGAAAGATCGACGGCATCAAATTCAAGTCCAAGGAATCCAAAATCATGGCTACACAGCTTATGTTCACGGAGAAGCAGGCAAATGCCATTCTGGATATGCGGCTGTATAAGTTGATTGGCCTGGAAATAGAAGCTCTGATTAATGAGCACGAGGAGACCATGGCTAACATCTACCGCTATGAGGATATTCTGGTACGCAGAGATTCCATGGCCCAGGTCATCATAAACGAGTTGGACGAGTACAGGAAGGCTTACGGACGGAAACGCAGAACCACCATTGAGAACGCCGAAGAAGCGGTCTATAAGGAGAAGGAAGTGGAAGAGACAGAGGTTGTCTTCCTCATGGATCGTTTCGGCTATGCAAAGACCATAGATTTGGCCGCCTACGAGCGCAACAGGGAGGCTGCCGATAATGAGAACCGTTTTGTATTTACCTGTAAAAATACAGGAAAGGTGTGTCTTTTTACCAACACGGGACAGCTTCATACCATCAAGGTTATGGATCTTCCTTTCGGCAAGTTCCGGGACAAGGGAACGCCCATCGATAATGTGAGTAACTATAACTCCGAGAAGGAGGATATTGTATATATTACCAGCCAGACAGAACTGAATCTGCGCCAGGTGGTCTTTGTGACGGCCCATGCCAACTGTAAGCTGGTGGACGGCGGGGAGTTTGACGTATCAAAGCGCACTGTGGCCGCCACGAAGCTGGAGGAGGGCGACGCTGTTGTCAGCGTCATGTCTCTTCTGGAGCAGAGAAATATTATCCTGCAGACGAAGGAGGGCTTTTTCCTCCGGTTTCTCATTGAGGAAATTCCTGAGAAGAAAAAGGGAGCTGTGGGTGTCCGCGGCATGAAGCTGGGCGCAAAGGATGCTGTGGAACGGGTATATTATACCCAGAACGGAATCGAGACCTCTATTGAATATAAGGACAAAAGACTTGTCCTGAACAGTCTGAAGGCGGCCAGACGAGACACCAAAGGCACAAAGATCAGAGTCTGAGGAGGGACAGATATGCGCGTGATAGCGGGAACAGCCGGAAGCCTTCCGCTGAAGGCTCCGGAGGGCCTGGACACCAGACCCACAACAGACAGGATTAAGGAAACCCTTTTTAATATGCTGCAGCCCTGTATTCCCGGCGCGGTGTTTGCGGACTTATTCAGCGGAAGCGGCGCAATCGGCATTGAGGCATTGAGCAGGGGGGCGGAAAAGGCATATTTTATCGACAATTCCTCCAAAGCGCTTGCCTGTATTCAGCAAAATCTTACATTTACGAAAATGGTGAATCGTGCTATAGTATTAAAACAGGATGTGTGCAGCGCCTTGGGCGGCATCCGTGAAAAACAGGTTGATATTATATTCATGGATCCTCCCTATGACTGCGGGCATGAAAAGGATGTTCTGGCATTGCTGCGTGAGATGAACTATGTCACGGAGGACACGCTGATTATTGTGGAGACGTCCTTGGAGACGGAGTTTCCATACCTGGAGGAATTTGGTTTTTATATAGAAAAAGACAAGCGCTATAAGACAAACAGACATGTTTTCCTGCGGCGAAAGGAGTCAGTACAGGAGTATGAGAAAGGCAGTTTATCCGGGGAGCTTTGACCCCATGACATACGGACATCTGGACATTATACACAGGGCATCGAAAATGTTCGATTTGCTGATAGTCAGTGTTTTAAACAATAAAGAGAAGACACCGTTGTTTTCTGTTGAGGAACGTGTTAAGATATTAAAGGAAGCCACGAAGGATTTACCCAATGTGCAGATAGACAGCTTCAGCGGTCTGTTGATTGATTATGCAGCCGAAAAGGATATTCATGTGGCGGTGAGAGGCTTAAGGGCGATCACTGACTTTGAATATGAACTGCAGATCGCTCAGACCAACCGCAAATTTTCCGACGGAAAGCTTGACACTATGTTCCTTACTACCAGTCTGGAATACGCTTACCTCAGTTCCTCCACTGTCAGGGAAATTGCCAGCTTTGGCGGAAATATCAGCCGCTGTGTCCCTGATTTTGTAGCAGATTTGATTTATGAAAAATATCAAATAAAAGCAAGGAGTGATGCCCATGAGCAGTAGAATAGAGCAGATAATTGATGAACTGGAGGAATATGTTGAGAGCTGTAAGCCAAAGTTCATGTCGAATTCGGAAATCATTGTAAATAAAGACGAAATCGATGAGCTGATTCGTGAACTGCGCATGAAAACTCCTGATGAGATTAAGCGCTATCAGAAGATTATCAGCAACAAGGAAGCCATTTTAAACGATGCCCGTGAAAAGGCCGAGAAGCTGATTAACGATGCTACAGTCCACACCAATGAGCTGATCAGCGAGCATGAAATTATGCAGCAGGCCTACGCACAGGCAAATGTGGTGGTGAGCATGGCCTCTCAGCAGGCTCAGGAGATTTTGGATAAGGCCACTATTGAAGCCAATGAGCTCCGCATGTATGCGGCCCAGTACACGGAAGACAGGCTGGCGGATCTTGAAAACATTATAGTCTCCGCCATCAATGCCTCAAATACCAACTATCAGAACCTTCTCGGCTCCCTGAACCAGTACAAGGATCTGATTCAGTCCAACCGCCAGGCGATGCACCCCACGGAGGAGGAATTTGAAGGACTTGGTCTGGATGATTCCGGAGATGGGAGAGGCCCGGATGTGATTTGACAAGCCCATTGTCAGGAAAACAAAGAACCGGTTTTCCAAGGATGTATCCGTTTCCTTGAAAGCCGGTTGTTTAAATTTATATAACGATTCAGAAAGGAATCCATATGAAGTTTTTCAAAGCAATATTCGGAGCATCGGCTCTTTTTCTGATACTGTTTTTGGGGCCCTGTATCAGCGCTTCCGCTGCGGGACGGCTTCAGCCCATAGACGGCAATCCCGTCATTGTCATTGATCCGGGCCACGGCGGGGAAAATATGGGAACCCAGACAGGCGGTATCTGGGATGAAAAATATATGGATATGGTCACGGCTCAGGCGTTGTATGATGAACTCTGTCTTTATGACAATGTGGAGGTCTATCTCACCCGCACCACCGATATTGACGTATCCTTTCAGGAGCGGGCTGCGTTTGCACAGAGCGTGAATGCGGACTTTCTGTTCAGCATCCATTACAATGCATCGGAAACCCATGAACTATTCGGATCCGAGGTATGGGTTCCCCTTTCGGCTCCCTTTAACAACTACGGTTATCAGATTGGCTATGAACTTCTTACCGGTATGCAGGAAAGGGATCTGCTGATTAGGGGAATCAAGACCCGCAAGGGCGACAGGGGGGAGTATTATGCCATTATCCGTGAGACAGTAGCCCTTGACATTCCCGCCGCCATTATCGAACACTGCCATGTGGATGAGGACAGAGACAAAGGGTACTGTGACAGTGAGGAGGACTTAATTCAGTTCGGGAAAGACGACGCCACGGCCATCGCAAAGTATCTCGGCTTAAAGAGCAGCATATTAAATGTGGATTACTCTGATTATCAGCTTGTGGACATAAGCGACAGTGCGCCGATTGCTTCCACCCTGCGGGATGAGACGGCACCGGATGTCTGTCAGATTACATTTTTGGAGGCAGACTATGATGCGGGGTATTTGTCCTTTTCGGTATCCGCAGCGGATTATGATTCGCCTCTTTTATACTATACCTACAGCATCGACGGCGGTCAGACATACAGCGAGCGGAAAATATGGCCCGGCAGTGATGTGCTGGCAGGGAAATATGATGACATCTTCATCTTAAACCTTGCTGTTCCGTCAGGGACAAAGCCTTCCGTCATTGTGCGCGCCTACAATATGTTTGATCCTTACACCGAGAGCAACCGATATGACAGTCCGGAAACTTTTTATTACAATGAGGCCCAGGAGTCCGAAGATCCGGAAGCAAACGGAGATGACGTCCCCTCGGAGGAGGGCGGGACGGGGGCAGAAGGATCCGGTGAAGGCACAGGAGCATCCGCAGCCGGCGATTCAGAGTCCGTAGCTGTGTCCGGCAGCGCCGTCGCCGCCGAAAAGCCGGTCAGCTTTGTCACCTTCCTGGAGATATGCCTGGTGATTGTGATATTCCTGTTTATCATTCTGCTCATTTCCCAGGGAATCGCATACCATAACCGTAAAAAGCGCAGGCGTCAGAGAAGAAATGATGCGGGAGAAAACAGAAACCAGCACAGATAAAAGGCACCGCTCAGCAGTGTCAGTATTATCTTGTGACGAATGTATCCGCTCAGTTCCAGGTCTGTGGCGCTGATGCAGCTGTAGGTCTGGGCAATACAGGATAAACCGCCAAAGGACAGGGCCAGCAGGCTGTAAAGAGGCAGAGTGCCTCCCAGCATGGACAGACCTCCTGTAATTTCCAGCACAGGGGAGAGCAGAGCAGGTTTCCTGCCCAGCAGAATGTGGAAGGGAAGGTTCAGCAGATTGAACAATATCATATAACCGCCCAGAAGCAGAATACTATGTAAGGAGGCCTGTACAGATTCATTAACTGCCGCAAGCAGTTTGATTTCCGGCATGGCCGGGGCTTTCTGCCGGGGAGATGCCTGTTCTATGGGCAGATCCCGAAAGGCGGTACAACGAAGCATAAGCCCATAGAGCAGGGGAATTCCATACATGCCGAACAGATAGGGGAAAATTAGCCGCCGCCCCAGAAGCGGCAGGACAAAGCTGCAGAAGTACACAGGCCCGATATTGTTACAGAAAGCAAGCAGATATTCTGCTTCCCGTCTTGTGAGCATATTCCTTTCATAGAGATCCGCAGTAACCCTTGCGCCCATGGGAAAGCCGCAGAGGAAACCAAGAGCCATGCAGTAGACTACATTTTTTCGTACCCGGTAGACAGGGCCGATGACAGGGTGGAGCACCCCCGCCATTCTTTCCGTCAGCTTCAGACGAATCATAATACCGGAGAGAATCATAAAGGGCAGAAGAGAGGGAACCATTTTCCGAAACCAAAGATCCAGTCCGAGAGATGCATAGGTCAGGCTTAGGGAAGAATGGCTCAGGATACATACAATTAGAATCAGGAAAAAAGCGGCGATAAGCTTCATGATAGGATTTCTTTTCCTGCAAATAGGCGTTTCTATAAATATATGAGACAGGACGTTGGTTCAGAATGTACAAGGTGAGGATTTGCGCAGATGCGTCTGGATAAATTTTTATGTGAAATGAATCTGGGAACCCGCAGCCAGGTAAAAGATCTTATCAGGCGGGGAGTGGTAACTGTAAACGGTATCTCCGTAAAAAACGCCGACAGCCGGGTTGACGAGGGAAAGGACAGTGTCTGTGTCCAGGGACAGGCCGTGGGTTATCGGAAATTTTTTTATTATATGCTGAACAAGCCTGTGGGTGTTGTTTCTGCCACTAAGGACAAGCTGTCTCCTACCGTAATGGAGCTTCTGCGGACTGAGGACAGGCGCTCTGACCTTTTTCCGGCAGGAAGGCTGGACAAGGATACAGAAGGGTTTCTGCTGCTGACAAACGACGGTGATCTTGCCCATCGGCTGCTGAGCCCTAAAAAACATGTGGATAAGACCTACCGGGTCAGTGTGGAACACGGATTGTCTGCGGAAGACATACAGAGACTGGAACAGGGCGTCGATATCGGGGAGGAGCGCCTGACACTGCCTGCAAGGGTACAGCAGACAGAGGAAGAAAAGGTAATTCTGCTCACCATTCAGGAGGGAAAATTCCACCAGGTGAAGCGGATGCTGCAGGCGGTGGATAACGGCGTCACAGCCTTAAAGCGCATGTCCTTTGGGGGACTTACCCTGGATGAGGCTTTACAGGCGGGGGAATACAGGGAACTGAAGGAAGACGAGGTAAAAATTCTTTATGGAACATGAAATGTTGCAAAATACAGATGCGGTGATATTTGATCTGGACGGCTCCCTGGTGGACTCCATGTGGCTGTGGAAAGCCATTGACATTGAATATCTGGGAAAATTCGGCGTTGCGCTGCCGGAGGATCTTCAATCCAGAATAGAAGGTATGAGCTTTCACGAGACGGCGGTTTTTTTCAAGGAGAATTTTCCTATTACTGACTCCCTGGAACAGATTAAAGAGACCTGGAACCGGATGGCGTGGGATAAGTATGCCAATGAGGTTCCCTTAAAACCGGGTATACCGGATTTTTTATCCCATTGCAGAAAGCGGGGAATCCGGCTGGGCATTGCCACCAGCAACTCCAGGGAACTGGTGACAAACGTTGTGGGTGTTCATGGCCTGCAGGACTGCTTCTCCTGTATTAAGAGCGGCAGTGACGTACAAAAAGGTAAACCGGCTCCCGACATATATCTGGCGGTGGCGGAAGCATTGGGGGTTGAACCCGGACGGTGCCTTGTCTTTGAGGACATTATTCCCGGTATTCTGGCGGGAAAGGCCGCCGGCATGAAGGTCTGCGCTGTGGAGGATATCTATTCCGCCCATTGCAGGGATAAAAAGATGGAACTGGCGGACTATTATATTGAGGACTATAGCGAAATCATCAAAGGAATATAAAGGAAATGGAGCGGTAGGAAATTATGAATGTTGTTATCATCACAGGAGCCTCATCTGGAATCGGTCTGGAATTTGCCGTAAAAATGGATTCCGCCTTTCATAATATTGACGAGTTCTGGCTGGTTGCCAGAAGGGAAGATAAGCTGAGGGAGGCGGCAAAGCTTTTGAACCACAGGACGAGACTGTTTCCTATGGACATAACCGACAGTACACAGCTGGACATTCTGGAGGATGCAGCTATCGAACAGAATGCTGCCGTACGAATGCTTATCAACTGCGCGGGCTATGGCTTGCTGGGAGAATTCGGCGGGCAGGATACGGATGCCGCGCTGGGAATGATTCGCTTAAACTGCATGGCACTGACAGAGCTGACCCATCGCATGATTCCCTATATGCGCAGAAACAGCCGCATCATTCAGCTGGCTTCCTGTGCGGCATTTCTTCCCCAGCCGGATTTTGCCGTATATGCCGCAAGCAAGTCCTATGTCTTAAGTTTTTCAAGGGCTCTTCGCCGGGAACTGAAGCCTTTCGGCATCTGGGTAACCAGCGTGTGCCCCGGCCCGGTGGACACTCCCTTTTTTGATATTGCGGAGCAGGGCGGTTCCACCCTTGCCATCAAAAAGCTTGTGATGGTCAGCGCGGAAAAGGTTGTGGAGCAGGCGCTGAGGGATTCTTATTACCGGCGTGATATGTCCGTGTGCAGCCTCCCCATAAAGGGTATGCATATGCTCTCAAAGGTATTGCCTCACAGGGTTATTTTGGACATCATGAATCTGATAAAGAAAGGATAAGCCATGCAGATAAAACGCCTGTTTTCCGCCTCGGATGCAAAGGGAACGGAAAATTACTTAAACACACAGAAAAAATATGAAGTTATACGCACGCTGCTTTACTTCGGTATATCCGCCGCACTCTTTACAGCCGGGTATCTTCAGACGAAAAGCCGTCTCAACCTTTTGACTGTGGTAGCGGTGCTTGGCTGTCTGCCCGCAAGCAAAAGCGCGGTAAGCGCCATTATGTTCCTGCGTTTTAAAAGCTGCGCCCCGGAATACTCAGAGAAGATAAAGGAACACAGCGGCGGACTGGCTGTACTGTTCGACTGCGTGTTTACCTCCTACAAGAAGAATTTTAAGGTCAGCCATCTTGCGGTCAGAGGCAACACAGTCTGCGGATTTTCAGAGGATGCGGACTTTCAGGAGAATGAATTTTATGCACATATCAACAGCATATTGAAGCTGGATGGTCACAAAGAGACAACGGTAAAAATTTTTGTCAGTCTTCCCAGATACCTGGAACGTCTGGAGCAGATGAAGTCGCTGGAGGATGAACCCTCCAGGACCCAGACAGTCATGGACACCTTAAAGAGTGTTATGCTGTAGTTAATAAGTATCAGACAGGAGTAAAATTTCCATGCAATCTGTAACAATCGGAAATAATCAGGCCGGACAACGGCTGGATAAATTTCTGCATAAGTTCATGCGGGAAGCGGGAACAGGCTTCCTGTACAAGATGCTTCGAAAAAAGAATATTACCCTGAACGGGAAGCGTGCGGAGGGCTCTGAAATTCTGGCCTTGGGAGATACAGTCTCCTTTTTCTTCTCCAGGGAGACCTTTGAAAAAATGACGGGAGGAACACCGGAATATGAACACGCCTATGGCAGTTTATCCGGCACAGGCATTTCCGTTCTTTATGAAGACGACAATATACTGGTTGTCGATAAACCGGCCGGAATACTTTCCCAGAAGGCTGAGCCCGCGGATGTGAGCCTGAACGAGTGGCTGATTGGCTATCTTCTGAAGGAAGCGGCTTTTCCTGCCGAAGAACTGCGTACCTTTCGGCCCTCTGTCTGTAATCGTCTTGACCGGAATACAAGCGGAATTGTGCTCTGCGGGAAATCTCTTGCAGGGTCGCAGTATCTCAGCAGCCATATCAGAGACAGAAGTATCCGGAAATTTTACCGGACAATCTGTCTGGGAGAAATCCGAGACGAATCTATCCTCCGGGGGTATCTGAAAAAGGACAGCGAAAAAAACAGGGTGATTGTCAGCGAAAGTCCGGGTTCAAAGGCGATACGGAGAGAGGGAGAAAAATCCGGCGCTGGGGAATCCGCCTGCCGGTCGGATTACATTGAGACAGTTTACCGCCCCCTGGCTGTGTCGAAGGGTTACACCCTGCTGGAGGTGGAACTGCTCACCGGAAAAACCCATCAAATCCGGGCGCATCTGGCAAGCACAGGACACCCGTTGATTGGGGATTACAAATACGGTAATGCAAAGGCAAACCGATTTTTGAAAGAACAATATGGACTGACATATCAGCTTCTTCACGCTTACCGGGTGTACCTTCCGGCCTTTGACGCGGAAAGAGATGCCAGGACAATCTGCGCCCCCTGTCCAAAGGCTTTTCGGGAAATTATGGAGGGGCTGCATTTAAACGGGTGAGTAAGGCGCAGCTGCCTTTGAAACGGTCTGCATTTTGCAGCATGGGAGAATGCACAATGGCAACATGGAATTCCAGGGGCTTAAGAGGCTCTACGCTGGAGGATATGATAAACCGTACAAATGAAAAATATGCCGACGCGGGGCTTGCGCTGATTCAAAAGGTGCCTACACCCATCACGCCCATTCGGATGGATAAGGAGCACCGACAGATTACCCTGGCTTACTTTGAGCAGAAGAGTACTGTGGACTATATCGGCGCTGTCCAGGGAATTCCGGTGTGCTTTGACGCCAAGGAATGCGCCGTGGACACCTTCGCCCTGCAGAACATCCATCCCCATCAGGTGGAGTTTATGAAGCGCTTTGAAAAGCAGGGGGGTGTGGCCTTTTTTTTGATTTATTATACCCACAAGGATATTTTGTTTTACCTGGCGCTGGATATGCTGCTGTTTTTCTGGAACCGGGCGCAGGAGGGCGGCAGAAAAAGCTTCCGCTTCGAGGAACTTAATCCTGCTTACATCCTGCCGAAGAAGCATGGAATTCTGGTCCCTTATCTGGATATCCTGCAGCGTGATCTGGAGGACAGAGGGGCGGAGACGTAATTTTTAAAAAGACATTTGACAATTCGCAACATTTTAGATATACTACATATAATTTATTTCACTACCATGCTATCATGGTAGTGCGCTAAAGTGCTAAAGCGAGGGATATATATGAGCATTACTACAGGAAAGCAGTTGTTACATACCCCCGAAGGCGTCAGGGACATCTATGGAGGGGAATATAATCAAAAACTGGAAGTGGAAAACAGGCTTCACGAAAATATCAGACTGTATGGCTATGAAGAGCTTCAAACCCCTACCTTTGAATTTTTCGATGTGTTTTCAAAGGAGATTGGCACTACGCCCAGCCGGGAACTGTACAAATTTTTTGATAAAGATGGCAACACCCTTGTACTTCGACCGGATTTTACGCCTTCCATCGCAAGATGCGCCGCAAAATATTTCGGGGAAAACGATGTTCCCCTGCGATTCAGCTATGTGGGAAACACCTTTACCAATACCTCCGATCTCCAGGGAAAGCTGAAGGAGTCCACCCAAATGGGAGCGGAGCTGATAGGGGATGATTCTGTGGAGGCTGACGGGGAAATCATCAGCCTTGTGGTAAAAGCGCTTCTCCATGCAGGACTTAAACGGTTTCAGGTTACCATCGGCGAAGTGGAATATTTCAAGGGACTCTGCGAAGAAGCCGGACTGGATGAAGAGACGGAGATGGATTTGCGGGCCTGTATCTCAGGCAAGAATTATTTTGCGGCCCAGGAACTGCTGCAGGAGCGCAATGTACAGGAACCCTATCACAGTCGTCTGTTGAAGGTGGCTGATATGTTTGGTGATATGTGTTCGCTGCGGGAGGCAAAAGAGACGGTAAGTAATTCCCGTTCCCTGGGAGCAGTGGAACGGCTTGAGAAGCTTTATGAAGTGCTGAAGGCTTATGGCGTGGCAGAATATATTTCCTTTGACTTGGGGATGTTGAGCAAATACAAATATTACACAGGTGTCATTTTTAAGGCATATACCTACGGCGTGGGCAACGCTGTTGTCAAAGGCGGGAGATATGACAGTCTTCTCCGCCAGTTTGGGAAGGAAGCGCCTGCTGTGGGCTTCTGCATTATGATTGACAGTGTCCTGGAGGCCCTGTCCCGTCAGAAAGTAAAGCTGCCGACGCCTGAACCTGTTCAGACTGTTTATTACAGTCCTGACAATTTTGCCGGGAAGCTTGGAGAGGTGCAGCGACTGAGGGCTGCCGGGCATGCCGCCGTGCTGCAGAAGGAATGGAAATAAGGTTCTTCCCGAAGTGGAACAAAAGCGTTCAGCAGGAAATGGAGAAAACGAGATGAGCGAGGAAAGATATCTGACCTTTGCCCTGGGCAAGGGAAGGCTTGCAAATAAGGCTCTGGAATTGTTTGAGCAGATTGGAATTACCTGCGAGGAGATGAAGGATAAATCTTCGCGGAAGCTGATTTTTGTAAATGAGGAATTAAAACTGCGCTTCTTTCTGGCAAAGGGACCGGATGTGCCAACCTATGTGGAGTACGGCGCGGCGGACATCGGTATTGTAGGGCGCGACACCATACTGGAAGAAAACCGCAATGTATATGAGGTTCTCGATTTGGGATTCGGGAAATGCAGAATGTGTGTCTGCGGTTCTCCATCCGCAGGAGAGCTTTTACAGCATCATGAGCGGATACGGGTTGCCAGCAAATATCCAAACATTGCCAAGGAATATTTTTATAACAAAAAGCATCAGACGGTTGACATTATCAAGCTGAACGGTTCGGTGGAGCTTGGCCCCCTGGTGGAACTGTCGGATGTGATTGTGGATATTGTGGAGACAGGTTCTACCCTGCGCGAGAACGGACTTGAGGTGCTTGAGGAGGTATGCCCTCTCTCAGCCAGAATGATTGTGAACCCGGTCAGTATGCAGATGGAGACGGAGCGGATTAAGACGCTGGTAAATAAATTGCGGGCGGAAATCCAAACCGCCTGATAACTAAAAACTGGAAAGGTATGGGAAAGATTATGAAGATAATAAACCTGACAAAGGAGTCAAAACAGGGAATCCTGGATAATCTGCTGAAAAGGAGCCCTAACAATTATTCTCAATATGAGAATACAGTCAATGAAATCATTGCAGGGGTGAAGGCAGAAGGAGATAAAGCCCTGTTTGACTACACTCTGCGATTTGACAAATATGCCTTAAGCGCCGAAAATATAAAGGTAACCAGGGCTGAAATTGAGGAGGCGTACACAAAACTGGATGGGAGGCTTGTGGAGGTCATTCGGAAATCTGCTGAGAACATCAGGGCCTTCCACGCGAAGCAGCTTCGAAACAGTTGGTTTGACGCAAAGGAGGATGGCACAATCTTAGGAATGAAGATTACCCCCATCGCAAAGGCCGGTGTGTATGTCCCCGGCGGCAAGGCGGCGTATCCCTCCAGTGTGCTGATGAACGTGATTCCGGCCAGAGTTGCAGGAGTGTCGGAGATTATTATGACTACGCCTCCGGGAGCGGACGGCAGCATAAATCCCGGAACACTGGTGGCGGCTGATATTGCGGGAGTAAATGCCATTTATAAAGTGGGCGGTGCACAAGCCGTTGCGGCCCTTGCCTTTGGCACAGAGTCTGTTCCCAAGGTTGACAAGATTACAGGGCCCGGCAATATTTTTGTGGCTCTGGCCAAAAAGGCTGTGTACGGCTATGTCAGCATTGATTCCATTGCGGGTCCCAGCGAAATTCTGGTGCTGGCGGATGAGACTGCAAATTCCAGATATGTGGCGGCAGACTTGCTTTCCCAGGCAGAGCATGACGAGCTTGCCAGCGCCATATTGATTACTGACTCCAGGGAACTGGCGGAAAAGGTTTCCGCCCAGGTGGACGCATTTACCGCACAGCTGGAGCGCAGGGAAATCATACAGAAGTCCCTGGACAATTACGGCTATATTCTGGTGGCGGAAAGTATGGAAGATGGGATAGATGCAGTAAATGAAATAGCGTCCGAGCACCTGGAAATACTGACTGCAAATCCCTTCCAGGTTATGACAAAAATCCGCAACGCAGGAGCTATTTTCCTGGGTGAGTATGCATCCGAGCCCCTGGGAGACTATTTTGCCGGTCCCAACCACATCCTGCCAACCAACGGCACCGCAAAGTTTTTCTCACCGGTGAACGTGGATGATTTTATTAAAAAGACCAGCATCATTTCTTATTCGAGAGAGGCGCTTGAACAGGTTCACAGGGATATTGAGATCTTTGCGGCCAGCGAGGGACTGACGGCTCATGCCAACAGTATACGGGTAAGATTTGAGTAAAACGGATAAGCAAACAGGGCAGCTGCCTGCGGCAGACGGGAAGCTATGAAAAATACAGGAGGGCGATATGAGCAGAACCGCAGAAATCAATCGGAAAACGAAGGAAACGGATATTACCGTCAGCCTGAATCTGGACGGCACAGGAAAATCGGAGATTTCCACAGGAATCGGCTTTTTTGACCATATGCTGGAGGGTTTCTCAAAGCATGGATTTTTTGATTTGACCTGCCGGGTAACAGGGGATCTTCATGTGGATGGACACCACACTGTGGAGGATACCGGCATCGTCCTGGGGCAGGCCATCGCCAAAGCACTGGGAGACAAAAAGGGAATTCGCCGCTACGGTTCTTTCACTCTACCCATGGACGACGCGCTGGCGCTGTGCGCTGTAGACCTGTGCGGAAGGCCTTATCTGGGCTTCAGCTGTACTTTCCCCGCAGCTCTGGTGGGGGAACTGGATACCCAGCTTGTAAGGGAATTTTTTTACGCTGTATCCTACAGTGCCGGCATGAATCTGCACATCAGAATGCTGGACGGATGCAACGCGCACCATATGATTGAAGCCATATTCAAGGCATTTGCAAAGGCGCTGGATCAGGCATCAGGCTTTGATTCCCGTATTTTAGACGTACTGAGCACCAAGGGCAGCCTGTAGTTATCGGGCTAATGAAAAAACAGGAGAGAAAAAATGTCAGTTAAGAAATTTGTTCCTTGTATTTATCTTTACCGCGGACATGCGGTGAAAAGCCTCAAAGATACTACAGTGGCGGAGACAGACCCCCTGCGGCTTGTACAGCTTTACAATGAAAACGGCGCGGATGAGCTGATTGTGTTCGATATGTCGGAGGGGGATGAGGAGCATGAAGAGGCGCTGGAACTTCTGAAGGAAATTTGTTCCACCGCAGAGATGAATGTCATAGGAGCAGGCGGTGTCCGGCGTATGGAGGATGTAAAGAAGCTGTTGTATGCAGGCTGCAGGCGGGCTGTTCTGGACTATGAAATAGAGGGAAATATCGCCATTACGGAAGAAGTTTCCCTGAAATTCGGCAGGGACAAGCTGCTTGTGTCCTACAATGACCCGGTGGTATTGGAGACAAACAGAGAGCTGGTTGAACAGTATATCTCCGGGCTGATTCTGATGAACCCGCACCAGATTCGGGAGACGGAGAGCATTATCGACTTGCCCTTTTATGTGCAGATTAATCAGATTGCCCTGAATAAACTGCTGGAAATCCTTTCCTATCGGAATGTCTGCGGCATTACCGGCAATACCATCAACGACAACTATGAGGAAATCGGAGCCCTAAAGGGAATGTGCATGGAAAGCGGTATTCCCGTGGAGACCTTTGCGGCGGCCTATGGGTGGTCTGACTTTAAGAAAAACAGCGACGGCATGGTGCCGGTGGTAGTTCAGGATTACAGAACCCTGGAGGTGCTGATGATGGCGTATATGAACGAAGAAGCCTATCAGCAGACCCTTTCCACAGGCCGGATGACCTATTTCAGCAGAAGCCGGAATCAACTTTGGCTGAAGGGAGAAACCAGCGGCCATTATCAGTATGTGAAGAGCCTGACCGCCGATTGCGATATGGATACTATCCTGGCAAAGGTGTCACAGGTGGGAGCCGCCTGCCACACAGGGGCGAGAAGCTGCTTTTTCCATGAGATTGCAAAGAAGGACTGTGAAGTCGGTGAAAACCCGCTTCAGGTATTTGAAGATGTATTGAATGTCATACGGGATCGAAAGATTCATCCAAAGGAGGGTTCCTACACCAACTATCTCTTTGACAAGGGAATCGACAAGATTTTGAAAAAGCTGGGCGAGGAGGCCACGGAGATTGTCATTGCGGCCAAGAACCCGGGCGCTAACGAGGTAAAGTATGAGATGAGCGATTTCCTGTACCATATGATGGTTCTCATGGTGGAAAAGGACGTGACTTGGGAGGAAATCACATCTGAGCTTGCCAACCGCTGACAGCTGCCCTGAATGCTTCAAATTTATATCGAAATAGCGTCAAAAAGCTTCCGATTAACGGAAGCTTTTTTTAGGCACGACTCTATATAACACTTTACCAAATAATAAAAGAAAAGTCTAGTATTTTTTTCGTTTTTTATTATACTTTTATTTACAGTACACATGTGAGGGAGGTATCCATGAAGAATACGGACAGGAAATCGGAAGAGAAGTATCTGCGGGACACAATGCAGGTGATTGCGGACAATCTTGGAAACTACAGCGGCGAGGTAGCCCGGATGCAGGGAGAGATTGACGAAATGCTGGAGCATTACCATGACAATGATGTGGAACTCTGGACCTTATTGAACAATACCATTACCCTGCATGACCATATGAAGCGGGCTATGGAGCGGAACGAGCGGGCCAGCCAAAAGCCGTATTTCGGCAGGATTATTTTCCGGGATGAAACTCTGGGGACGGAAGAGTCCCTCTACATCGGAAAGGGAGGTATCTCCAGGGACAATACCAGTTGGATAGTGGTGGACTGGAGAGCGCCGGTAGCCAACGCCTACTACGAAAACGGACTTGGAAAATGCAGCTATGCCGCACCGGAGGGCAAAGAAATTCCTATTGATCTGAAGCTGAAGCGAACCTATGAAATTGAGGAGGGCCGGCTGATTGATTTCTTTGACACAGAGGTTGTGGCAAATGACGATTTGCTGATGAAGTACCTTTCCAAAAACAAGGAGGCGGTGCTGGGTGAGATAGTCGCCACAATCCAGAAGGAGCAGAACGAGATTATCCGCAAGTCTCCCTATCACAACGTGATTGTGCAGGGCGTTGCAGGCTCCGGCAAAACTACGGTTGCCATGCACCGGATTTCTTTTATCCTTTACAACTATCAGGAGCGGTTCCGTCCGGAGGATTTTTACATCGTGGGAAGTAACCGTATTCTCTTGAATTACATTACCGGCGTTCTGCCGGACCTGGATGTCTACGGCGTAAGGCAGATGACTATGGAACAGCTGTTTATCCGACTCCTCTATGAGGACTGGGATGACAAAAAGTATAAAGTAAAATCTGTGTCAGGACGCAGGAATGTGATCAAGGGAACAGAAGAATGGTATCTGGATCTGGAAGCCTTTATCAGGGAACTGGAGTGGAACACTATCTGCCGTGACAGCATTTATCTCAATCCCAGACAGTTTGTGGAGGGCCTGCAGGATGGCAGAAGCGGCATCTATGACAGACGGCAGGAGGACGAAAAAGCAGGACTGCAGCCCAGAACGGTATGCCTGGTTGAGGGGGCGGCTGTGGAGCGGTATATCACTCAGAATCCAACGGTTTCCATTCAAAGCAAGATTAACATGCTGAATGAGCGCCTGATTATTAAAATCAAGGATGAATTTCTGGGGAAGGGCGTCAAATATACAGAAGCGGAGAAGAAGGCCATCCTGCAGGCTTACAGGGGCCATTACGGCGGGAGGCAATGGAAGAGGTCCATTTACGAGTTGTACGCAGAGTTTCTTGCAAGACAACGAAAAAAAGGATCCGAAGCAGCACGGCATCTCACGGATGCAGATATTCAAAGTTCTGCGGCCACAGACAGCTTTGCGGATATAGATACCCCGGATGCCTTCGATGTGTACGACCTGGCTGCACTGGCCCTTCTGTATAAAAGAGTAAAGGAGACAGAGGTCATCAGCGAAGCACATCATATCGTCATTGACGAGGCCCAGGACTTCGGTATGATGGCATATCGTGTGCTCAATGCCTGCATTAAGGACTGCACCTATACCGTTATGGGCGATGTGTCCCAGAACATTCATTTCGGCTTCGGTCTTGGCGACTGGGAGGCATTAAAAGCGCTGCTTTTGCCTGATCCTATGGACTCCTTCGGCATTTTGCGCAAGAGTTACCGGAATACAGTGGAAATCTCGGAATTTGCCACAAACATACTGCGGCACGGAAGTTTTTCCATTTATCCGGTAGAGCCTATCATCCGGCACGGAAATCAGGTAGAGGTGGAGCAGATGCCCACAAATATCTCTGCGGAGGATTTTGCTAAGCGGGCGGCCGAAATCTGCCGCCGCTGGCAGAGACAGGGCTGCGACACCATAGCTGTAGTGTGCCGGAGCGATGAAGCCGCAAGGCTTTGGGCGGAACAACTTTCAAAGCATATTGAGATTATGGAAAGCGACCTGGAAAAGGCCAGCTTCGGAAAAGGCATTCTGGTGCTGCCGGTGGAATATACCAAGGGCCTTGAATTTGATGCAGTGTTGATATTGAACCCCACAAGAGAGGCGTATCCTGTGGATGACGGCCATGCCCGGCTGCTGTATGTGGCCGCCACCAGGGCGCTGCATGAGCTCCATATCCTATGCAGCGGAGACCTTACCGGCCTGATTGCTGATGAAGCGCCGGAGCGTTCAGATACAGAAGAACGCCGGCAAGGGGCAAAAGCTGCTGAAACCGGCAGAGAACCCAAAAACACAACAGGTACAAAAGCGGTTGAATCTGACACAGGACAACAAATTATACCCAAAGAAGCCGCTATGAGACAGAAGGCTTCGGCGCGTGTGAAGGCAGACGCCTCAAAATTTCTGCAGAGGGCGGAACAAAAGACAGCCCCCAAAAAAGCCCATATACCGGCAAACACGGCACGGCCTGCTGCACCTGTTCTGAAGGAGAACGCATATTCCTTCGGGGATATGCCTGCCACAGAACTTCTCCGTCCCAGGGGGCATTCCAAAATCAGCCTGGGTGTGAAATGGGTGTCAAAACAGGCTGACGGCCTGTATCTGCAAAGCCAGTATGGCACTCTGCGTATCAGTCCGGTGGGAAGCGGCATTATCCGTATGACCTTTGCCAGAGGGACAACACTGAAGGGAAGTGTCCATCCGCTGATTGCCGTCAAAAATGTGGACAGCAAATGGAAATACCGGGACAACGGCAGACTGACAGAACTTTCCACAGGGGAAGTCATCGTGCAGATTGAAAAGGTTTCCGGTGCAGTCAGATACCTTGATGCAAAGGGATTCTCCCTTTTGAGCGAACGCAGGCAGGAGGGGCGTCAATGCGATGAGAAGGGGTCCTGGCTGTTTCTGGATTTGCAGAAGGGGGAGCAGTTATTCGCAATGGGGCCTGCCGGACAGGGCGGTCTGAAGCTCCGGGGCAGCGCCAGATATATTTCCACCGGCGAAGGTCTTCCCTTCCTGCTGTCGGACAAAGGCTACGGTATTTTGCCTGCCTCCTCCGGCACAGTTATCAGCTGCGATATTCCGGCTTACGGCTCCTATCTCTATATGGAGGGCCAAGAACAGCAGGACTATTATTTCATTGCGGGAAAGCAGCAGCAAAATATTTTAAACGCCTATAAATTTTTATGTGGAGATTTGTAAACAGACAGTTTATCTGGCAAGTGCCTCCACCCATTCTTCGATTTTCTCCTCATAGTCTGCGGAAATGATCTGGTATACCTTTTCCGCAGTGATGCCCCAGAGGGAGGTTCCGTTTGTATCTATGGCTACTACGGCCGCAAAGAGCAGGACCGCAAGCAGCACGCGAAGCCGGAAGGAGGATGGCGGAGAATCCGCATCAGGGTTCTCACCGTCCTCTTCCCAGGGGCGTACACTTTCCCTGCCATACAAAAGTCTTTCCCGGTTGCTCATATCATACCGGTCTTCGTTGTAGCGTGATCGTATCTGCTGAATCAACTGTAATTTCCGTTCCGTTGTTACATCCTTCATACTGTTCGTCCTCTTTTTGTAAAACTTATTACAGAATATGCCCCCGGAAGCCCGGAAAGAACTTTTTGCAGTGCAGAACCTTTTCTTGTCAGCATAAAGGGGACATGGTATATTAACATCAGCAGACAAATATATTTTCGGAAAGGATTACTAATGGCTGATATAACAATTTCCATCTGTATCTGTGATGATGACGCAGGAGATTTGAAGCAGATTGAGACAGCCCTGAAGGAGGACATACAAAAGCTTGGGGTTCCCGTAGATGCAGTTTTTTCTCTGTTTACCGAGGCAAATGCGCTGTATAATTCAGCCTGCCAGAAAGCCTTCGACCTTATTTTCCTGGATATTGAGATGCCGGGTACAAACGGTTTTTTACTTGCCAGACAGCTTCAGATGAAAAATCCCGAAGCCGGCGTTATTTTCGTCTCGGCGCATGAAAGCTTCGTCTGGCAGTCCTATGAATACAGTCCCATCTGGTTCGTGAGAAAAAGCGAGCTGGAGAGGGATTTGTTTCTTGCACTGCGCAGGTATCTGGAAATCTTGCTTCCACCGGAAAACTTTTATACTGCCGCCGGAAGACAGATTCCGCTTCGCGATATTGTTTACATTGAAAGCAGCGGTCATATGCTTATCTTTAAACTGGTAAACGGAAGCGTTTTTGAACAATACGGAAGCCTGCGGGCAACGGAAGCCAAACTGGCAGGACGGGGATTTGTCCGCACCCATAAAAGCTATCTGGTTAATCAACGGTATATAGAAGAAATCCGAAGAAGGGATATCCGGCTGACAGATGGCACGCTGGTGGAAATGGGACGGGATCGCAGAAAAAGCCTGTGCGAGGCAATGTACAGATACGAGGGAGAACGCTATGGACACCTGTGATTACGTTATCAACATGCTTTCATCGGTAATTGCAATCGAATATATGAACCGGGGACTGGAAAGAAAATATGCCGGCTGGCGTCATCTGCTTATATCCGCGGGAGGAGGCGCTGTTTATTTTATTCTGGTAACTGCGTTAAATTTCCTCACGGATTTCGAAGGGATATTGTGCATCTTTTACACGATGGGCCTGGTTCTTTACGGGCTGGCTGCCCTGAAGGGAATTCTTTTTAACAAGGTGTTTCTGAGCCTGATGTGGACGCTGAACATCCTGTTCAGTACTTTTATAGTGTATGGCCTTACAGGCCTCTTTACAGGAAAAAGTATAGCTGACCTCCTGCCGGGCGCGGACAGGGAAATCATTTTTTTTGCGTCCCTTGCCGCGACAGCAGTAAAATTCCTGACAGGCCGGATTATTATCCGGCTGTATGATTGGCGGAAGGAGAATGCTGAAAGGGAAGACTGGCTGATTGCCGTTGTTTTGGCAGCAATACTTCTGGCCGGCTTAATCATGTTTCGTCTGGAACTTAATCTCACGGAAGAAAAAAACAGGTATGGACAACTCACTTTTTTGCTTGTGGGTCAGTTTATGGGTGTTCTTTTGCTGGAAAAGCTTTATCAAAAGCTGGAAGAGAACAAGCGGCAGCAGATAGAGCTGGATTTTCGGAATAAAATGACCCGGGAGCTTGGCCGCTGGCGGCATGACATGAGCGGGAGGCTGACAACGATTTACCGGCTTCAACGAAGCGGGCGGCATAGGGAGGCGGAGGAAATTCTCGAAAAATTATGCGGGGAATTCGGAAGTTTGCCGGAGCTTGCGCAGCCCACCTGCAGTAACGGACTGAATACAGCCCTTGTAAAAGCGCTGGCCCAGTGCCGGGACAGGGGAATCCGCTTTTCCTATGTGGTACTCGGCAGGCCGGATATCATTGATGACATGGACATGGAAAGCCTGATGTGGAATTTACTATCCAACGGCATAGAGGCCTGTCAGCAGGCGGAGGAATCCCGGACGCTGTATGTTTTTTTGTGCGCGAAAGAAACCTGCCTTAACATCCGAATTGAGAACACCATAGCAAAAAGCGTTCTGGAAAATAATCCGCAGCTGCACAGTACAAAGGAAAACAAAGAAAGGCACGGCTTTGGTATGGAAACTGTATACCGTGTTCTGGAAAAATACCGGGGGGATTATCTGTGCCGGGAAGAAAACAATTTCTTTGTGCAGGAGTTGTGTCTGTATCCTTTAAAATCCTGATTTTACAGATTTTGATAGAATATAACAGATTATGCAGCCCTGCTTGAAATTTTTTTCTGTTTTCTATATAATCATTTACCAAAGGGCTAATCACATAAAAAGGAGAGAAATAGAACCATGAAAAAAAGAAAGATAATACTGCTGACAGCAATCATCGGACTGATGCTTACAGCCTGCGGGAATCCCAAAGAAGCGGCGGGAACGACGCCTGGCAGCACCGGGGCGGACAAAGCGCCTGGAAGCACTGCAGAAGAGAATAGACAGGAAACATCTTCGGAAGAGGAAAACCTTCCGGCTTCCCAGGAATATGTATCCGAAAACGGCGCTTATAAGGTGATTCTGCTTGAAGGGCTTACACAGACAGATATGGCGGTTCAGCCGGGGACGACCATGATGGAACTGTCCGCTGAAAATGAAAGAACAGGTTTTTCCTGTATTTTCCTGGGAGGCTCTAAATTGAACATTCCGGGAAATCCGGGGGACATTGAAAGCCTGGAGGACTATGCCGATTATATAACGGCTCTGTTTCTGGATGGAACTGGCATGACGGTAAACTGGGAGGATACAGATGCGCCTTCCGCCGCAGGTGCCGAGCAGTGTCTTGCCAGGAAGGGTGTGGCTCGAATCGGAGCCAGCAAAGGGCAGGCATATGGCTGCTATGCCGAGTCTGCCAACAGCTATCTGGCATTGATTATTTTAGGGAATGATGACGATGTGGAGGAAGCCGTTCAGGTTATTTCGCTGGAAATTTTAGACGAAACGGCAGTGCAGGGGGGCACTAGGGAATTTATCAACGGAATGACCGCTGTGCTGGATTCCGTGAACGGAGCCAATCTTCGTGAAACCTTTAAAATGTTGGCGGATATGGGCGCCAGTGAAGGTGATCTGGAGACTTTGGCCTCCCAGGCAAGACAGAGCCTGTCAAGCAGTTGGGACATCGAAGATGCTGCGGACTTAATGGAAATGGCGGACTGGTTGATGCAGGAGGGACATAATCAGGAGGCTTTATCGCTCCTTCAGGAATATGGCGGCACGGATGCCGCAGACCACGATGCCTTTGAGGCAGCCCTTGGGGAACAAAATCTTGATGCGGAAACCAAAATCTACCTTCTGGCAGCTTATGACGCATGGTCAGCCTATGGGGACGGCGCTATCGCCGCCTGGGATTTAAGCCGGGTAGGAACCATTATGGGCTTTGGCTATGCAGCCGGATACTGTACTTACGAGGAAGCCATGGATAAAATACTGGAAGCCGCAGAGAAGGCTCAGCAGCTTTATGGATCATGGGAGGATTTTAACAAAAGCTATCTTTACGGATATTCCTATTGGGCAGAGGAATCACTGGAGGATTCCGCCAGCAGCGCCGCAGAGCGTGCGGAACTGGTAAGCGGCATGGAATCCCAGGCAAGCGGTCCCTTTTCCATAGATTGGAATATGGAGCTTAAGAAAGAATGGTAAAAGGAGGAGAAAAATGAAGTGCAGCAGGTGTGGGGTAGAGATGGAGAACAATGTACTGGTATGTCCCTTTTGCGGGCAGGCCGTGTCGGAGGAGGAGCGTGTGCAGGAGCAGTACACCGGCCAGCAGATACCAAAGAGGGAGTTTATAAAACTGCCGGCCATGAAATCCTGTAAGAGCAATATTATTACCTGCGGCGTTTTGCTTTATGTCTTCGGAGCGCTCAATGTTGTTTTACAGATTGCAGCGGGAATATTCCCTGTGGACGGTATTCTTCTGATTCTGCTTGGTCTCGGAATTCACTTGGGAAGGAGTCGTGTCTGCTCAATTTTGTGTGTCGCATACAGCGTGTTTAACGTGATTTATGTTGCAATGACAACCGGCCGCGTGGTTGGCTGGTGGATCCTGCTCGTTGCCATTGACGCTGTGATTTATACCTTTAAGTATCACATGGCGTGGAACAGGTATCAGAAGGATGGCACTCTGCCTGCAGAAAAATAAAAGGAACGGAAATCTCCGGCCGCATTGACTGAATTCTTCAGTTGTGCGGCCGTCATCCATCAAACTCCCCAATTTGCAAAAGAGAAAAGGGTATGATACAATGGACGCAGGAAAGCAGTTCCATTCGCGGCAGAGCCGCGATGTGGAATATAGAACATGGAGGTTAGCAGGATGAACCGTCTCGCCCTTTCCGATGATATTTTAATGAAAGTAGAAAAGCCGGAGCGTTATATCGGCCATGAAGTAAACTCTGTTGTCAAAGACAAAAATGCTGTCGCCGTCCGCTTCTGCATGTGTTTCCCCGATGTGTACGAAATCGGCATGTCCCACCTTGGCATACAGATTCTTTATGATATGTTTAATTCCTGGGAGGATGTATGGTGTGAGAGAGTGTATTCCCCCTGGCTGGATCTGGATGCCATCATGCGTGAGGAAAAAATTCCTTTGTTTGCCCTGGAGTCCCAGGAACCAGTAAGAGAGTTTGATTTTCTGGGCATCACCATTCAATATGAGATGTGCTATACCAACATTCTCCAGATTCTTGATCTGGCACAGATTCCACTGTTGGCCCGGGAACGGGGGGAGGATTGTCCTATTGTTATCGGAGGCGGCCCATGTACCTACAACCCGGAACCTCTGGCGGATTTTTTTGACATATTTTATATTGGGGAAGGCGAGACGCAGTACCGCCTTCTTCTGGATACTTATAAAGAGTGTAAGTCAGCCGGTCTGGGGCGGGTGGAATTCCTGCGGCGGGCGGCAAAGATACCCGGCATGTATGTACCCCGTTTTTATGAGACATCTTACAATGATGACGGCACCATCAAAAGCTTTCTGCCCACAGAGGATGGTATTCCGGCAAAAATCATAAAGGAAATCCAGATGGATGTCACGGACACCTATTATCCAATGAAGCCCATCGTTCCTTTTATCAAGATTACCCAGGACAGGGTAGTGCTGGAAATTCAGAGAGGATGTATCCGGGGCTGCAGGTTCTGTCAGGCAGGACAGCTTTACCGTCCCGTGCGGGAGCGGAATGTGGAAACCCTGAAGCAGTGGGCCATGGAAATGCTGCAGAATACCGGTCAGGAGGAAATCACCTTAAGCTCCTTAAGCTCCAGCGATTACAGCAGGCTGCCTGAGTTGATTGATTTTCTGCTTGAGGAATGCAGGAAAAAACACATTAATATATCGCTGCCATCCCTGCGCATTGACGCCTTTTCCCTGGATGTCATGAGCAAGGTCCAGGACGTCAGGAAATCCAGTCTCACCTTTGCGCCGGAAGCAGGAAGCCAGCGTCTCCGCAACGTAATCAACAAAGGCCTGACGGAGGAAGCCATACTGAAGGGTTCTGCTCTTGCATTTGAGGGAGGCTGGACAAGAGTAAAGCTCTATTTCATGCTTGGGCTGCCAACAGAGACGGAGGAGGACATCAGAGGTATCGCGGAACTCAGCAACAAGATTGCCGCCGTCTTTTTTGATACTGTGCCCAAAGAAAAACGGGTAAACGGAAAAGTGCAGATTGTGACCAGCACTTCCTTTTTTGTGCCGAAGCCCTTTACCCCGTTTCAATGGGCAAGGCAATGCACTGAGGAGGAATTTATCGAAAAAGCGTATCTTACCAGAAAAGCTGTCTCTGAGCAGCTGAATCAGAAGAGCATCAAATATAACTGGCATGAGGCGGATACCAGCGTGATGGAAGGAGTGTTGGCCAGAGGCGACAGACGGCTGGGAGAGGTTATCCGCCGGGTCTATGAAAAAGGCAGCATTTATGACGCCTGGGGGGAGTGCTATGATCATGAGCGCTGGCTCAACACCATAGAGGAATGTGGACTTTCCGTTGCATTTTATACCCACAGGGAGCGTCCTCTGGACGAGAATCTGCCCTGGGATTTCATTGATTGCGGCGTCACAAAGGAATTTTTAAAACGTGAGTGGGAGAAAGCCCGGCGAGAAGAAACCTCTGCAAACTGCAAGCAGCAGTGTCAGGGCTGCGGCGCTGCCAGATTCGGAGGCGGTATCTGCGTGGAACGACAGGAACAGACGCTTGTGACAGGAGGCTGTTGACTATGAAATTAAGGGTCAAATTCAAAAAGTACGGTCCGGTTCGTTTTATCGGGCATCTGGATGTCATGCGTTTCTTTCAGAAGGCCATCCGGAGGGCGGGGCTGGACATAGCGTATACGGGAGGCTTCAGTCCTCATCAGATCATGACCTTCGCCTCGCCCCTGGGTGTAGGTCTGGAAAGTAATGGAGAATATATGGACATTGAGGTTCATTCCCTGAAGTCCTGTCAGGATGCAGTGGAGCGGCTTAATGAAGCCAGTGTCTATGGCATTGAGATTGTCTCCGCAAGAATTCTTCCGGAGAATGCCGGAAACGCCATGGCAAGTGTGGCCGCCGCCTCTTATACCGTACGCTTCCGGGAGGGACGAGCCCCTCAGACCGATATTGTGCAGGCGCTTCCCCTTTTTTTGGGAAAAGAAAAAATTCCTTTTACAAAAGAGACAAAAAAAGGTACAAGAGAGCTTGATTTGCGCCCCGGTATCTATGAACTGAACTGGGATGGTACGGCTTTTTCCATGCTGGTGGATGCCTCCAGCGCCGGAAACATTAAGCCGGGACAGGTAATAGAAGCGCTTCTGGCAGAGACAGGGGAAAAATTACAGGAAAATGCACTTTTGATAACCAGAGAGGACGTCTATACCACTATAGGAGACGCTGAAGAAAACAGAAGTGAAAGCTTTATATCCCTGGGAGAAATCGGAGAGACAGCCCTATGAGCCGTAAAATTGCTGATAAAGCAGCCGTAACAATTTCAGAGGGAGAAATTGTCAGCAGAAAAACTGATGAGGGTAAGCTGATTTTTACCCTCTATCACGGGAAAAAATGTGTTCTTTTGCTGAAAAAAGATAAACTGACCGTGGCAGCCTTTCCGGAAGAGAGCCGGGTGGGTGCAATCTATCTGGCTAAGGTTTTAAATGTGGTAAAAAATATCGATGCCTGTTTTGTGGAAATTCAGCCGGGAGAAATTTGTTTTCTTCCCTTAAAAGACGCTCAGTTTCCTTTTCTGCTGAACCGCGTTTTTGACGGACGGATTCTGGAAGGAGACGAACTGATTGTACAGGTTACCAGAGATGCCCAGAAGACAAAACAGCCTTCTGTCACATCCCACATTTCCCTTTCAAACGATTATTTTGCCCTTGTGTTCGGGTCTGCGCGAGTGGGGTTCTCCACAAAGCTTGCCGCAGAGGATAAAAAGGTGTTGGAGAAAATGCTGAAGGAGACAGGCATAACAGAAGGAGGCTGTCTGGTGCGGCCGTCTGATAACATTTTATCCCGGAATCTGACTGGGATGCCTTCCTTTGGACTGATCGTCAGGACAAAGGCTGCAGAACTCACAGAGAGCGGTACAGAGCAGCTTGCGGAACACTTCAGACAAATTTTGGATGAGTTTCTCACCTTTTTTCAGAACGCTGTCCACCGCACCTGCTTCAGTTGTCTTAAAATGACCGGTCTCATTGACAATATGATATGGGGAATCTTAAATAACCTGATATCCATCGACGAATTTTCAGAACTGCTAACCGATGACCCGGTGATATATTCGCAGCTGGAGGAATACAGAACGGCGCATCTGACAGAAAAGAGATTGCGTCTGTATGAGGATTCCCTGCTCCCCCTGTCTAAGCTGTACAGCCTGGACAGCAGGATAGAAGAGGCTGTAGGAGAGCGTGTATGGCTCAAATCCGGCGGGTATCTCATGATTCAGCCTACAGAGGCGCTCACTGTCATCGATGTAAATTCAGGCAAATACGAGGGCAGGGGAGATGCCTTCCTTAAGGTGAATCTGGAAGCGGCGGAAGAGGCTGCAAGACAGATACGGCTTCGCAATCTTTCCGGCATTGTTATAGTGGATTTTATCAATATGAAAGAAGAAGAGAGCAGGGCCGAATTGATGAACTGTCTGAGAACGCATGTGCGCCAGGACAAGGTAAAGACAACAGTTGTGGATATGACGCCCCTTGGGCTGGTGGAAATTACCCGCAAGAAAATAACAAAACCCCTTAGGGAAGCATTGGCAAAAATATGACAGGAGTTTATCATCATGGAATTTGTAAAATTTGAAAAGGTCAGGGATGGAAAATACCTGAAAAATTATGAAATTACTTACTTAAACAAATCAGGACGTGAAAAAAAATATGAAATTGTAAGCCGCAGGGAATTGCAGGGAATTGAGGATTTGGGCGGAAAGCCCAGCGGCGTGTCCATTGTTGCAACCTGTGAAGGGAAATTGCTGCTTTTGCACGAATTTCGCATGGGAGTAAACAAAACCGTCTACAATTTATGCGCCGGAATGCTGGATACCAATGAATCTATTGAGGACTGCATCGCACGGGAACTCTTTGAAGAAACCGGACTGCATGTGAAGACCATCAAAAAAATTCTGCCGCCTTCCTTCGCCGCCGTTGCAATTTCCGATACCACCACCTACATTGCCTTTGTGGAGGCTGAAGGTTCTTTCGAGGATCACACCTCTGATAACGAACAGATTGACGCTAACTTTTACACAAAGGAAGAAGTTTCCCGGCTTTTGGAGACAGAGCCTTTCAGCTCCAGAGCCCAGATGGCTGCGTATTTTTTTGCTGAATATGGTCTGTAAGAGAGTGTTCCTTCTCAAAAACAACTATGCGCAAAAGACAACTTTAACGAATAGTTGAACTCGGATTCAAATCACCAGCGTATGTCAGGTAATCAGGTAATCAAGCAAAAAGTAAAAAGGCTCCCATGTCTTTGCTCATAATAACAAAGACATGGGATTTTGTTAACCGCATATATTATTATTCAATAGTGGTTTTGTTTGAGGAAGTCACTGATGTACCGCCTGCATTACCATTATTTCCATTACCTGCAGTTGCAACCTTGCCGGCCAGGAAGCCGGAAAGAACTGCCTGTAAATCCACGCCGGTAGATTCCTTCAGACCGTCTGTCACCTGTACAACGGTTCCCATAATATCTTTCATCAGCTTGGAAGAATTTCCTTCCCCGTACATGGTAATTCTGTCAACACTGTTAAGGGGTTCAGCGGCGTTCTTAACCACTTCAGGAAGTGCCTTAAAGTACATTTCCAGGACTGCGGCCTCACCCATCTTAGCCATAGCCTCAGCTTTCTTCTCAATACCTTCCGCCTCTGCAACTGATTTTGCGCGAATGGCTTCTGCCTCTGCAAGGCCTCTGGTACGAATACCTTCCGCCTCCTGCTCCATGGTAAATTTCTTTGCTTCCGCCTGAGCCTTCATTGCTTCAGCTTCTTTTTCGGTCTCGAACTTTTTCGCCTCCGCTTCGCGCTGACGTTCATACAGCTGTGCGTCTGCCTGCTGCTGTTTTGCAAACCTTTCCGCCTCCGCTTTCTTTTTCACCTGTGCGTCAAGAGCCTGCTCCATAACCTCAGCCTCACGCTGCTTTAAGAGAATTTCCTTTTCCTGCTTTGCAATATTTGCGTTTGCAGTGGTGATTTCCACCGTTTTACGCTGCTCCTCTTCCTGAATCTTATATGCCGCGTCCGCCTCAGCCTTCTTAATATCCGACTCACGCTTCAGCTCAGCCTTCTGAATAGCCAGTTCATTCTGTTTCTTAGCTATCTCAGATTCTGCATTCACCTCAGCCTCATTGGCCTCGCGTTTTGCATTAGCCTGCGCCTTGGCAATTTCCTTTTCGCTCTCAGCCCGGGAAATAGCCGCGTTCTTTTGAATTTTTACAATGTTATCCACACCCAGGTTCTCGATGACGCCGTTGCCATCCACAAAATTCTGTACATTAAAGCTGATAATGTCCAGTCCCATGGCCGCAAGATCCGGTTCTGCATTCTCCTTTACCAGAAGTGCAAACTTCTGGCGGTCAGACACCATTTCTTCCAGGGCCATCTTACCTACGATTTCACGCACATTGCCCTCCAAAACCTCTCTTGCCACACGGCCGATATACTCCGCATTCTTATTCAGGAAGTTCTGGGCCGCCAGCTTCAGGCGTTCTTCATTGTCGCTGATTTTCACATTGACTGTGGCATCCACATTAATATTAATGTAATCGGCAGTAGGCACCGCGTTGGATGTCTTTACATCAATGGGAATCAACTGCAGATTAAGTTCATCCTTTCTCTCAAGGAAAGGAATCTTAACCCCGGCCTTACCAATCAGTACCTTAGGATCTTTTCTCAGGCCTGATATAATGATTGCCGTATCGGGCGATGCCTTGACATAGCCTGTAAAAAAGATCAAGAGAAACAGAAGAACGACAGCTGCAACAGTAATTCCAATAATCATAGTAATCTCCCTCCATTTTTATTATATAGTAAATTTATTGCTTTTCAAATCCGCTTTTTCAAACCAGACACCGTATTTTCTCCATAGCTTCCCGTAAGTATTAATTGCTATGGGAAGATGGATGCATAACAAAACAATCAACATAAATAGCAGGCTTCCAACCATTGCAATAGCGGCAAGATTATCTTCCAGGGTTTTATTAACATCCTCATCCGACAATATTTTAAGAACTTCTCCATTTTCATCCAGATATACTCTGAAAAAATCTCCCTCGGCAAAATCTGTGGAATTATACCCATAATCGGACATCTCAACCTCATATTTTACATTTTTGATATACCAGACTGTATTTCCTGACACATGCCCTCTTTTCCATGTATCATACTCTGAGCGCACGGAATCCTGAATGGAAAATGCCGCTGTAATTGCGATAAAAACAATGACTGTCAGCGTCAGCGTTACTATCAGTGTATATTTTATAATGTCATTATATGATTTTTTGATTTTCATATATGTTTCAGCGTCCAGATTATTTTTTGCCCAATCAAGCTTTATGTGATTGGACACAAATCTTGCGGCTGTAGATACATTCAGCATATGATTCATATTATTTCTACCTTGTATTGGATAAGGTCATTATCTCACAAAAGGACTTTTGTCGAAACATGGATATAACCATATTAAGCCCTCTTAACATGGAAAAAAATGCACGAAATTAATGGAAAATCTCCCCTGAGTCCAAAAATATGGTAAAAGGGCCGTCATTCAGCAGCGAGACCTTCATCTCCGCCCCGAAGCTCCCCTCTTCCACTACTGCTGTTTCACGTCTGCAGCAGTCAATTATGTACCGGTACAGTTCATTTGCCAAATCCGGTGCTCCGGCGTTTGTGAAAGATGGACGATTCCCCTTTCTGCAGTCTGCATAAAGCGTAAATTGGGAAATCAGGAGCAACTGTCCATCCACTGCTTTCAAGTCCAGGTTTGTCTTGCCGTTCTCATCCTCAAAAATACGGAGTCCCAATAGTTTTTTAACCATTTTATCAGCAATCTCCGTGGTGTCCTCCCCGCTGATGCCTATAAAAACCAGCAATCCCCGTTGAATCTTACCGATGATCTTTTCGTCCACGGATACGCTTGCCTCATTTACCCTCTGAATCAGAAACCTCATGGTCTTTATCCTTCTGCTTTAATGATTTATTGTTTTCTGTCAGACTGATTTCGTGGAATCCTTCTTCATCCACATATTCCAGTCTTTCATATTTTTTTGATTCCGTAGGCATTTTTTTCCTGGCTAATGCCGTATTTACAGCGGCACGGACAGCCGCATAAATCACCGCCAGAATAGGTACGCCGATAATCATACCAAACACGCCAAACAATCCGCCGAAGAAAGTAATTGCAAAAATAACCCAGAACCCGGTCAGTCCTGTCGAACTGCCTAAAATCTTCGGTCCGATGATATTGCCGTCAACCTGCTGCAGAATAAGAATAAACACCACAAAATACAGACAATTCAGGGGATGCAGCGGATCCACAACAAAAATCAGCAGCGTACAGGGCACCGCCCCCAGAAAGGGCCCGAAAAATGGTATGATGTTTGTGACGCCGATGATAACGCTTACCAGCGCTGCATAAGGCGTTTTCATAATGGATGTGCCGATAAAGCACAGAATTCCGATAATGATAGAATCCACAATCTTTCCGCCCAGAAAGCCGATAAAGGTCTGGTGGGTAAAACGGAAATTTTTAATCAGGGTATTGGATGTATCCTGCTCAAAGACAGCATAAATTATTTTTTTCGCCTGAGCTGCAAATTTCTCCTTGCTGGCCATCATATAAATGGATATGATAAAGCCTATGACAAAATCCCACAGAACGCCAAAAACACCGATAACGCTCAGGGAAACCGTCTTAATCAGACCGGCGGCGGTATTCGGCAGGTCATTGGTAACCCATTCCTCCAGCTCGCTGGAATACTTGGTAACTGTCTTTATCACATAATCGCCAACATCCGGATTGTCTTCCAGCGCCTTGTTCAGCCATTTAGTGATATTAGCGGTATAAGAGTCAAAGTTTGTGACAATATTCTGTATGCTGGGGACGATCTGAGATACAAGCATGGATATCAGAAAATAAATCAGACCCACAAACAGAAAGGCAGTAACCAGAATACTTACTCCGCGAATGACGGATGTTTTCTTTTTTCCGTCTTTTATTTTGAGTTTTTTACAGAGGGGGAACAATATCTTCTGCTCCACAAAATTTAAAACCGGCGTAAGCAGATATGCTATCGCCATTCCAACTACCACCGGCATCAAAATATCCGTTATGGTATTGATGCCGGATTTGATATTGGAACTGTGGAACACAAAGTAATAAAAGACAATTGCGGCGGCGATTGCCAGAAAGGCGGTAAGCCCCCAACGAAAATACTTGTTATTGATTTTAAATTTCATGCAGGTATCCCTTCTTCAGTGTATTAGATATATTTCTATCATACACTTAATTTTTCGATACCACAAGTGTTTATTTTGCCCCCATTGCCTCGATGGGCATAAGATTAAATCGGATGAAAAAACCTCTGTCATGATGGCACACGGGACACACATACGGCGCACTTGTCCCCTTGTATACGAAACCGCAGTTTAAGCACATCCATTCCTCTTCCACATCAGATACGAACAGTTTCCCTTCTTTTATGAGCTCCGCATATTTCCCAAAACGGTCGCCGTGTATTTTCTCAATATTTGCAATCTGGAAAAAGGACGCTGCTATCCGCTCAAAGCCTTCCTCTCTGGCCTTTTCCCCAAAATTTTTGTATACGTCATCATGCTCCTCGTACTCATTATGCTGAGCCATACTGAGCAGATCGGCAATATCCTCGGATATATCCACCGGATATCCCCCGTCGATAAAAATACTTTTGCCTGCCATCTCCTGCAGATGCTGATAGAAAATCTCTGCATGCTCCTTCTCCTGGGATGCCGTAAAGGCAAATATGGCGCTTATAACGTGCATACCGTTCTTTTCCGCCTGGGATGCTGCAAAGGTATAGCGGTTACGCGCCTGGCTTTCCCCGGCAAATGCCCGCATCAGGTTATCCTTAGTTATGCTGTTCTCAAATTCCACTGCCATAAGTTAAATTTATCCTTTCCTGATTTTGAAATGAAGTATCTACTGTTTTAAGTATATCCACACTTTTCCAAAATATTATGGCACTGTTATGGATTTATATATTTTATTTGGAAAATTTAGTTTAATCCACTTAAAATAAATGCCCTAATCTGTTATAATCAGTTTTGTACCCAAAGGTACAGGTTTTCTGAAGTAAACGTTTTTTAAAATGTACAATGAAAGTCAGAGAATAAAAAAATTATGAAATTACAGCAGGTATTAAGTTATGTCCGCAGGGCTGTGGACGATTATCACATGATTTCGGCGGGGGACAGAATTGCAGTCGGCATTTCCGGCGGCAAGGATAGCCTGACGCTCCTTTACGCCCTGAACGGCCTCAGGCGGTTCTATCCCCTGCGCTTCGAAATCCATGCAGTCACAGTGGATCTGGGCTTTGACAATCTGAATCTGGACAAAATAAGGGCGCTGTGCAGTACAATGGGCGTGGATTATACCGTTGTCAAAACCGATATTGCACAGGTTATCTTTGAGGAGCGCAAGGAGGAAAATCCCTGCTCCCTCTGTGCCAAGATGCGGAAGGGCGCGCTGAACCAGGCTATCAAGGAGGCCGGCTGTAATAAAGTAGCCTATGCCCACCACAAGGATGATGTGGTAGAAACCATGCTGATGTCTCTGATTTTTGAGGGACGGTTTCATACCTTTGCTCCGGTCACCTACCTGGATCGCATGGAGCTCACTGTAATCCGTCCTCTCATGTATATGAATGAAGCGGATGTTATTGGCTTTGTCCACAAATATGATGTCCCGGTGGTAAAAAGCCCCTGTCCTGCGGATGGGCACACAAAACGGGAATATGTTAAAAATCTGCTGCGAAGCCTGAATCTGGAAAATCCGGGTGTCAAGGAACGAATGTTTACTGCTGTGGTAAACAGCAATATGAAAGGATGGGAAAAAGACAATGGCTGTGATGAATCCAAATAATTACCACGATGAGCAGAACAAGCAGAATATACTGAAAATGCGGGCGGTGCTGGAAAGCCTTCCCTCCTTCTGCCGAACCTATTTCCGGGGCATCGAGGAATACACCTCTTCCCGCACCAGGCTTGCTTACGCTTATGATCTCCGGCTCTTCTTTGAGTTTCTGCATGAGCGGAATCCTGTCTGCGCAAAAATGGAAATAAAGGATTTGCCCCTGGAGATTCTGGAACAGCTGACCAGAATCGACATTGAGGAATATCTGGAATATATGTCCTACTACGAAAAGGACGGCAGGGAAATTACCAATGACGAGCGGGGCAAAGAAAGAAAGCTGGCTGCATTGCGCAGCTTTTATAATTATTTTTACCAAGGTGAGTTGATTAAAAACAATCCTGCCGCCCTGGTACCTATGCCAAAGAAGCATTCAAAGGAAATCATACGCCTGGAGCCAAATGAAGTGGCATTGCTGCTGGACCAGGTGGAGGAAGGCGCCAAGCTGACAAAAAAGGAACTTGAATATCATAAAAAGACCAGACTCAGGGATGTGGCATTGCTGACTCTTTTGCTTGGAACAGGCATCCGTGTGTCTGAGTGTGTGGGATTGGACATCCAGGATGTAAATTTCGATGTATGTGGAATTAAAATACGCCGCAAGGGCGGCTATGAGGCTGTTGTATATTTTGGTGAAGAGGTGGAAACTGCCCTCCTGGACTATCTTGAAGAAAGGCATCATATCATTCCGGAGCAGGGACATGAGAACGCTCTCTTTCTTTCTCTGCAGAACCGCAGGATGGCTGTTCGTTCCGTGGAGAATCTTGTAAAAAAGTATTCTTCCAGAGTCACTACCCTGAAAAAAATCACACCCCATAAATTGCGGAGTACCTATGGCACCACGCTGTATCAGGAGACCGGAGATATTTATCTGGTAGCTGATGTGTTGGGGCACAAGGATGTCAATACCACCAGGAAGCACTATGCTGCCCAGGATGACGAACGGCGCAGGCGTGCCGCCAATGTTGTGCGGCTGCGGGAAAAGGAGAAGGACTGAAAAGGACCTGCGCACCTGCGCAATGCGCAACGGTCAAATATTGCAGTAGCACCGCTCATCCTTACTGTCTATATATATTTCATACTTAGATATGTCTGCAAACTCCGGCAAAGTACCCAGCGCGTTTCTTATAATATATTTTCCCATTAGATTATAGCTGTCTCCTTCTGATATTTTCCCATTTGACAGTCTGCCTGTAATCCAGCCTCTCCGCAGCAAATCTAATAGCCATTCTTTCTTTTGCGCTATCAAGTTTTTTGTTCTTGCGTTATTTACGTCAGTAAACGCCATAAGTAAATAAGACAGGGGAATGCCTTTCTGTATTGCGCCCTGTCCGTTTCCAAAAGAGAGAAATATATCACCTAAAGGGATTAGCAATTTATCTATCCATTCTGAGTCATCAGATCGTGTCACAGCGAGAAATCTCAATACACTGATTCCTGTTGCCATACACTCTCCCTTTGTACATGAGTTTCCAAAGCATGTACTTTTCAGTCTAAGCAATGCATTTTTTACCATTACCTTCACCCTTTCATGTTCAGGCGCAAACATAGAAAGCAGTCTGATGATTTCCAGTTCATAATGATTTGCATATAATATATTGGTTTTCGGCAAATAGCCTTGAATAAGTCTCAGCTTTTTGCCGCCATTATATGGCGGAATATAATAAGCCGGATATATGTTATCTGTTTCAGGATTTACTCTCATGGATTTTTTATATTTTATGACAGCCTCTTTACAGCATATTCCGGCCAGAAAAATTGATACTGCTTTCTCCTTCTCAATATCTAATATTTCTTCCGCGAGCATTGCTTTTCGATTTATTTCCATAAGGATTCGATATTTTTCCAACTGTATATCCTCCATTAATAACAATAACATCCGCATTAGTACACAAACTCTGCGGAGTAATAAGGAAGAATCAGACTTTGGCCGGCTGCGACGCTTCCGTCTGCATCCAGATGATTGATACTCCGCACCTCTGCAATATAGCTGTTCTTATCCTTATAAAAATCATAATCAATGTATTCTTCCGCAATATCCCACAGATTCTCTCCCGCTTCCACAGTGACCTGGGTATAATATTTAAAGCCGCTGCTTGCCGTTGACTTGATGGTGCCATAGGAGATTGCACAAAACATAATCATACAGATGGCAGCAAACACTGTAAGGAAAGCAGCCGCAGCCTTTCTCCTGCGCTCCCTGCGAAGACGCAGAACCCGCCCGTAATGTCTCAGTTCCCTGTCGCTCAGTTTCTGAAGATCCCTGTATTTTCTCATGCGTTTTACCCTCTCGAATCCGTCCGTATGTTCGGAACATTTGTTCTATATCTGCATTATATTATAAGAACAAATGTTTGTCAACAAAAATCGAACATCTTTTCGATAGGTAATTTTGCAAGGATTATTTCACAAATCTATCTTTGTCTTCCGAATTTTCTTCAGAATCAGCTCTGCTGTCAGAGTCTGATTTTCTTCGGAACAGGAGCTTCCTGTCGGGCATGAATTTTATGCCCTGGCTGCGGCAGATTTTTCTGATTTCAATCGCAGCAATTACCGCCGCAAGGATACCGCTGCACACATTGCTCACCACCATAACGATTCCGACACTGACATTTCCCAGGTTTGTGAACTGCTGCAGCGCCCACAGCACCGGAATACGGAATACAAACACCCGACAGAAGTTCATAAACAGTGTGATTTTTGTTTTCCCAAAGCCATAGAGCATTCCCATGACTGCCGCATTCACGCCCAGGGGAATCGCACCTAAAGCCTCAAGCCTGTAAACCTCCGCAATCATTCCGGCAAATTCCGCATCGCCCTTGGCGAACAGACCTGACAGCGGTCCTAAGAAAATCAGGGATAAACTCATAAAAAGGAGCCCGCAGACCACATTAACCACCAGCGTCCACTTGAATGCGGACAGAGCCCGTTCTGGCTTCTTCGCCCCCAGATTCTGGCTGATTATTGCGGAGCCCCCTTCCTGGAATCCGTTCTGCGGCATAGTAGTAATACCGCCGATATTGTTGGATATTCCCAGCGCGCCTACGGTCAGTGAACCATAAACGGTGCTCATGGAATTGACGACCACCTTTCCCATGGCAAATGCCGCCTTTTCTACAATGACAGGAATGGACAGCTTAACCATTGGCTTTACCACTTCTCCCTTAAAATCTATGGCCCGCAGCGAGAAGCCGAATACATTTTCTCCCTGGTTCAGGTTGACGACAGCTGCCACAAGCATCACCAGCTGGGACAGAATCGTTGCGATGGCTATCATGGTGACGTCCCCCTCCAGCCCGTATACAAACCAGGCCGTCAGACTGAGCTTTACTACAATCACAGACATATTCAGGTATAAAATGCGTCTGGAATTTCCACGGACTCTCTCTATGGCTATATACACACTGTTAAAGAATGTGATTACCATGGCAACCAGTTCCAGTACAAAGTAGGTGCTGCCTTCTGCGATAAACTCCTCCGGCGTATTCATAATCCGCAGAAACTGGGGGGTAAAGGGACCGAGGAGCAGCAAGATTCCTCCTCCCAGTATGGCGCACATGGAAAACAGGGTGCTGACCCTGCGTTTTACCAGTTCGAACTCTCCCGCCCCGTATGCCTCGCTGATTTTTATGCTGGAGCCTACGGCCAGACCGCCTCCAAGTGCGGACAGCATTAGATTAATCTGTGACAGATAAGCCACGGCAGACACGGTGGAACTGCCGATATGGGACGCCATCAGTGTATCCAGAATTTTAAAAAGCTGGTTCAGGCTCTGATACAGTGCCAAGGGCAGACCAAGCTGCAGCACCACCCTTCCCATGTGGCCGTTTTGGGCAAACTCCCTGAATTTCTCATCTTTTTTTGATAAAAACGCCTGCATATTATTTTCTCCCAAGTATAATGATTTCTGAATGGTTTTCTTGACTTACATACAAGCCCTATGATATAACAAAAATAAGAGTAATCATACCGTTTTTTAATGGGTTTTTAGAAAAAGTACAGATTTTTTGCGCCATAATGTTTTTGCACCCGGATAAGAGTATAATAAATTGAAAACAAGCAGAATTATAAAGGATATGGAGCCTTACATGAAAAAAAGACGTCATGCCGAAGAAGACAACTCAACAAAAAAATACAGCCCCGCAGAAAAAAAGCCTTCCTCAGTGCCGGAGGCCGCCTACCGGAACATAGTAAACGAGTTTATGGTGGAACGCGCCCGGCGCGCCCAGGCATTTGCCATGGAAAAGCCCCACTACCATCCTTATTATGAATTATATTTTCTGGTTTCCGGAAGCTGCCGGATGTTTATTGACCACACCATATACTACCTTTCCGCCGGAGATATTGTCATGCTTGCCCCCTATCAGCTGCATCAGACCATATATGGATCAGGACAGCCTGCAGAGCGTTTTACCGCCAATTTTGTTCCGTCATATATAGAATACTTTGCATCTCAGTGCTCAGATGACGGCCTGTCTTCCATCTTTGCAAGGCACAGACTCTCTGTTCCAAAAGAACAACAGAATTATGTGACAGAGCTTTTTCAGCAGATGTCAAGGGAAACTCTTTCAAATGACTGCTACTCCCGGATTCAGCTGAAAAGCTTTCTGTTCCAGCTTCTAACCTTTCTGGGCCGCTGCCGGGAACCGGAGGAGCCGTATCAGACGCTGGATCCTGATGACGCCATCATCCAGGATGCCGCACAATATATTTATATTCACCACAGCGAACCCCTGACACTGGAAGCTGTAGCAAAAGCCGCCCATATGAGCCCCGCCTGGTTCTCCAGAAAATTCCACAGGGCAGTAGGCCTTGGCTTCAAAGAATATTTAACCCATGTACGGCTTGAAAACGCAGCGGAGCTCCTGCTCACCACCAGCCTGAGCGTCACGGAAATTGCCCTGAACTGCGGCTTTTCCAACGGCAATTACTTCGGGGATGCCTTTAAAAAAGCAAGAGGAGTCTCGCCCAGGGAATTTCGCTTTTCCGGCCATATCCAGTCTTCAGGCAAGCAGGCAGATTAAAATCAGGCATTATATTCGAACATATTTTTGGAATATATGTTTGCTTTTTGAATTTTACTATGGTACAATAGATATAACATTAAAAATACGCGGCATGGAGGAGGTATACTGCCAATGGGATTGGGAAAAATAACTGCAAAGCAACAGGAAATTCTTGATTATATCAAAGATGAAATACTGAAAAAGGGATATCCGCCTACAGTACGGGAAATTTGTGAAACGGTGAATCTGAAATCTACTTCCTCCGTCCATTCCCATTTGGAAACTTTGGAAAAAAACGGATATATCCGCCGGGATCCTACCAAACCAAGAGCCATAGAGATATGTGACGACAGCTTTCAGATGGTGCGCACAGAGATGGTCAGTATTCCGGTTATCGGAAATGTTGCCGCCGGTCAGCCTATCTTTGCCGAAGAAAATATTCAGGAATATTTTCCCGTTCCCGCTGATGTTGTGCCCAAGGGCGAATCCTTTATCCTCAATGTACGGGGCGAATCCATGGTAAACGCAGGTATCTTCAGCGGAGACAGGGTTTTTGTGAACTCCTGCAGCACAGCAGACAACGGAGATATTGTTGTGGCGCTGATTGATGATTCCGCCACAGTCAAAACTTATTACAAAGAGAATGGACATGTACGTCTGCAGCCCGAAAATGACACCATGGATCCCATCATTGTAGACGACTGTCAGATTCTGGGCAAGGTTTACGGTGTACTCCGTTTCTTTCGTTAAAAGAGCGTGATGGATGCCCCAAGGATACAGAGTATTATTCCATCGCAAATTAAAATGAATAAAAAAAGGGCAAGTGCAGAAACTAATACAGCCGGTTCCAGAAACCGTGCAGAATGTGAGGTAGCTATGGGAAATAAATACTTGGACGGCACTGCGCTTACCCTTGTTATCATTGGTGCACTGAACTGGTTGCTGATCGGTATCTTCCGCTTTGACCTGGTGGCCTTTATCTTCGGAAACATGACATGGTTTTCCAGAATTGTCTACGGCATCGTCGGGCTTTGCGGTCTTTATCTCATCAGCTTCTATATGCACCTGGGCAGCCGGAACAGCCGAAATCAGAATGTCTGAAAAAACGAAAAGCAGGGAGTTTCAACATTTGTTGAAACTCCCTGTCTTCTTTGTCTTATCCCGCGAACCGGAAATTACTCAAACATATCAAGAAGCTGCTTAAGATCATCATAGCAATCCTGACAGTACACAATTTCCTCTCCATAAACCGTTTCCTTATACTTCTTGCCGGTCTTTTCCTCATTGCATAAATCGCAGGTAAAGGGCTTGCCGCAAGCAGTCAAAGAGATAACGGTAGCTGCCGTCAACAGTAAAGCCATAATCTTTTTCTTCATCGTAATTTTACCTCTCCCTCAAATAATATAGTCAAATAACTTTGACAAAAAATTTTCCGTCAAAAAATGACAAATTTGACAACTCTTATTATAACCCTTCTTCTACATTTTGCAACCATTTTTTATAAATAATGAAATTATTTATAATAACTTTCAAGATCGATGGTAACCGCCGGACGGATGCCAAATCCCTCCAGTCCCACATTTGCCTTTTTCAGGTTATTGCTGATTTCATCATTTTCTATCCCGTAACCGTTTTCCACCAGATAAGCTTTACTGGAATATCCCTCCACCGGCGTGCGCAGCCACCAGGAATATTCCTTTAATCCACATTCCGACACAGAAACCTCATACCACTGGCTCATGTCCTGCTCCAGCGCCGCTTCCGTGGGCTCGCTGAGTTTGCTGATACCCGCCTCGTCAAACCAGGCAAGCTCTTCCTGTGACAGCAGGAACACTCTGTCACGGGTGACAGCATCTCCCTCTTCCAACGCATTTCCCGGCGTGTGGCACTCACGCTCCACCAGCATTTCTATTTCTTCTGCCGTAAAGTTGTACAAAAAACCAGGCTCATTCTGATACCCGTTGTGAAGTTCCGACATTGCCGAGGATACAGGTGCCTGTCCCTCATAGGCTACAAGCTCTGTCTCCGCATTCAGCCATGTCCGGATGTTTGACTTCTTCCAGCTGCTGTTACCCCGCACATAAGCCTGAAGCTCCATGTCGAAATCAGCTTCCGACTCCATACTTATGTAATCCCGGTTTTCATCATGATTATATTTGCCGCTCTCCGCGGCATCAAAAGCTTTCATGGTCAAAATGTATCTGGAAACCAGCACAGCAGTCTGCTTACCATCCTGTTCCTCCAGACGGAGTACCCGCCATTGAATTGGCTCATTGTTATAACTTCCAAAGACAAGTGTATCTCCCACCTGTATGGGATAGCTTTCCGCTGCAGCACTTTTGCTGCCAAAAGGCAGGACTCCCGCCACGTTCAGACAAAGACAGACCATAATCGTCACGGCAGCTAATGCAGCGCAGGCAATGCAGCCCCGCCTGACTCTCGTTGCATGCGTTTTATTCTTTACAAGTTCTTTTTCCGACTTTTCTTGCTCCAGTTCCCTGACAGCCGTCAAAATTTCCGAATAATCGCCTCTGTTTTTCTGGTTTATCCACTGATGAGTCATAAGAAAATATTCCAGGGATTTACTCAGTTCCACATCTTCCAGCTTATAGACCAAAATGGGAATGTTTTTACTGACGGCGCGTTCCACCTCCCGCAGTACATGAGGGGAGGCGTTTGACGCTTTGGACATCAGGAGTACAATGGCCTTGGAACCATCAATGCCGCTTACAATTTCCTCTGCATATTCATGCCCTGATCGGATGTCTCTGGGTGCAATAAAGCATTCAATTCTGTTCTGCTCCAGTAAATTACAAATCTTCTTTGCCATCAAGGCGTCAGTGGACGAATGGGATATAAAAATCATGGTAATTTCCTTTCTGTCACTTTTTCAGTTCATCCACTTCTATCTGCTTTCCATCTCTCCAAATGCGTTCCAAATCATAGAGAAGCCGGTTTTCTTTATCAAAAATATGAATAATCACATCACCGAAATCCATCAGAATCCAGTTTGCCGTATCGTAGCCCTCAATCTGCCTGACAGCATTACCGGCTCTTCCCAGTTTCTCCTCCACATTATCGCAGAGCGCCTGAATCTGGCTGCGGTTGCTTCCGCCTGCAATAATAAAATAATCTGCTATCACGGAGACCTCACTGATGTCAATCACGTGAATGTTCTCCGCCTTCTTATCTTCCAATGCCTCAATGGCCAACTTTGCCATTTCTATTGACTTATCCTTTTCCATAGATACCTCCTGTCTGCCTGTCCAGATAATAACGGTAAGCCGTTTCTGTCATAGTATCAATTTCACCGCCGGATTTTTTCAGATGTTCCAGCATGTCCTTCAGAATCCGCAGTACCGCTGCGTCCAGATCTTCAAATGCAAGCCGCCGGACTTCCGGCAGATTGGGGGCATGCCTTCTGCCCGGTTCAATATAATCTGCCACAAAGACAATTTTCTCCAGAAGCCCCATGTCTTCACGCCCTGTTGTGTGATAGCGAATGGCATTCACAATCTCCGGCCTGTTTCGAATCTCATATTTTTCTTCCGCCAGATAAGCTCCTGCTTTTGCATGCAGTAAAAAGGGATTTCGCCGCTCTACCTCCGATACAGGTATACCATGCTTGTCGCAAATCTTCAGTCTTTTTTCATCTGAAAGACACTTTGCACAGTCATGCAGCACTCCGGCTATCTGCGCGTCCATGACGGAACCGCCATACCTCATGGCGAGCGCCGCCGCGATAAACTCCACCCCTAACGTATGCTCAAAGCGCTTTGCATCCTGGACTTTTTTCACTTTTTTCTCAAGTTCCCTCAAGAACTTTGCGTCTTCCATGACAGAATCCCTTCCTTAATTTCTTGACATACTTTTTCCGGCAGCCGGCAATATAATCTTCGGCTTGTCCTTGTCTGGCTTATAAAGAATAATCTTTTTGCCTATGACCTGAACCACCTGCGAATGGGTTCGCTCCGCAATTACCTGCGCAATCTCGCCCGGGTCGTCCATACAGTTCTTGAGAACTCCGATTTTTATCAGCTCATTGTTATGAAAAGCCTCTCCCACTGCCGCCGTCAGTTCCGGCGTCAGGCTGGATTTTCCTACCTGAAAAATCGGATTCAGGTCGTTTGCAAGGCTCTTCAGATATGCTCTCTGCTTACTTGTCATACTTATGCTCCTTATTTATAATAATCGAACCTGAGTCCATACATGCGGACTGTATCCCCATCCTGAATCCCCAGTTCTTCCAGCTGCTGAAGGATACCCGTATCTTTCAGGAAGTTCTGGAAAAATGAAAATCCCTTCTCGCTGTCGAGGTTGGTATAGCCCAGCATTTTTTCAATTCTTGGGCCTTCTACCACATACTCGTCCTCATCCTGGTCATACATCACCGTACACGGCTCATCCGTATCCGAAAATGCCTCCTGCTCCGGGAAATATTCCTGTTCAAAGACAGTGGTTTTCTCCCCAAGACCCTCCAGCATTTTATTTACATGGTACAGCAATTCCTTTATTCCCTGTCCGCTGACTGCGGAAATAGGATAAACGGCAATACCCTTAGGTTCAAACTCCTCACGAATCCGCTTTACAGGATCTTCTTCCGAATCATATATGACGTCAATTTTATTCGCCGCAATGACCTGTGGCCTGGCCGCAATATCCGAATTATATGCCTCCAGTTCCCTGTTGATGGCATAAATGTCCGCCACAGGGTCACGTCCCTCCGTGCCTGCCGCATCTACAATGTGGATGATAACCTTGGTACGCTCAATATGACGCAGGAATTCATGGCCCAGTCCCACGCCTTCAGATGCGCCTTCAATCAGTCCCGGAATATCCGCGATGACAAAGCCCCCCGTGCCCTCCAAGTCCACCACTCCCAGATTGGGATTCAGGGTAGTGAAATGATAATTGGCAATCTTCGGCCTGGCGTTGCTTACTCTGGACAGAAATGTGGACTTCCCTACATTTGGAAATCCAACCAGTCCCACATCTGCAATCACCTTCAGCTCCAGCAGCAGCTCCAGCTCCTTAGCCGGTTGTCCCGGCTGGGCATATTTCGGAGCCTGCATGGTGCTTGTGGCGTAATGCTGGTTGCCGTTGCCGCCTCTGCCGCCCTTTAGCAGGACAACCCTTCTGTTGTCCCCGGACATATCCACAATGACCTTGCCGCTCTCCGCTTCCCGTATAACTGTCCCCTGGGGCACCTTTAACGTAATGTCCCTGCCATCCTTACCCCGGCAGTTCCGCTTGCTTCCCGGCTCGCCGTCTCCGGCCTTATACTTTCGCACATTTCTGAAATCAATCAGGGTATTGAGGCCTTCGTCAACCTCAAATATAACGTCCCCGCCCTGGCCGCCATCTCCGCCATCAGGTCCGCCCGCAGGCACATATTTTTCACGGCGGAAGGAAACAAAGCCGTCTCCGCCACGGCCGCTTCTCACATAAATTCTGGCTCTGTCTGCAAACATATAGCTCTCCAATCTATAATGCTTTAACCAAAGAAGGACTTCAAACTCTTCGGTTTGAAGTCCCCTGCGTTCGGATTACTGCTCTTTCGGGTAAACAGAAGCCTGCTTTCTGTCTCTTCCTTTTCTCTCAAAACGAAGAACTCCGTCAACCAGTGCAAACAGAGTATCGTCTCCGCCGATTCCAACATTGACACCGGGATGAATCTTGGTTCCGCGCTGTCTGTAAAGAATGTTTCCAGCCTTTACAAACTGTCCGTCAGCCCTCTTCGCACCTAATCTCTTGGATTCGGAATCTCTGCCGTTCTTGGTGAACCGACTCCCTTTTTATGAGCGAAAAATTGAAGGTTCATATTCAACATGGTCTACACCTCCTCGAATTTTACTTGCAAATACCTGTCACCGTACTCCCTGCTTATATTTTTCAGAGAGAACACCATTGCGTCCATCAAAAATGAGGACTTTTCCTGCAAAGTACTCTCAAAATCGCACCTGAGAAAGCCTGTCTCTTCATTCTGAACCGTTTTCAGCCGCTCTCCCGCCAACTCCTCCAGGGAATTAATTGTCCCGATAGTCAGCGCTGATATTGCAGCACATAATATATCAGGCCTGCCCTTTCTGGCGTACTCTGCATGTCCCATACAATAAAAGCCTCTGTAGGAACCATCTTTGTCTTTACAAATCACTACAGTTGTCATTACGCATTGATCTTGTCAATCTTAACCTGTGTGTATGCTTGCCTGTGACCGTTCTTCTTATGGTATCCGGTTTTTCTCTTGTACTTGTATACAATAACCTTCTTACCTTTTCCCTGCTCCATAACGGTAGCGGATACGGATGCTTTCGCAACGTCCTCGCCTACCTTGAGGGTTCCGTCACTTACTGCGATAACCTGGTCAAAAGAAACAGTATTTCCGGGTTCAACATCCAACTTCTCAACTTTGATAATATCACCCTCAGAAACCTTGTACTGCTTTCCGCCTGTTGCAATAATTGCGTACATAAATAAGGCACCTCCTATTCATGACTGCCGGAATTCAAAAATTCCTGCCCGTCTTACTCGCTGGCGTTGGTGGCAGACGGTGGAAAACATTCTCACCCTGCACTTATACCGAGCCATGCGGCATACTATGACATGATAGCATAAGGTGCCTTATAAAGTCAACTGTTTTTTTGTTTTTTAGCCATTCTTCTTCTCAAAATCTTCAATGTACTGAACAATCAGCCTGACGGTGCCTTCCACACCCAAAACACTGCTGTTGATGCAGAGGTCATAACTGTCAGCGCGACCCCATTTCTTGGAAGAATAATAATTATAATAACTCTGGCGCTGCTTATCCTTCTTGACAATCATGTCCTTTGCCTTTGACTCCGTCAAATCATATCTCTCCATGATACGCTTTGTCTTCGTTTCGCTGTCGCCGTAAATAAACAGCTTTACTACGTTCTTATATTCTGCCAGGGCATAGTCCGCACAACGGCCCACGATGACACAGGGACCTTCGTCCGCTATCTTTTTAATCGTGTCAAACTGTGCCAGAAAAACCTTATGGCTGATGGGCATATCCACAAAGGAGGAAGCATTATAGCCAAAGGAATAAGTGTCCATCACCAGATTGTACAGGAAGGAATTGGTAGGGCGTTCATCATGGTTCTGAATCATTTCTTCGCAGAAGCCGCTCTCCTTCGCCGCCCGGCTCAAAAGCTCCTTGTCGTAACACTTAATGCCAAAATATTCCGCCACCTTTTCGCCTATTTCACGGCCTGCGGAACCAAACTGTCTTCCGATTGTAATCACTGTATTCATAAACCTACCTCTTTTCCGCCTATAGTCTGAGAGAACCCCCCCTGTTTTCAGCTGATTTAATTATACACCAAATTGCATTTTTGCACAAGATATGGACACAAAAATATAAAGAAACAGATAATTACCCACTGATAGCATGTCCTCATTTCAATACCTCAAGCAAATGCCGAAAATATTCCGGCAGAGGTGCATCCACCTCAATGTACTCTCCCGTGGCCGGATGCCGGAAACCCAGTGTTCTGGCATGCAGCGTCTGTCCCTGTAAACGATAGGGACATTTCCGGCTGCCGGAGTACACCTCATCTCCCAGCAGGGGATGTCCGATGCTGGCCATATGTACACGAATCTGGTGGGTTCTTCCTGTCTCCAGCACACACTCGATATGGGTATATTCCTGAAAACGTTTCAGTACCCTGTAATGAGTCACCGCGCGCTTTCCACTCCGCTCGTTTATGGCCATTTTTTTCCGCTCTGTGGGGTGTCTGCCGATTGGCCTGTCAACAGTTCCTTCATCCTCCTTCAGAACACCGTAGCAAACGGCCTCATAGCGCCGGGTGACGGAATGCTCCTTCAACTGCCCGGCAATACAGCTGTGAGATGCGTCATTTTTACAGACAATGACAGAGCCGGTAGTATCCATGTCAATGCGATGGACAATGCCGGGACGCATGACTCCATTGATACCGGAGAGCCCGTCACCGCAGTGATACATCAGGGCATTCACAAGGGTGCCGCTGTAATGTCCTGCAGCCGGATGCACTACCATACCCTTCGGCTTGTTGACTATAATTACATCCGCATCCTCATATAAGATGTCCAGCGGGATATTTTCCGGCACAATCTCCGGCTCCACTGCTTCCGGCAGTTCAAATTCCACCAAATCCTCCGGCCTTACCTTGTAACTGGCCTTTGCAGCGACGCCGTTCACTCTTACATTCCCGGCATCAATCATTTTTTGAATAAAGGAGCGCGATAAAGAATCGATAAGCAGCGCAAGGCACTTATCGATTCTCTCATCTTCCTCTCTCTCCGTAATCTCAAAGCAAAATCTATCCATAATAATCTCTACTTCATTTCCCGATATCTGTTCTGCTTGAAGTTTAAAAATTCCAAATCCTTCTCTTTAAAAACAAACAAAAACAGGATAAACAACCCAATGACAGAGACCACAATATAGCAGTCTGCCACATTAAAAATAGGAAAATTAATCAATACAAAGGAGATAAAATCTACCACATAATCGAACCGGAAACGGTCTATCATATTTCCGATTCCGCCTGCAATGACAGCTGCAAGGAGAATGTGGACAATCCGGAATTTTTTTTCACCCGGAAGCTTAAACAGAAAGAATAGGATAACCGCCAGGAAAACAAACCCTACAAATAGGATAAAAAATTTTTGATTCTGCAGCATCCCGAAGGCAGAACCCCTGTTTTCCAGATAGTTTAATTCCAGCACATCCTTTATCAGTACAACTGCCGGCTTGTCCTTCAGCCTTGTAATCGCCAGATATTTCGTAACCTGATCCAGTGACAGCAGCAGCGCCGTCACCACCATGTCAATTAACAGCATAATCACCTTTGCACGCTTTTGATTCTTTTTATTCATGTGATTCCTCTTCGCTGAAATAGATTTCGTTGATTGCCGCCAGAAGTTCTTCATCCGTTACTGTGCTGTCCAGTACGGCCTTTCCTATCTTCTTCAGCAATACAAATTTAATCTTTCCGGACTCCATTTTTTTGTCGGATTTTGTCAGCCTCAAAATTTCCTCAGGGTCGATTTCCTCCACCGAGATGGGCAGATTGAAGGGAACAAACATATCCCGGATTTCATAATATTCCTCCATGGCCAGCAGTTCTTTTTTCCAGGAAATATAAGCCGCGGCAACTGCCCCCAGCGCCACGCATTCGCCGTGAAACAGTTCAAAATTCTTTGCTTTCTCAATAGCATGTCCAACGGTATGCCCGAAGTTGAGCAGCGCCCGCTCTCCCTGCTCTGTGGGGTCTTTCTCCACAACCAGCTTTTTGATGGCACAACTGCGCATCAGCATCTCCTGAAGCACGCCTAAATCCCTTTCGCAGATTTCATACATGTTTTCAATGAGCCATTCATAAAAATTGGCATCCTTAATCAATCCGTGCTTCATCACTTCTGCAAAACCGGAAAAAAACTGTCTGTCATCCAGAGTGGTCAGTACCTCAAGATTCATATACACGAGACTGGGCATCTTGAATGCCCCCACCATATTTTTATATCCGTCAAAATCCACGCCGGTCTTTCCGCCGATGCTGCTGTCCGCCTGAGCCAGCAGCGTGGTGGGCACCTGGACAAAATCAATTCCCCGCAGATAGGTTGCCGCGATAAATCCTGTGGTATCTCCTACAACGCCGCCTCCCAGTGCAAGCAGTAGGTCCTTCCTGTCGAAGCCCTCCTGAATCAGGAATTTGTAAGCATCCCTGACGGTATCCAGCGTCTTGTTTTCCTCGCCGTTGGGAAAAGTATACTTTGCCGCCTTCAGGCATTTCCCCCGCAGCAATTCAAGAACTTTTTCCCCATAGATTTCATCCACCTTTGAATCCGTGACAATACAGACTCTCCTGTTTTCGACTCCTATATTTTCCAGTTCAGGCACCAGCTCCTGAAAACCCTGAGTGAACACAATATCATAGCAGGGCTTTCTATTATACAAAATCGACAATTTCTCGGACATACTCATTTTCTCCTTGGCTGTGGGAATAAATGAGAGCCCGCCGCATGGCGGACTCCCACGTTTTACTAGAAACTAGCGGCTGTTGAGCGGCATCTCAAAGGAACCGCCGAAAATATCCTGGAAATCACCTGAAATATCCACGCTTGCGGGTGTGATAATAAAAATGTAATGAGAAATCTTCTGCAGATTGCCCGAAATGGCATAACAGGAACCGCTGGTAAAGTCAATGATTCTTTGTGCTACATCCACATCCAGACCCTCCAGATTCAGTACGACGGTTCTGTTCGCAAGAAGCGTCTCCGTAATCTCTCTTGCATCCTCAACAGAAGTGGGCTTAATCACGCACACCTCCATTCCGGCGCCGCCGGAGGATCTTCTTGCCGCAGGCTGCTTGATAGGGGTAATCTTACTGGCGGGAGCAGTTCTTCTCACAACCCTGTCATCCGCCTCATCCTCCTCTTTCATCTTCTGCACCTGAGACTTCCGGGAAGATGCAGGCTCTATCTCTTCCTCATCATCCAGATAGTCCTCGTCAAAGTATTCATCATCGTCCTCGCCGTTCAGCTTCATGTAATTTAAAAACTTATCCATCACTCCCATATTTACATTACCATGCCTTTCCGCTCACCAAAGATACCGGTTCCGACTCTTACAAACGTGGCGCCCTCCTCTACAGCGACGGAGTAATCACCTGTCATCCCCATGGATAGAACATTCATATTAACATTATCAATGTTTTTATTGTATATGTCAACAGACAATTGCTTCAACTTGCTAAAATAAATGCGATTTTCCTCCTGGTTTTGGGCAATAGGAGCAATAGTCATCAGCCCTTCGATTTGAATTCCCGGAAGCTTTGCAACGGCTTCCGCCAGCGAAACGGCCTCCTGAACTGTCACTCCAAACTTGCTTTCCTCCCCAGCAACGTTTACTTCCAGCAGAATTTTAACTGTCAACTGCCGCTTCACGGCTTCCTTACTGATTTCCTCTGCCAGTTCCAGAGAATCCACGCTGTGAATCATCCATACCTTGCCTACAATATATTTTACCTTATTTCTCTGCAGATGTCCAATCATGTGCCAACGCACATCCTCCGGCATGAGGGGTATTTTTTCAACGAGCTCCTGAACCCTGTTCTCCCCAAAGTCCCTGGCTCCGGCAGCATAGGCTTCCCTGAGCATTTCAACAGGCTTGGTCTTGCTGACCGTTATCAGCGTCACTTCACTTCTGCCCCGCCCGGCTCTTTCACATGCTTCTGCAATTTTCTTCTCTACAGCCTCTATATTTTCCCGAATCATCCCACAATTATCTCCTATCTCTTAAGCCCATTGGATTCTGTCCGGCCAGTCAAATTATTCACACTCTCCCGGCGGAATACATGGCGCAGTGTCTGCTGGATTTCATTGCTCTCGTTTATTACGATTCCAGCTTCCGCAATGATATGTGTCGGCATAATCCACTCTTTATTTTCCAAGCCATTTGACCCCACGGATAATCATTGTTATTGATGTGTTTGTATCCCACTGTTTATCCCTTTTTCTATATAATTCTATTCTAGAATCATATTTTTCATTTATAACATTGATAATTTGATTGGTTTTCTCCGATTTTGACGATTGAACAGCCTCAATCTCTGAAGCCCGCTCTGCATTTATCATATCCTCTGCCATCTGAGGTGTGTATTTAGGATTATCCGGTGTTAGATCAATTACTGCATATCCTGTGGAAACATTCTCAAATCCATTATTTTCCATTACCATTGGTAATTCTTTTTCGGTCATAGCGTATTTTCCGACAGCATATTTTTCAAGGATATTTTCTTCGTCTGAAATACTATCCCAAAATTCTTTTTCAGCCTCTGTCATTTTAAGACATTCCGCAGGCTGCTTAACACCTTTTCTTGCTGATAACACCAGGCACACACCATTATCTTTTAATACCCTTTTCTGTTCCGCATAAAATATCGTAGGTTCAATATGCTCGCAGACAGTATTTGAAATAGTTACATCAAAAGTATCTGCATCAAATGGCAATGCTGTAGCATCACCTTCGATAAAATTCACTCCAGCTATATTTTCTTTTGCATACCGGATAAAATTACTGTCCCGATCAATTGCAACAATTTCTGCATTTGGATACCATCTATGCAATGCATCTGCTAAAGCTCCGGGGCCACAGCCAATTTCTAATATTCTAAGCTTTTTACTCTGATCTAATTGGAACAACGACTCATATTGTCCATAGAAAAAATCGGCAAATCTAAGTCTTCTGCTCAGGTACAGGGTCTTTATCCCTTGAATATTATCGGACCAAATATTATTCATTTTTATAAACCTCACAAATATGAATTCAAATATCAAACTGAAATACATTTGGCACAACGTCAGGTTCAAACGTTTTCACAGCCATTCGATACATGGCCTTTGCATGTAAAGGCATGTAAAAAGCGGCGGAATGTCTGTTCTCTATCTCTTGCAGTTTCATAATACGGTAAGCCATATTTTTGACATTGCTCTTTCATGCAAATGCTTTGCTCTACAATATACACTGCACCCTCTCGAAGCTCTTCATCCGATTTGTAAAAGGTATAATCTTTTTCCGTATCATATTTCTTTTGAATTGCGAACCGTTCTTCCGGCGTCACGTCCGATGTAATAAAATAGACAATTTCACAGTTCGCCCCATGAATATATTTCATATAATCCTCCGGCAAAAGCTGATATATATCCAGCACCATGCCGGGTTCAAATTCATCGTATTCGCCACTGTCCAACATTGCCCGAATAAAAGGCGCCATCTTACCGCTGATTATGTGTAGTGTATCCATAGAAGACAATCCGGCATAAGTATTCACCCCTGTTTCAGGGAAACACTTCTCAAATCCCGCTATGATCGAATCCATACTAATATGCTGATACCCATACTGCTTTGCCAGCCGGTGAGAAATTGTACTTTTCCCGGCTCTTGGAACACCTGCAATAATAATATTGTTTTTCATCTTACAATCTCTCCAAATACCGTTTCTATTTTATTAAAATCACAGATAAACCGGATATTACCGAGCTAAGACTAAGATGCCTGCGCAGTATGAAACTTGTATAAAAGAAAGTTTCGGAAATGCACTCTTCAGTTCATCGGCAACGAAATAGATTTCTTCATCATCCCATTCATCTCCAGCTATCTGTCTGCACTGTTCCAGTTCCTCACGAGTTTTAAAAGCAACATCTCCAATCAGAATCTGTCCGTTCTCATTCAGGCAATCATACAGAGTGTGGAGAAGAGTAACCTTTTGTTCGTCCGTCAAATGATGCAAAGAATATGTCGCCACGATGAAATCATAGCTTTGATGCCGTAACGGTTCCGCTAATCCTTGCGTGAGATCACCCTGATAAAGATGGGCACCCGGCATTTTATCGAATGCCAAATCAATCATTCTTGACGAGAAATCCTGTCCATAAATGGCACAACCATATTCATACAGTTTTGTTGTGAGTGTACCGGTGCCAAAACCTATATCAAGCACTATGGCGTTTTGTTTTTCCATAATAATCTGAAAGATGTTCCCGAGTACATCTTTGTAGCCGGCAAACGGATATGCATTTTCTTCATCGGAAATATCGACCGTTTTGTCATAATCGTCAGCCCACAAGTCAAACCCATTTTTGTCTAGCATAACTGTCCCTCCAACTTGCAATTTATCCAGTTCTGCAAATGTATATTTGCTAACATATATCATGATTTTTCATTTATAAATTTTTGAATAATTGAGAGAATTTGTTCTGTAAAATATAAATTTCCACTATGTTCTGCACAATTCTTTATTTCATAGTAATTAACCTCTTGATGCGCTGCTTCTAACTTTTCATATAAAGTGCGACTGTTCTCAACCGAAACGACAGAATCATTTTCACTATGGAACATCAGTATGGGCGGAAGTTCTATATCAGTATTAATATACGGAATGCAGGAAGCCTTACGGGCAAGTTCTTCATTCTCTTCTATATTTTCTACTCCAAGCAGCACTGCACTCGGACGAATCGACATCCAGGGCGGAAGAGCTGCTTTGGAACAAATCAAAATATCAGAAGATGCACTTTCCAAAATAATTCCCCTCATTGAGGGTAATTCCACCAGGCCATGCGCTTTAAAAAGCATCGCCATCATGGCCAGATGTCCCCCGGAAGAATGTCCCATAATAAACGCCTTATCCATATCAAAAGGCAAATCAAACTCTTTTATCTTTTTTTCCACACATTTTACAGCATTTTTTATGTCCTCTATCTGTGCCGGGAAAACAGCAATATCTGATTCCCTGACTTCGATTGATACAACGGCAGCTCCCCTTTTTGCAAGCTCGCTAAGTTTGGGTATGTCATTATACATTTCCTGCTTATGCCATGCTGCTCCCGGAATATAAAAAATCACAGGATATTTCTTTTTTAATCTCAAATGACTATAAGGGAGAATCACCTGTAAGTGACGCTTACAAATTCCATAATCAAAATATTCCCAATCCTGCGAGTACAACCATTCAAGATCGGGAATTTCAATTTCCATTTCTTTCTTCATCACTGTTCTCCTTTTTAACAATATACTTTTCTAGGCATAAGATGCATAAACACTGCATCTAAGTACCGACGGTTCGCAGGGTCTGCTTATGAAATATACAATCTGCACAATTCGAATTCCGAAAACCGGAGTTTCGCAATTTCCTAAATATACCTTTCAACCGGAAAAGTCCAACCACCTTTGAAAAGGCCATAAAGATACAAGTCCGCCCAATTTCCATCATTGTCTTTTGTGTGGCTTCGTTGGATTCCTTCCAACTGCATACCTAATTTTTTCATCAATCCAACTGACTTTACACCATCAATGGTTTCAGCGAATATCTTGTGTGCATCCAGTTCATTGAAGGCATAATCAATCACAGCTTTGCAGGATTCATATGCATAACCCTGCCGCCAGAAGTCTTTATTGAAAAACCAGCCAATTTCGTATACACTTTCATCAAACACTTTGAACAGAATATACCCAATCAGCTTACCGCTATCCTTATGAACTGCGGCGACAGCACCTCTTTTCCCAATACAAAACTCCGACAAAAAACCAGATGTTTTTTCAAGGTCATATGCAGATTCACAATTCTGCATTACTTCGGCATCGCCCAAAATATCATGTAAATCTTTAACATCATCCATTGTGTAGTCCCGAATGAGAATTCTTGGGGTTTCAATATACACCTTCACTACTCCTCCAAATTTATCAGCCTAAAGGAACGATACATAAAGCTGCGTCCGCCGCAGCCGCTCTGTACGCTGCCCTTGCAGCAGCGGCATTGCGGATATTCCAGGCGGAAGCACGGTACGGAAGAATTTTGACCGTGCGGAACGCCGGCGCTTAGGCTGCGTACTGTGCAGCCTTATGCGTCCGCTGCGTGAAGCCCCGAGCGCAAGCGTGTCAAAATACTTCCGTACCGTGGTGGTCGCCGGAACACAAGCCGCCTGGCGCATATGTTCGCCGCCGGGGATGCCTGCACAGCCAAATCACTGCTGTATATACTGAATAAACTGGTCGTCGCGGACGGATGCCGCATCCAGCACAATATAGTCATACACATTCAGCCCATATTTCGTATTGGACTTCACGATGGCATACTCGTCATTCTGGTATAGAATATTAATCTGCTTAAAGTCCGCATAACCTTTGTTCATGTTGTAAACCCCAATCAGGGTTGCCCGTTTGCTTACGATATAGGTCTCCTGCCCATCCAGCTTGTACAGAATATCGCCGGCATTTAAAATGGAACTGTCCAGATAATATTCCTTTGTCTCGCTTGAATAGTTGTAAACCTCCACCTCCAGCCGTTCACTGGAAATTGTCCCGTCCTCCAGATAGCACTGCCGCATAATGCTGTCTCCGCCATTGCTTCCGCCGGGAACCAGGAAATCCTCCGGTATCAGGAAGAAATCCTTCTGCACAATGGAGGAAAGCGGTATTTTTAAGCCCGTCTCATCCTCTACAATCAACTCAATGTCCAAAAACCTGTCATTGATAAATGTAATCATTGAGTTGTTAAAATCCAGCTTCAGATAGGTGTTGCCGTCAGCGTTGGTGAGCATGGACACCTGCCCCCAGGATTCATACTGGTTTTTAAGAAAACGTACCTTCACATACTCTTCCTGCAAAAGCTTGGCGCCTCTTGCCGCGTCCACCGGAATCACCAGGGACCAGTTTTCACTGGTGCATAGCTTATATACAGGATCATTTACTGCCATCAGCGAATTGCTGAGCATCTGCTTTTTTTCATAGTTGGTGCCTCTGGTGTCAAAGGTTTCCGCTGTCACATCCTTAGCCTTCAGGTCCTCGTATCCGTCTACCCAGTAAGAGACAATGCCCGTAAACGGCGCATAGGCATAATTGATAATACCCACACCGGCCGCACTGTTCAGTTCGCCGATATTGTTCAGCATATTGGCATTTGCAAGCTTCAGCACCGTATTTTTAAGAGTATTTTTAAAGTCATAAACGGTATCATAATAATTGCTGTCATAGCTGTGGACAAAATTCACAATTTCGCTGCGGAACTCTGCAAGTTCTCTGTTGCTCAGCGAATTTTCCTCCCTGCCTGCAGCCTCAAAGGCCTCGCTCAGCCGTCCTGTTTCGTCCACAATGTAAACCAGGGAATTTTTTGCCAGCCGTTCCCCCTCCCTGGCGTAATAGTTCACATAACCGGCGGCCTGATTGTACATTACGGTCTCGTCCCTGATGATTACGCCCCGGTATACATTGTCAACAGCAAGGGAGCCCTCCTGCACCTCATAACGCACGATATGGCTGGTTTGAAAATATATGATGATACAGACGATGACATAAATAAAAATGACACCGAATATAATCATGCCGATATTCAGATTTAATGGCTTTCTATATTTTTTAATCTTGCTTCCCTTCGCCAACCTTTTACCATCCTCTATACAAAAGCCCCGGAATTACCGAGGCTTTCATTACTTTACTTTCGAAACATTCGTCCCGCTTCTTCAAATTGTGTACCCGCTTACAGGGAAATTAAAATTTTATCCTTCAACCCTGCGGGGAGTTGTGACTCATCCATGGAAATGCTTAAAATAAAATTCACTTCAAATTTCTTGCTTAAGGCTTCCAACTTTTCAACGGCCGGTGTAATGTCCTGACCCTCCAGACACGCAATTTTAAGAAAACTGTCAAAATACATCTGCTGTAAATCATGATCCTGAGAAATGACTCCGCAGACAAATCCAATGAATTCACTGTCATTTTCAATCATATACTGGGATACATCGATAAGACGCACCCTGTTATTCAGCTCATACATGTGCTTCGTGCTCTTGTCAAGGTATACGATATTGCCGGAAATCTCCTTTATTTCACTATTCACTTTATCCAATAACTGCTTTGTCTTGCCCTTCCCCTTGTTGCCTACAATTAATTGAACCATTGGAAACCCTCCTGTCGTAGTATGATACTATAATTATAAGGGATACGCCCTTAAAAAACAACCCTATTTCTGAATCTCCTCCAGCAAATCTGCCATGGTCACATACAACTCCTGCGTTGAAGGGACTCCCATGGTGACAGCTATGTAAGGCGCCCCGTTCACATCCCTGACCAACAGCATAAGACAATGTCCCGCTGCTTTGGTGGTTCCTGTCTTTCCGCCGATGACGGTAACGCTGGCAGGAGCACTGTAATCAGATCCAACTTTAAGGAATTGGTTTGTGGTGGACTTATCAAATTGCTTTTCCTTGCCGTCTTTGTCATAATAAACAGTCTGATAACTGGTCATATGAATAATCTCATTAAATGCCTCATATTTTATGGCCTCATTAAAAATCAGATACAGGTCATAAGCAGTGGTATAATGATTCGGGTCTGTCAGACCATGAGGATTGGCAAAATGCGTGTTTGTGGCACCTATCCGGGCTGCCTCCTCATTCATCATCTCAACAAAATGATCCACAGTACCCCCGGTGCTCTCCGCAATCAGCATAGCGGCATCATTGGCCGAATAAATCAGCAGAATGCGCAGCGCCTGATCCATGGTCATGGTATCCCCGGCCTTCAGACCGCACAGCACAGCCCCTGACTCCGTTATATTCACTGAATTGGTGGCGGTAAGTCTCTGATCCATGCTGCCATACTTAAGCACAACCAGCGCAGTCATCACTTTTGTCAGGCTTGCGGGATTTAATGTGGCATGGACATTTTTGGCATAAATTGCCCTCTTGTCATCCAGCGCAAAAAGAAGCGCCGCCGTCGCCTTGGATAAGTCCGCATCCGTTCCTTCAGATACATCATCCGTCACCACACAGAGATTTGACGAAAACGGCGTTGCCGTTCCCGTATCCTGTCCGGAAATGACATTAAAGCTGCTAATATTCGAATCGGCACTGTAAGCCATGTCATAGGCCAGATTACCGCATCCTGAAAGCACACAGGACATGACCGCCAGCAGGCAGAAAATCACTGCCATATGTCTTCTACTTGTACATTTCACGCCACTC
>JAAGKN010000354.1_pt1 | contig 61401 bp, 56 predicted proteins | sample 6206371 | NCBI WGS metagenome assembly JAAGKN01 (sample SAMN11533720, study PRJNA540317) | gut metagenome | isolation source: fecal pellets from male and female animal of same cohort | host: Peromyscus leucopus | place: USA:CA | collected 2017 | reverse complement strand
CTTGCAATAGTTCTTGATGGCACAATATATTCTGCTCCAACAATACAAAGTGTAATATCTGGCGGAGATGCAAGTATATCAGGCAACTTTACTTTTAAAGAAGCTAATAATCTTGCTATTGTATTAAAAGCTGGCTCACTTCCAGCACCTGTTACTGTTGCAGAAAACAGAACAGTTGGTGCATCATTAGGTGATGATTCTATTAGAAGTGGCGTTACTGCTAGTATTATCGGATTTGCATTAATTGTGCTTTTTATCGGTATATATTACCGTTTTAGTGGTATAGTTGCAAATATTGCACTTGTATTAAATCTTTTATTAATTTTAGCAGTTTTAGCTCAATTTAAAGCTACACTAACACTTCCGGGGATAGCAGGTATTATGCTTACTCTTGGTATGGCAGTTGATGCAAATGTGCTTATTTTTGAGCGTATAAGGGAAGAATTAAGAAAAGGAAGAACAGTTATTAATGCAATAGATATAGGATATTCAAAAGCATTATCAGCAATTATTGACTCTAATTTAACATCATTAATTGCATCTGTTGTATTATTTCAGTTCGGCACAGGTCCTATTAAAGGCTTTGCGATTACATTAAGTGTTGGTCTTATAGCTTCTATGTTCACGGCAATATTTGTTACAAGAACTATATTTATGTCATTTATGTATAAACGCAGCATAAAGCATTTAAGTATATAGGGAGAAGCAAAATATGTTTGAATTAATTAAAACAGGAACAAATATAGATTTTATTGGTAAATCTAAAATATACTTTGCAGTCTCTATTATACTTTGTATTCTTGGGCTGGCATTAATATTTGGCAAAGGCTTTAATTATGGAGTAGATTTTTCAGGTGGAACAAGTGTGCAGGTAACATTTGAAAACCCTGTTGATATTGATAATATGCGTTCTATTTTAAGCCAAAGTATTGGCGGAAGTGTAAGCATACAAACTATTGGCAATAATAACTCTTTTAGAATTAAAGTAGAGCAAGGTGTTGGCGATGAAAATTTGAAAAAAATCTCTGATACTATAAGTGATACTTTAACAACCAAATTTTCAGAAGGTGGAAAAGTTATTATAGATAGTGTGGAGCAGGTTGGTCCTCAGGTTGGTAAAGATTTAAAAAGGCAGGCTCTTTTTGCAGTTCTTTATGCTGTAATAGGTATATTAATATATGTTGCAATTAGATTTGAATTAATTTCTGCAACAAGCTCTATTATAGCATTAATACACGATATAATCTTAACGCTTGCAGTTATTATTGCAGTAAATGTTACATTTGATTTAACTGTTTTAGCTGCTCTTTTAACAGTAGTTGGTTACTCATTAAATGATAAAATAGTTATTTTTGATAGAATAAGAGAAAGAGCAAGAATGGATGAAAATAAGTCCCTAATGGAAAGTATGAATATAAGCCTTAATGAAACTCTTTCAAGGACAATATTAACATCTACTTCAACTTTACTTGCAGTAGTTAGCCTTGCTGTTTTTGGTGGCGAAGTAATTAAAGGATTTGCAATAGCAATGATAGCTGGAATTATTATAGGCACCTATTCTTCAATAGGTATCGCAAGTTCACTTGTTTATTCAATTAAAACAAGAAAAGCTAAAAAATAATAAATATATAAGCCTGCTTTTAAAAGCAGGCTTTTTTTATAATAAGTAGTAAATCAAATGCTTTTAATATATGACACATTGCATAAAGTTTTTATTTTAAAACTCAACTCCATATATACTTTAAGTATTAAATATAATAAATAACATTAATCACCTATAAAAATGATTGTCTAAATTTAATAAAATCAATTTATTCTTACTAGCGTAATGCACTTTTTTTTATTATTCAGAATGTAACTTTTAAGTGAAAAATCTTAAATATAAACAATTAAATATTATGCTCTGATTATATAAAATTGCATAACTTTTAAACTTATTTTAAGTATAAATTGCACTGCTTAAAAAATAAGCAACATAGTAAAATACTTATAAAATCAAAGAAAATAATCTTTTTCCACATAAGTTATCCACAGAATAATCACAAAAAATTTTTTAAAAAAATACTTGACAAGATATTTGCTTTATATATCAATACTTTCTTATAACTTATTGATAAATAAATATAAAATTAAGTTTCCTTGATTTATCAATAGTTTTAAGCAGATATTCATAAAAAAGTTATCCACAAGTTATCAACAATATTAATATATCATTCTATCAGTAATTCATTAGCTTTTATTTATAAGTGATTAATAATGAAAATAAAAGAATAAAATTTTTTACTTATTTTTTATTGCATTTTGACGAAAATAATATAATATTACTAAATATGATAAAGATACGAGAATATAAAAGCAGAAAATCTGCTGATAAAGCATCATCATATTTAATGTCAAAGGGTATTCCAGCTGTTATAAAAGGATATGTTAATGTGCCAAAAGGTTTAGAGCATTTAAAAGATGGTATTGTTACATTAACCATTCCGGAACATTTATATAATAAAGCTAATGAATATTTATCAGAATATGAAAATAAGATAGAAAATAATAGGAAAGAATAAGCGGAGGATATATGAGAAAAAAGATATTATTAGTCATTATATTTATACTAATCTCAATGGTCCTTTCTTGTTCTAACACATCAGTTGGTAAAAGTAAATTTTCACCTTATTATTTTTATACAGATACAAATAAATATTTATTTGAAATAAGTCGTTATGAATTAAGCAAATTAATCACATTTGATAAACTTACTTATAAAGGTTCATATATAGATAATAGAACAATGACTAAGGAAGATTTAGAAAATATAAAAGATAATAGAAATGTAAGTGATATTCCGTCAATAGTAGTGCCACAGGTTGCTTTTACAACAGAAAGTCTTAATATGAGACTTTATCCTACAAACCACACAATACATAGAGGCAATGAAAAATTTGATTCAAATCAATATACAAGAATAAGTGCTTTTGCACCAGTATTTATTTTGCATAAATCAAAAGATAGAGAATTTTACTATGTTATGACAGAGTTTATGCGTGGCTGGGTGCCTGTTGAAAAAATCAAAGTCTATTCACAAGTTGCTTTTTCAGGTATTCAACAGTTACCTTTTATTAGAATTATTAAAGATAATGTTACAATAGGAAATGTTAAATATGGCATTGGTGATAAAGTGCCACTTCTTTCACAAGATGAAGATAAAGTTATTGTTTTAAATCCTAATGGAAGCTATTCATCATTTAATAAAGATGGTTCATTTGTTATTGGTAATGCAATATATGATGAAGAATTAATGAAAGCAATGGCGGAAAGCCAGTTAAATAATCCTTATGATTGGGGCGGTAAAGAAGGTTTTAGGGACTGCTCTGCCTATGTGCGTGATTTATGGCGTGTTTTTGGTGCAGATATACCTAGAAGTTCTGGCTTACAAAAACTTGTTGGTAAAAAATTAATAGATAAGCCAAAAAGTGAAAATGAATTTTATGCAGTTCTTCGCAATGCAAAACCATATAGAACATTAATTTTTTTTAAAGGTCATGTGATTATGTATGGTGGCATGGAAAATGGCGATTACATAATATATCATGCAGTAAATAGTCTTGTAAATGATAAAGGTAAGAAAGTTCAAATATCAAAGGTAGCAAAAAATAAACTAAAAGAAGAACAGTTTATAAATATATGGAAAAGGGTTATTCGGGTATCAGAAATTTCGCCACTAATATCCCCAGAACTTCCAAAAGAACCTGAATTAATTGAGATAACAAATATTATGGATAAAATCTCAAAAATAGGTTCTTATGAAAATGTAATTGCAAACCAAAACTATAAAGTTAATAAATAAACATAAAGATTAAATTTATACTATAATATAATAATTATCATTATTATAATATTTTGCCTTTATTTTATTGTGTTTTATTAAAATATCTATATTTGACTTTATCTCATCTTCATTTTTTCCAAAAACACCTGCCATATCCTGTAAAGTGCATGGACGCATTTTAAGTAGTGCTTGTATTAAATCATACAAATCAAGTGAAGATGATGTTTTATATACACTTGAAAAGCCACCAGTAACTTCTGCTGGAATATTATTTTTTATAAATAGTTTTGCAGTATCAAGTAGAAATTCATCATCAACAGGCAATGCTGTGCTATAAGCGGGCGGTCTATGGATTGTCCCAAGTTGGACTTTATCACATTTAATATTTTTTAATATTTCAATAATTTTTTCAATATGCTCTTTACTATCATTAATATTTTTACAAAAAAGTATTTCAATAAATAACTTTCCACTATATTCTTGTGAAAATTTTGTAAGTCCATTTATAATATTATCAGTATTAAGATGTAGCTCTGGCAGGTTTATAGATTTAAATACATCATTACTAACAGCATCAAGGCTTGGCACAACTATATCAAACTTTAAAAGGCTTTCATATACTTCGCTTAAATGTATAGTTGTAGTATTTGTAAGAATAGCAATAGGTTTTGATGTATATTTTTTTATCCCTGTAATAATTTTTTCAAGTTCAGAATTAAGTGTTGGTTCGCCTGACCCTGTTATAGTTACAACATCACATAATTCTTCAAATTTATAAAAGTTATTATAAAATTCTTCAATAATATCATCTGCGTTATAATATGCTTTTCTTTGAAGAACAGTTTTTTTTGTTTTGCCTACTTCACAATATATGCAATCAAGAGAACAGATTTTTGAAGGCACTATATTTATACCTAACGACCTGCCAAGCCTTCTTGATGGTGCAGGACCAAATAAATATTTTAATTCACTCATATTTCACCTTAATAATATATATAGTATATAAAAGTGTATTTTATCAATAAATATTACTATTCCTTATCACCTTTTTTAAATATTAGAATAAATATAAGAAATATATAGAATTTTAATAAAAATATAATCAGTTTTTAGGATAAAAACTCGTGAAGCGTAAGCGATAGCCGAAAAACGGGGTCTTGCCCTTATTAATGGCAAGCCGTTTTCTGAGCGACTGAATTGTATATGAAGTGATTTTTTGAAATGGTTTGTAGATTTTTGTCTGACTGGAACGAGTGATTTTTACGAGTGTAGGGAGTTTAAATATACAATGAAAAAAAATCATGGAATGATTGGAGACTTGGAGCATAAAAAATACAGGATGTATTTTCTTTTAGTAAGCATATACGAATTTAGTTCGGATATGCGTGGTTATAAAAATTCTATGACGGAATTTTTATAAAAAAGTTTTAATAAGTTTAAAATAACGAAAACTTGATTTATGAGCTGGGCGACGGTAGGAAAGTCTAAAATAAATGTAATAGAAATAAACTATAATCTTCATAAATTTTTAATAAAAACTCCAAAATATTTTTTTTCTCAAATATCTCATTATAAATCATTAATAAGACATTTACGAATACAACACTTTTCTTTTTTATTTCGTTATTGCAAAAATATTAATTATAATATAAAATATTCTGTTATATTTTAAAATCTTCATATTAAGGGTTATATATGAATAATGATGAATTAAAAAAAGCCTCTGAATTTGAGGAAGAAATTGAAAAAAGTTCTTCACTTGATGAATTAAATAATGTCCGTATAAAATATATGGGTAAAAAAGGTATTATCAGTATTTTAAATAAAGTATTAGGTTCTCTTTCCCCAGAAGAACGCCCAAAAATGGGTGAAACTATCCAAAATTTAAGAAATAATTTTGAATCAAAATGGATAGAAAAATCAAACTCTATAAAAAAAGCATTAAAAGATGCTGCTTTATCTCAGGAATATATTGATGTAACATTAAGCTCTTATCCATTTAATAAAGGTTCACTTCATCCTGTTAAAAAAATATATGATGAAATTGTTGAAATATTTACAGCAGCAGGCTATACAGTGGCACAAGGTCCTGAAATAGAAGATGATTTTCATAATTTTGAAGCATTAAACCTGCCTAAAACTCATCCTGCCAGAGATATGCACGATACATTTTATATAGATGAAAATAATATTGTGCTTAGAACTCATACTTCACCTGTGCAGGTGCGTGTAATGGAAAGCCAAAAACCACCTATTAAAATTATCGCTCCCGGTGCAGTTTATAGATGTGATTATGACCAAACTCACTCCCCAATGTTCCATCAAATAGAAGGGCTTGTTGTTGATAAAGGTATAACTATGGCAGATTTAAAAGGCACACTAAAACTTTTTATTTCAAAAATTTTTGGTAATGATTTAGATGTGAGACTTCGTCCAAGTTTTTTTCCATTTACAGAGCCATCAGCAGAAGTTGATATGGGTTGTGTCCATTGCAGAGGTAAAGGATGTAGAATGTGTAAAGGCACGGGCTGGATAGAAATAGCAGGCTGTGGAATGGTGAACCCTGCTGTATTTAAACATGCTGGCATTGATAGTGAAGAATACAGTGGCTTTGCTTTTGGTATGGGAATAGAGCGTATTGCATTACTGAAATATGGTATTGATGATATACGCTTATTTTATGAAAATTCTCTTAAATTTTTAAAACAATTCTAGGTGCTAAAATGAATGTTAGTATAAACTGGTTAAAAGAATATATTGATTTAAATGATAAAACTGTTAAAGAAATAGCTGATGGCTTAACACTATCAGGTCTTGAAGCTGAAAGTTTTAAGGAAATTACTGCTCTTTCAAATGTGGTAACAGCAAAAGTTATAAGTAAGGAAAAACATCCAAATGCTGATAAATTAAATCTTTGTAAGGTAACTGATGGAAAAGAAGAATATCAAGTTGTATGTGGTGCTCCAAATGTGGCAGAAGGTCAAATTGTGCCATTTGCAAAAATAGGTGCTGTTCTTGGAGATATAAAAATAAAAGCTGCAAAACTTCGTGGTATAGATTCCTATGGTATGATATGCTCTGAAAGAGAGCTTGGCTTAACTGATGAACATAATGGCATAATGGTCTTACCAGCTGGAACTCCACTTGGTGCTGATATAAATAGTATTGTTGGCACAGGTGATACTATTGTAGAATTTAATGCTACACCAAATAGACCAGACTGGCTTTCTGTTATAGGTGTTGCAAGAGAAGCAGCCGCAGTTTTTAAAAGACCATTAAAATTACCAGAATATAGTATAAAAGAAAATAATGAAAATGTATTAGATTATATAAAAGTAGATATTGAAGAAAAAGAAAAATGTCCAATATACTATGCTCGCATTATAAAAGGTATAAAAATTGCACCATCACCACTATGGATGCAAGCCAAATTAAGGGCAGCAGGTGTTAGACCTATTAATAATATTGTTGATGTTACAAACTATGTATTAATGGAATGGGGACAGCCTTTACATGCTTTTGATATTCGTAATATTGATAAAGGTATAATTGTTAGAAATGCTTTTGAAAATGAAAAAATTACTGCTCTTGATGGAAAAGAATACACATTAGATAAAGATATGCTTGTAATTGCAGATAGTTCTAAACCACTAGCGATTGCTGGCATTATGGGTGGAGAATATACATCTGTTATGAATGATACTGAAACAGTTGTCTTGGAATGTGCTTATTTTGAGCCTGATACAGTTCGCAAAACAAGTAAAAGGCTTTGCCTTTCTTCTGATGCTTCATACAGATATGAGCGTGGTATAGATTATGGTGCTACTGAACAATTAGCAGATTATGCAGCAAACTTGATTGCTGAAATATGTGGTGGCACAGTGCTACAAGGAAAAGTTGGTGCAAATTATGTTAAAAAAGAAGATAAAACTATAATATCATCATGCAGTAAGATAAATAAACTTTTAGGCACAGATTATAAAATAGAAGAAATGAAAGAAGTATTAGATAGTTTATCTATATATTCATCAATAGATGGGGATAAATTAATATCTTCTATCCCAACTTTTAGAAATGATATTACAATGGAATGTGATATTGCAGAAGAAGTGGCAAGGATTATAGGATATGATAAAATAGATTATACTATGCCACAGATGGATAATGAAATAGATATACAAAGTCCAAAAGTTCGTTATAGCCAAATAGTTAGAAATGTTATGGAAAATTTAGGTTATAATGAAGTGCTGAATTTTTCATTTTTAGGTGCAGATTATTTATCTATTTTTGACACTAATGAAGAACATTTTGTAAAACTTTTAAATCCTATTTCTCAAGATATGGCATGGATGAGAACATTTATTTTCCCATCTATTATTAAAAATATGCAGACAAATAGAAATATGGGTTATAATAGCATAAAACTTTTTGAGCTTTCAAATGTATATATATCAAATGGTAAATCAAATTTAGCAAATGAAAAACTCCATTTATCACTTGGTGTAATGGGTGATTATTATGAAGATACATGGATAAATTTGCCAAAACTTGATACTTTTTATTATTTAAAAGGTGCTGTTGATAATGTATGTAGTAAGTTTGATTTAACATGTGAATATAAAAGGCTTGAAGATTGCCATTTTATGCACCCGGGTAAATCTGCATCTATATTTATAAATGGTAAATATGCAGGTTTCATTGGTGCATTACACCCTGATATTTTAGAGAAATTAGATATTAAAAATAGCTGTTATGTGGCAGAAATTGATTTTTCTTTATTAATAGAAGAATCTTACAATAAAAATGAGGCTGTAAAATCAAGTATGCGTTATGCTAAATTTTCAAGGTTTCCATCAATACAGAGAGATTTGGCATTAATAGTAAAAAGCAAAGTTAATGCAGCAGATATATTAAATACAATTAAGCATATAAGTCCTATAATAACAGATACAGTTGTTTTTGATGTATTTGAAGGCAAACCAATTAATTTTGGATATAAAAGTATTGCCGTTAGGATAACATTTACCGATATGGAAAAAACATTAAGGGATGATGATATAAGCCCTATAATAGACAATATTCTTAAAGCTCTTGAAAAAGAGCATGGGGCAGTTTTAAGATAAATAAACATTTTTTTATATTTTCATATTGAAAAAGCTAAAATAATTTTTAATAATCTGCAATAATCACATTTTTTATATAATTTATGCAGATTACACTATTAACTGCTTGAAAGTTTTAAAAAATTATGGTTAAAATGATTTTTTAAGCATACTTGTCGGAGCGATTATGAATAAAAAAATAATCTTATTTGTTACGATATTATTAACAGTATTCACATGCTATTCTTATGCAGTGGAACCATATCTAAATACACAGCTTTTAGAGGCAGCATCAGTTGGTGATGCTGAAGCTGTAAAAGATGCTCTTTATAATGGTGCAGATGTTGATGCAAGAGACAGGCTTGGAAATACTGCTATTATTCTTGCATCAGATGGTGGGTATCAGGAAGTTGTAAGGTTACTAATTGCATATAAAGCATCTGTTAATGCAGTTAACAAATTTGGTTATACTCCGCTTATGTCAGCAGTTACTAATTCTCACAGATATATTGCATCACTTTTAATAAAAGCTGGTGCGGACCCTAAACTTCCTAATAAATATGGCACTACTCCCGAAATGTATATTAAAGCTCAGGGCTTTTTTACTATGAATGAATATATTAGTGATGAAAAGCCAGTTATTACTTCCCGCATTGATGATAGACAGGCAAGACGAGGTTCTATGGCAGCTATACATAGCTCTCCATGGCGGGAAGAATTTAATCAGTTAATTTCACTTGGTAAAACAAACGAAGCAGCTGAATTATTAGTTGGATATGCTAATACAAAAAATCCAGAAGCATGTTATCTTTTAGGCACATTATTTTTATCAAAAGGCAATACGGAGCAGGGTATTTTTTGGGTAAAACAAGCTGCTGCTCTTGGTGATTCTATGATGAAATACCGTGCAGCTAAATCTATTATAGATAATGCAGGTGCAGGAACTGGTATGAAAGAAGCAATAGCAATGCTTAAAGAGGCTATTGCAGATGGTAATAATTTTGCTAAAACAGAATATGCAAAAGCACTTCTTTTCGGTAATGGTGTCCCAAAGGATAATGCAAATGCTTATGCTTTATTTAAAGATGCGTCAAGCTATGATTTGCCGGAAGCTGTCTATTATACAGGTATGCTTGAATATTTAGGCAGAGGCACAGTGAAAGATGAAACAAAAGGATATGCAAAAATTCAAATGGCTGCTGATATGGGATACTATGAAGCAGAGCAATTTGTTGATAAACTTAATGCTAAAAAACATATAAGTTTATTAGTCAATTCAAAAGTTGGCGATAGAGCAACAGTTAAAGCATATCTTATTGCTATGGGGGCACCTATAAATATAGATAACCCAGAATGCGATGTTTATAAAATTGGCAGTGCATGGAATAATGCTTATAAAATAGAAACTGTAAAAATGTGTTATCCCGGAGATGGCACAGTTAGTGCAGAATTTATTTTAGGGGAAGCAATAGATAATGTGGAATTTTCATATTTAAAAAGTTTATATCCCATAGCATCGTTTAGTATGCCTTCAATATATAATGAAATGCCTGTAAAATCAAAAGTTGATAATATAGAAAATGGTGATTTAATATCTACAAATGATACTGGTGGACTAGATAATATAAGTATGAATAATAATGGAAGTAATAATATAATAGATTTTAGTAGCCCTGTTACAATTGATAATGCTAATAAATAGTTTTATGAAAAAATATATATTAATACTATTTACTATCTTAATACCATTAGATAGTTTTAGTGCTGATTTAGAAAGCACAGTTAGAGATGCTTTTGAGCTTTATTCTGTTAATAATTTTGCTGAGGCTGCCCCTATGTTTGAGGAAGCATATTATATGGCAAAGAAAAACACACCAAAAGATATATCTAGTAGATTTCGCACTTCTTTATATGCAGGGTTAAGTTATAGAGGAATGAATGAGTATCAGCAGGCTTCCGCATGGTTTTTAGTATGCCTTGCACTTGCAGAAAAAGTTAATGATTTATATGATATTCCTACTTTGCTTGCTTATATTGCAGAATCAGAAAGAATGCTAGGTAATGTAAAACAGGCAGAAGAATATTATACAAAAGCACTTCTTTATGCAGATTTAACAGATAAAGATAAGGCTGTTTTATATTATGGCATAGCAGAAAGCAGGCGGATAAATGAAAACTATACTGGTTCAAAAGAAAGTTGCGATGAAGCATTAAAATATGCACAAAATCCTAAACTTTATAAAATTCTTTCATCTTGTGATATTATATATGGTGAATATTATAGAGTAAATAAAGACTATTCAAAAGCAATGTATTATTTTACAAGGGCACATGATACATCAAGAGCAGGAAAATATGCAGATATTTTAGTGCCAGCATTAAATGGAATGGGATTAACATCAGAAGCTTTACATCATTCTGATGCAGCAAGAGAATATTTTGAGCAGGCTTTTTTTGTGGCAGTAGAAAATGGTGCAGTAGACAGCACAGATATTATTTATAAAAAAATAATACAATATATGCCAGAAAAGGGTAGTTTTAAGTATCAGGGAGATAAAGCATTAGAGCTTGCTTCATTAGAGTTTTTAGATGATGGCACATCTTTACTTTTATATAGTCTTTCTTCCCTTTATTACAGAATAGGACAAAGGTTCAAAGAGTTATATCCTGTTGCTGAAATAGGTTATAATTTAGCAGTTAAACTTTCAGAGCAAAATCAGGCAGCTGAATTTTTATATGATATGGCATTATCACTTTTTAAATTACAAGAATATGAAGAATGTGTTGCAAGAAGTGAAGAGGCTGTATCACGGCTTAAATTAACAGATAAGAAAGTTTTATTAAAGGATGCTTACTTAATTCAATCTGAATGTTTATATAATTTAGGCTATTACAGTCAATCATATAAAGCCGCAGAAAATGCTTTAAGTCATGCTAAACTATCAGAACATGATGAGATAAATAAAAAGATTATAGAAATAAAAGAAAAATTAGATATGATAGATTATAAAGAATAGTATAGTATTGCAAATATGCAAAAAGATATAGTTGGTAAATATTCCCCCTTAAACTATCCCCCATAATGCAAAATTTTTTACTTCACCAGTAAAAAAATTCATAGGGATAAAAAAGCAAAATTGTGATTTTCCTTTAAATTCATTTCAAGGGGGAACATTCCCCCTTAAATTATCCCCCTAATACAAAATTTTTTACTTCACCAGTAAAAAATTTCATAGGAATAAAAAAGTAAAATTATGATTTTCCTTTTTTATGCTTTATTAATGAAGGTATTTAAAAATAATAATTAATATTTTATACTTATACTCTCACTTTTCCAGTAAGTAAATTTTGCATAAGTCCTTTTTTTTGCTCTGTATATAAATTTAACTGTTTATTTAATAACTCTATTTCTTTATCAGCACTAGATAAAATATCTGCAATAGCTTTTTGCTCGTCAAATGATGTAGGAATTGTAAATGATAGTTTTTTTAATAATTTGTAATGTCTACTATATCCTAAATTAGTTATTTTACTATTTTTTAGAAAGTAATATAATAATTTATTTAAAATAATTGAAGATGAATATAGGATTTTTGTTCCATCAGCACCAATTGCAAAATCAAAATTAATATATTTTAAAACTCTTGTGTGGTCTCCAAATATAATATACCCATCATTTCTTGTTTTAATAAGAAATTTTGTATTATTAGTGTATCCTGCAATATATGTATTACCTTGGTCTATAATTGGAACTAAACCATCTATTAAATACATATTTGAATTGATTTGTAATTTTTTATCATTTGTATATACATTACATAAATCAGTAAATTTATAAGTTTTCCATTCATCAGTATAGCCATTAAGTCTTATTTTACCAGTAAGTAGATTTTGCATTAAGCCTTTTTTATATTTTTCTTTATATGCAATTAAGTCTTTTGTTTGCTGTATTGCCTTATCCCATAATGATAATATTTCTGCAATTTTTTTCTGCTCTGCAAGTGGGGGAAGTAAAATAGGCATATTAAAAAAATCAGAATTAGTTATATTTAATAAACCATGATTTCTTGCACCTTCTTGTGCAACAGAATATATATATCTATTAAATAGTTGTGCTTCAAAATAATGTTCCATAAAAATTAAGTTTATATTGTTTGTTATAAAACGAAAACATATATATAAAGTTGATACTACTCCATTATCATATAAATTAAGTTTTTTAAATGCACCATAAGGATAGTTTGCAGAATAGCTTTTATTATATGCAAAATCATTTCTATTAATTAAATAATATCCTGATGTATCATTACTTGCAATTTTTTTATTAAAAAATATTTTTTGATTAATTAACCCATATTGTGCTGATATTGTAAGGATATTATCTGAATTAATATTATTTTTCTTTGTTACTTTTTCTGCCACTTCCCCTAATTTTTTTACTTCCCATCCATCTGGTATATCTATATTTTTTGCCATATTACATTCATCACTATTTTCTTAAATTTTTCTATAAAACAACTATATTCCTGCTATTTTTGCAGCAACTTTTCCTAAAATAATAATAGTTTCATCTTGCATTTCCGCAATAGAATATATTTGTGTTTCATATTTTTTGTTATCTGAAATAACTTTTAAATTGCCATCTTTATCTTTATCAAGTCTTTTTACGCGAAGTCCATTAATATTATCTTTTATTACATATATTCCATTTAATGGGATAGAAAAGTTTTTATCTATTACCACTAAATCATTATCATTTAAAGTTGGTATCATACTATCTCCATTAACTTTTACAATCAAAGCATTTTCAGGTGCAATGCCTTTTGATTGTAAAAAAGATAAAGGTATAGGAAAAGAAAGTATTCTTCCATCATTATCACAATCAAATCCGTAACCTGCTGATACTCCCACATCTTTATAAAAATTGATATACACAATATCATTTTCTGTAATAAATTCTGCATTATTTTTTGATGTTGTTTTTAATTCTTGTATAAATCTATCCATAGGTTCATTATAACAAGTAGCAATCTTTTGTATAGTTTCAATATTTAGGCTTTTTATTTCCCGTAATAAAAAACGAGTAATTGTGCTTGGAGTAACACCACCAGCCTTTGCAATGGAATTAGCACTTATATTATTTTTTTTCATAAAATTATTAAGATTTTGTGCGATATTATCGTTGATACTCATAGTCTTTTCCTTAAAGTAATATTTTGTAAAAAAACACTTGACTTTATTGCTAATAAGCAATATATATAATTATAGTTGCATTTGAGAAAAAATGCAAGATAAATTTATAGTGTTTTAGCAATATTATATTATTATAAAAAAGTGTAGATATTATAAGCAATATATTATTGTATAAAACATATTAACATAACACTACATTTTGGAGGGAAAATATGTATGAAAGTTTTGTTGATGAGATAATGAATACTATACAACAGTTTAAGCAGATGCTTACAGTAGATTATATAGCAAGAAAAATAGATTTAAGCGATAGGACAGTTCGCAGATATATTGAAAATGGCAAGCTGGAAGCATTGAATTTCAGTGTTAAAGGCAGGTCGGTATATAGAGTGCCACGAAGTGCATTTAGAAGATTTTTAGAAACATATTATACAATGCGAGATTGTATATAAAAGATAAATAATTATTTTATTGTATAAATTCCAGTAATAACTTTGATTATTATTGGAATTTTTATTAAAAATTTATGTATATTATAATCTATTTCTATTACATTTATTTTAGACTTTCCTACCGCTGCCCAGCTCATCAATCAAGTTTTCGTTATTTTAAACTTATTAAAATTTTTTATAACAATCTACTCACCATTCAAAGCCTATGCAATAGGCGAAGAATATAAAATTTATATTTTTTACTTTTATTGTAAGATTAAAAAATAAAATAAAGTAATCATTTAAGTATTTATTTTTATAGTTGTTTAGTGTAGTATTTATCTATTATTTATGGTTATTTTGTGCAGTTATTTTGATAATATAGTTGTATTAGATTTAAAATAAACTTAATAGATAAATTTAAAACTAGACAATATAAATTACGGAGGTGAAGTTTTATGGAATTTATAAATAATATTGTCATTTATCTTAAAAGCCATACTTATTTTAATAATACTCTTTTAAATTATATTATAGCAACATCTATTTTTATTTCTATTGTTCTTGCAATAACATTATTTATTAAATTATTTATTAAAAGAATACCCATAGAAGAGCGTGTATCTAATGCTTTTTTATCATCTGTAATTGAAACATTCCGTAAACGGTTAATATATATTTCTTATGCACTAGCAGTATATGCAGCTCTTACATATCTTACTACTCCAAAAATTATAGAAAACATTATAGATAAAGCTATAATGATATATGTAGTATTAATAATAATTTTAGCAATAACTGATATATTAAAAGATTTTAATACTGAAAGCCTTGAAAATAGTGGTAAAAACAAGGTGCCAGCAGGTATTATTACAATATTAAAGGTGTTTGTATGGATTGCTGGTCTACTTTTTGTATTTTCTAATTTAGGCTATAATGTATCAACATTTGTTACAGGTCTTGGAATAGGTGGTATTGCTGTTGCTCTTGCTGCACAAAATATACTTGGCGATTTATTTAATTATATTGTTATTCTTTTTGATAAACCATTTACTAAGGGCGATTTAATTCAATTTAATTCAGCCTCTGGCAGAGTAGAATATGTTGGTATTAAAAGCACAAAAATAAGAAGTTCTAATGGTGAATTGCTTTCTGTATCTAATACTGATTTAACAAAAACTATTATACATAATTATGAGCTAGCAACAAAGCGAAGAAATGTATCCATTATTGGAGTAGAATATGAAACAAGTGTAGAGCTTGTCCATAAAATTCCAGAACTTTTAGAAGAAGCTGTTAAATCAGTTAAAGATGTGGAATTTGCAAGAGTTCATTTTTCCGCATTTAATACATCTAGCCTTGATTTTGAGCTTGTATATTTTGTTTTAACAAATGATTATACAGAATATACAAAAAAAGTGCAGGCAGTAAATTTTGCAATACTTGATATGTTTGCAAAAGAAGGTATTAATTTTGCATACCCAGCACAGAGAATGATAAATCAATAAGAATATTATTTGACAATTTATTTTTATTGATTTACTTTATCGGCGGAGAATGAGTGATAGCCGAAAAATGGGGTCTTGCCCTTATTAATGGCAAGTCGTTTTCTGAACTTGGAGCGAAGCGAAGTAATTTATTTCGGCAGAGCATATTTTCAAAAAATCATTTATGATTTTTTGAATAAAAATTTAAAAGGCACACGATGTGCCGTCGCGTAGCGCGAGTGACTTTTACGAGGACTGCCAATCTCCCGAGCGAGTAGCGAGGAATCAGAGATTGCACAGGCTGTAAGCGATAGCAGAAAAACGGAGTCTTGCCCTTATTAATGGCAAGCCGTTTTCTAAACTCGGAGCGAAGCGAAGTAATTTATTTCAGTAGAGCATATTTTCAAAAAATCATTGATGATTTTTTGAATAAAAATTTAACAAGTTTTTAGGATAAAAACTCGCGTAGCGTAAGCGATAGCCGAATTTATTTCGGCAGAGCGTGATTTCAAAAATACACGGATGTATTTTTGAATAAAAATTTAACAGGATTATTTAATGTCATATTTAGCACTTGCTCGTAAATACAGACCGCAAACTTTTTCAGAAGTATTATCGCAAGATTTTATTACTTCTACTTTACAGAATGCTATTACTATGGGTAGGGTAGCACATGCTTATCTTTTTACTGGTCCAAGAGGTGTTGGCAAAACATCTACTGCCCGCATTTTTGCAAAGGCATTAAATTGTCAAAATCCAGTAAATGCTGCCCCTTGTGGAGAGTGCGATAACTGTATTGAAATAACAAGTGGCACATCTCTTGATGTAATAGAAATAGATGGAGCATCAAATAGAGGTGTAGAAGAAATACGCTCTTTAAGAGAAGCTGTAAAATTTGTTCCAGTTAAAAGTAAGTATAAAGTTATAATTGTAGATGAAGTTCACATGTTGACAGAGCAGGCATTTAATGCACTTTTAAAAACATTAGAAGAACCACCTGAATATGTAATATTTATATTTGCTACAACTGACCAGCATAAAATTCCTGTAACAATACTTTCAAGGTGTCAGCGATACGAGTTTAAAAAGATTACTTATGATGAAATGAAGTCAAATATTATAAGCATACTTGAAAAAGAAAAAATAGAATATGAAGAAGATGCTTTAAATTATATTATCCGCAATTCTGATGGTTGTATGCGAGATGCACTATCACTTCTTGACCAAGTGATTGCATATAGTGGTGGCAAAATAATATTAGAAGATACTTCATATCTGTTAGGTATTACAGATGCTTATTTATCTAATGATATTTTTAGTGCGATATTAAAAGAAGAAACTGAAAAACTACCAGATTTAGTAGAGAAAGTAGATGAAAAAGGCATAGATTATAAATATATGACAGAATGCCTTATTGAACATTGTAGAAATATGTTGATTTATAGCATATCAAACAAAGTGCCACGGCAAGACATGACTAATAGAGAAGTAGAATTTTATTCATTATTAAAAGAATATGGAGAAAAAGCCAAACTTTATAGTTTATTTCAAATACTTACAAAACTTTTAAATGATTTAAAATATTCTGATTTTGCAAGATATGTTTTTGAATTTGCAGTTATAAAGGCAGCAAATATTTCATATATAATCAACTTAATAGATGGAAGCAGTCCATCAAATAATACGAATAATAAAAAGATAAATGCACCAGTAAAAGAAATTATAGAAAAAGAACAGCCATCTATCCAATCAGAAGCCCAAATAGTAGATGAAAAAAAAGAAGTATTATTTAAAGGAAGTGATAATGGTATTTGGACAAGAATATTAAATATTGCTTCATCTAAAAATTCAATGCTTTATGCTATGTTACAACATGCAAATCTTATAAAAGATACTGATGAACATTTAATAATTAGCTTTCCTTCTGACCGTAAATTCCAGTATAATACACTTAAAAATAAAAAAGGTGATTTTAAAGATACTTTTGAAAATATTGTTTATACTGTAAGTGAAAAGCATACTAAAATAGATATAGAACTTGAAAATGATGGTGAAAGCAGTAAAAAAAAAGTTGAATTAGATAATATTTCAGAAAAAAAAAATGATAAAGCAATAAATAATAACCTACTAGAAAATAGCAATGCACCTGCAAAGGTCGTTCCATCTAATAAAATTGAAAGTTTTGCATTACAGAAAATGAAAGAAGAAGTAAAAGATAATGTTTTTTTAAAGCAAGCAGAGAAAGAATTAGGCTGTCAAATAATTAGTATAGAAAAAAATTAATATATAAAGAATATGAGGTGAAATATTATGAATATGCAACAGATTATGCGTCAAGCACAAAAAATGCAGAAAAAAATGGAAGAGGCTCAGGCAGAAGCAGCAGCACAAGTAGTGGAAGCAAGTGCTGGTGGTGGTATGGTTTCTGTTAAAGTAAATGGCAAACAAGAGCTTTTAGAAATATCAATAGAAAAAGATGTTGTAAATCCAGACGATGTGGAAATGTTGCAAGATTTAATCATAGCAGCTGTTAATGAAGGTATGAAAAAAGCACAACAACTTATGCAGGATAAACTTCAAGGTATAACAGGTGGTTTAAATATTCCGGGAATGTTTTAATTAAAGGAAAATTTGTATAATGCAAAATATTCAGGTCTTTGATGACTGTGTTCATGAGCTTTCAAGACTTCCGGGTATAGGTAGAAAAACAGCTGTCCGCCTTGCACTACATATATTAAAAATTAAACCAGAGCAGGCATATAAACTTTCTGATGCTGTTAGAAAATTAAAAGATAATATTAAATTTTGTAAAGAATGTGGCTCTATTGCAGAAGGTGATATGTGTTTAGTATGTAGTGATGAGCATAGGAAAAAAGATATAATATGTATAGTAGAAGAAGCAAAAGATGTTTTTTTTATAGAAAATACAGGCAGGTTTAGTGGGCTTTACCATGTATTAGGTGGTAAAATATCGCCACTTGATGGCATTGGTCCATCAGATTTAAGTTTTAATAAATTAATTGAGCGGGTAGAAAAACTTCATATAAAAGAAGTAATTATTGCCACAAATCCAGATGCTGATGGAGAGACAACAGCATCATATATAGGAAAAATACTTCAAAATGTCCCTAACTTAAAAGTAACAAAACTTGCAAGCGGTATTCCTATCGGCTCCCATTTAGAGTATGCAGATGAAATTACTGTTTTAAGAGCATTAGAAAACAGGGTAGATTTATCGTAATATAAAGTATTATACATTAAAAGATAATAAGTAAATTAAAATTATTGTTTTATCTTTGATAATATTTCAAGAGGATTATCATGTCTAAGGAAATACTTATAAATTCAGGCACAAGAGAAGTGCGTGCTGCTGTTTTAACAGGCGGTAATGTATCAGAAATTTTTATAGAAAGAGTTAATAAAAAAAGTGCAGCAGGTAATATTTATAAAGGTAAGGTTGTAAAAGTATTGCCCGGCATGCAGTCTGCCTTTGTGGAAATTGGATTGCAGAGAGCTGCTTTTTTACATATTGCAGATTTATATACAGGCAGTAATGATGAAATAACTTATGAAGAAAATTCAGAAGATGATAATGAAAATAATGATAATATAGAAAGTGGTGAAATTCATTCAGAACAGCAACACTATGCACCTATTGCAGATATTTTAACAGAGGGGCAGGAAATAATTGTGCAGGTAGCAAAAGATGCAATAGCTGCAAAAGGTGCAAGGCTTACTACTCATCTTACTATTCCCGGAAGATATCTTGTGCTTATGCCAGACTATGAACACATTGGTGTTTCTAGAAAAATAGAAAATGAAGCGGAAAGGGAGCGTTTAAAAGATATATTAATAAAACTTCGTCCAGATGGAATGGGGCTTATTGCTAGAACTGTAAGTGATGGTTTAAGTTTAGAAGAATTATCAGCAGATTTGGAGTATATAAAAGGTGTGTGGGCTGGTGTGGAAGCTATTACTGATAATTCAGTAGCACCATCACTTTTATATGAAGACCATAATCTTATTTATAAAATACTTCGTGATGTGGTAACAAGTGATACTACTAGAATTTTAATAGATAATAAATCAGACTATGAAAAAATGCAGGAATTTTTTGTAAATCATTTATCTAATCTTGATTTAAAAATAGAATATTATCAAGGTGATGAACCACTTTTTGATTTATATAATGTGGAAATAGAAGTCAATAGATTGCTTGATAAAAAAGTATGGCTTCGTTCTGGTGGCTCCATTGTAATAGACCAAGCAGAAGCATTAACGGTAATTGATGTTAATACTGGCAAGTATGTAGGCAGGTATAATTTTGATGATACCATATTAAAAACAAATTTAGAAGCATCAAAAGAAATAGCTCATCAGCTTAAAATGAGAAATATTGGCGGTATTATTATAGTTGATTTTATAGATATGGAAAGAGTAGAAGATAGGGAAAAAGTCCTTACCACATTAGAACAATATTTAAAAGAAGATAGGGCAAAAACATCTGTTGTTAATATATCGCCTTTGGGTCTTGTGGAAATAACAAGAAAAAGGGTGCGAGATAGTGTTACAAGAATAATTAGTGAACCATGTCCATACTGTGAGGGTAGGGGTGTAATAAAATCTAAAATAACAGTATGTTATGAGATTATGAGACAACTTACACAACTTGCTATTCATCATAAAGGTGCTAAAATATTAATAGAAGCTAATGTTGATGTGGCAGATTTAATATTAGAGCATGAAAGAGAATCTATTGCTAATATGGAACAGCAATATGGAGTTCACATAGAGATACAACAAAATAGTAGTGGAATTTTTGATAGGTATAAATTAAAAATAACAGGTTATTTAAATTAATTAATAGGTATTTTATGGCGGTATATAATAGAAGAGATAGTTACTATAAAAAAGCAAAACAAGAAGGTTATAAATCAAGAGCTGCTTATAAATTAAAGGAATTAAATATTAAATATAAGATTATTAAAAGTGGTTATAAAGTGTTAGATTGTGGTGCTGCACCGGGTGGATGGAGCCAAGTTGCTCTTGAAATAATTGGGGATAAAGGTCTTGTAGTTGGTGTTGATTTAAATCAGATTACAGGCATTAATAAAAAAAATTTTGTAAGTATAGCTGGTGATTTTACAACTGATGAAGTATTAAATCAAGTTATTGAAGTATGTCCTTTATATGATGCTGTTATTTCAGATATTGCACCGCATACAATAGGTATTAGAGATGCAGACCATACTAATTCACTTATACTTGTAGAACAAGTTTATAATTTTACTATGAAAACACTTAAAAAAGGTGGTTCATTTTTATTTAAACTATTTGAGGGCGAAGGACGAAAGGCTTTGGTAGATAAACTTAAAAAAGATTTTAAAGATGTTAGGATTATAAAGCCAGATGCTACAAGGCAGGGTTCTATGGAAATATATATTGCTGCCTTAAATAAAGTTTATTAAATATACGAGGAATTAGTATGTTAGACATTGGGGAATTAGAAGATTTATTAGTTAAATTAAGACTTGGCACAATTTCAATAGAAAGTGCTGTTAATGAAATAGAGCAGAATTTTTATTCAGTTGATGATAATGAAAATCTTACAGTGTGGCAAAAGTTAGACTGTCCTTTTGAAGAAATGGCAGAATGTTATGGCGAAAATATCCATTATGTAGAAACACTTATTCATCAGCTACAAAAGAAATACAATAGTTTTATATTAACAGGTGTTGATGAAAATATTATGATAGAACTGGCATCAAAATTTAATAAATGTTCTTTTTTGTATGATGCTGGTATAATTACATATATAGAAAAAGAAAAGTCTTTACAACATGATAAAACAGTGCTAATTGCCACATCTCTTTCCCAAAGTGATAAAATGATAAAAGAACTAGAAGCAATATTTAATATTTTGGGTATGTCTATTGAAATATACAGTATATCACAATATGAAACTATTTCTATGCAGGTTATAAAAAATTATTTATCCAAATCAAAAGTTGTGATTGTTGCATACGATAAAGACATAAGACTTGCATCTATTATATCTAATATATCTAAAAAACCAGTAATCTTGCTTAGTAAAAGTAAAAATTTAGAAGAATATATTCTCTCAAATGGAGCATTAATTGCAAAATCTGGTAGTGCAGTATCTGCTGCTATGGCAGTAGCAAGGATTATAGGATAGATAATTGTAGTAGCTATTTTCAATTATTTATGCTATACATTTTGTTTATAAAATTATATCAATGGTGTTCTTATGTCAGCAAATAAACTTATTTCAGCCTTAATTCCAGCATATAATGAAGAAGAATGTCTACGAACTATATAATAGAGTAACTAATGTTTTATCTCAACTTGAAAATTATGATTATGAAATACTTATAATTAATGATGGTTCAAAAGATAAAACATTAGAAATTTTGCAATCTCTACATTATAAAGATAGTCATTTGTAGATCAAAATTGTCTATTGCTTTTTATCCATCTTTTATTATTTTATTAATTTTAGTATTAACAAAGCGTTATGTATTTAAATATCTATGCGTTGTATTAGCTATTTGTATTATGAGTTATCACTGTTATTATATAGCTAAATATCAAACATCTTATTATTTAAATTACATACAAGATGTAAATATCGCTAATAGTTTAATAGATACAATGTATAATAAATATCCAGCAATATATGATGGCAAGTATAAAACAATAGTTTTTATTGGTAGCCTGCCACGAACAAATATACATCCACTAATGAAAGCAAAAGATGTATTTAATGGAAGTTTTTTTAGTTGGGATAATGGTAATCCTACAAGACAATTAGCATTCATAAAATTAATGGGCTTTCCTTTAAATATTCAACAGAGGGGGGCAACAGATGATATGAAAGATATTATTAATAAAATGCCATCATATCCTAATAAAGACTGTATAGAAATTTATAATGATACTATTATTGTAAAGTTAAAGTAATGTGAAATTTTTAATAAAAATATAATGTATAAATATAATCTACTTTACTATTGTTTAGAAGTTTATTTATTATAACAGTAGTTTTTTAATAATTCCATATCATGCACAAAATCATCAAGATTATCTTGTGATGTTTTTTCTGTTTCAACAGAAATAATTGCATTTTCAGGAATAATTGAAAAAAGTTTATTAAAATCAAAACTACCTTTTCCTATATTATAGTGTTTATCTATTGTGCCATTAATATTTCCATCGCTTATATGAAACATATATGGTTTTAAGTCTATAAACTCTTTTAAAAATGATATATAATTAATATTTAAACTGTTTGCGGCACATATTCCATGACCAATATCAAGACATAATCCAGCACCGCTTTCCTGCATAATATATTTTATCTGCTCGGGAGAATAGCCTACACACACATCATTTAAAGAAAGAGAATTGGATTCAATTGCTACATGGTATGGTTTATTTTCTATAAGTATTCTTTCGTCGTGAATTAATTTAATCTGATAAGCTGTTTCTTTATAATCACCTTTTATGCCTGAATGAAATATGACTTTATCAGCATGCAAATAATCTGCATATTTTAATGCTTCATAAGAAAGTTTTATATTATCATCTAACTTATCTTTATAAGAAAAATTTAGACCGTGCATAAAGTGTGGTGCATGGATAATGTAAGGAATATTTAATGATTTCCACATTTTAGCATATTCATCAAAAGATGATGGAATAGCATAAAGTTCTATATAATCATAAATATTTTCATCATATAATTTTTTAGCTATATCTATATAGTTTTTATTTATAGACCAAAGTTTTAAGCCAAATTTATACATATCCTATTCCACCGTAACACTTTTTGCTAGATTTCTAGGTTGGTCTATTTCTCTATTATTAAGTTTTGCTATATGATATGCAAATAACTGCAATGCTGTTACTGATAAAAATGGAAATAAATATTCTGCAACATTAGGAAGAACTATCACATCTTCTACTCTATTTTCAAGCATCTTAAAACCTTTTTCATCAGTTATCGCTAATACTCTTGCTCCCCTTGCCATTACTTCTTCACAAGCATTTACCATCTTATCAAATAACGCATCTGCTGGCATTATACTTATTACTGGCATATCTTCATTAATTAAGGCAATAGGACCATGTTTTATCTCACCTGCTGGAAATCCCTCTGCCTGTAAATAGGTAATCTCTTTTAATTTTAACGCACCTTCTAATGCAATAGGATAATTTACATTTCTTCCCAAAAATACAAATGTTTTCTGTTGATAATATTTTTCTGCCAGCTTGGAGATATTACTATCTTCTGATACTGCTATTTCAAATGCTACTGGTAATTTGGCAAGCTGGTTTAGTAGATTATCTTTTTGATGATTTGTTATATTGCCTGTTGATTGGGCAATTAATACTGCAAGGGAGTATAGGGCTGCAAGTTGTGCTGTAAAGGCTTTTGTTGATGCTACACTTATTTCTGAACCACATTTTGTATAAAATGTATGGTTGCTCATTCTTGCTAGTGTTGAACCAAATACATTACAGATTGATACTGTTTTAAAGCCTGATGCACGAGCTTTTTCTAGTGCTGATACTGTATCTGCTGTCTCTCCACTTTGGCTTACAAATACTGCCAAAGTTTCATCTGGTATAGCGGCTTTTCTATATTTATACTCTGAGGCATACTCTGCTTGACAAGGAATATTACAAAATTCTTCCATCCAGTATTTTGCCACCATTGTAGCATGATAAGCTGTTCCACAACCTATCATCATTATATTTCTTATATTTTTAAGCTCTTCTTGTGTTATGCCAAAAGCTGTATTAATATTTGATAAGACTGACTCTATGGTGCTTCTAACTGTAAAAGGCTGTTCATTAATCTCTTTTAACATATAATGCTCATAGCCATTTTTACCTGAATGCTCGGCACCATGCTCTAATTCTACTATATTATAGTATTTTTCATGAAGTTCATTATCATATAGTTTGATTTCATTACCTTTTAATACCACTATATCATAATCATCAAGATATATTGCTTGTCTTGTCCATTGATTAAATGCTGATACATCTGAGCCTAAAAAACTCTCACTTTCGCCTGCTCCACATACAAGAGGGCTTTTTACTCGGCTACCTATTATCATATCTGGGGCTTTATTCCATAGAACACCTATTGAATAACTACCTTCCAACTTTTTAGTTACCTTGGATACTGCTTGAAGAAAATTATATTCATAATCATTTGTAACTTCTTTTAATTCTTCTTCTAGTAAATGGGATATAACTTCTGTATCTGTTTCTGATTTAAATGTATGACCATTTAATATTAAATGCTCTTTTAGTAATTGATAATTTTCTATAATACCATTATGAACTACTATTATATCACCTGTGCAATCTGTATGGGGATGAGAATTAAATGTAGTAGGCTTGCCATGTGTCGCCCATCTAGTGTGAGCTATGCCTGTTGTCCCTTTTAATATATAATTAGATGCTGCTTCTTCTAATACTGATACCTTACCTACTGATTTAACTATTTTAATACCATCTACTTCCTCTACTGCTAAACCTGCTGAATCATAGCCACGATATTCCAAAGCCTTTAAACCTGATATTAATATCTCTAAACTACTTTTATTACCTGTATAACCTAATATTCCACACATATTCTAATACTCCAAATAAATTACTTGTGATGATTAACACAAGCTTCTACAAAGCCTGCAAATACTGGATGTGGCTTATCAACACTTGATGCAAACTCTGGATGAAATTGACAACCTATAAAAAATGGATGGTTACTAATTTCAATAATCTCTGGTAAATTATCATGAAAAGCTGATATATTAAGACCTGCTTTTTCAAGCCTTTCTGCATATTCTGGATTAAATTCATATCTATGCCTGTGTCTTTCCACAATATCTTCTTGACCATAAAGTTTATATGCCAATGTGCCTTTTTTTATTTTTGCACTATATTCACCAACTCGTTGAGTGCCACCAATATTCACTATTGCTCTTTGTTCATTAAGCATTGCTATAACTTGCTCTTTCACATCACTATCAAATTCACCTGATGTAGCTCCCTTTATACCGGCTAAATTTCTTGCTGCTTCAATAACAGCACACTGCATACCTAAACATATTCCAAAAAATGGTATATTATTTTCTCTTGCATAAGTAATTGCTGAAATTTTACCTTCAACACCTCTATATCCATATCCTCCGGGGATAAGTATACCATCAAATTCTTTTATTTTATTAAGTAAATCTGTATCCTCTGCTTCAAAATAAACATCTTCTACTTTAACACCTTGATGTAGTCCTGCAATATACAAAGATTCTGCAATAGATTTATACGCATCTTTCATACCTGTATATTTACCAATAACAGCTATACGAGTATGTTTATTTAATTCTTTTTTTATAATATTAAACCATGAAGTATCAAACTCTTTTTTAGGGGTAAGATTAAGCATTTTCATAATAAGCTTATCTACACCCTGTTTATAAAAATCTTCTGGTATCTGATATATAGACGGGCAATCAGCTGCTTCCATAACTGCCTCTTTACGAACATTACAAAAAAGAGCAATCTTTTTCTTAACATCATCATCTAAATGTTTTTCTGAACGGCATATAATTATATCTGGCATAATTCCAGACTCTCTAAGTTTTGCAACAGAGTGTTGAGTTGGTTTTGTTTTAAGCTCCATAGCTGCCCCAATAAAAGGCACAAGAGTTAAATGAACATGCACCACATTATCCTTTCCTTTTTCAAGTGTGAACTGCCTAATAGCCTCTAAAAATGGTAGCCCTTCAATATCACCAACAGTGCCACCTATTTCTATTAAAGCAATATCAACTTTACCTTCAAATTTATTAATGCGATGTTTTATTTCATCAGTAATATGTGGAATAACTTGAACAGTATTACCATTATATTGCCCCTTAATCTCCCTTTCTATTACTGTTTTATATATATCACCTGATGTGTTAGTATTATCCTTAGTAGTTTTCATACCAAGAAAGCGTTCATAATAGCCTAAGTCTAAATCTGTTTCAGCACCGTCAGAAGCAACATAAACTTCTCCATGCTGGTATGGATTCATTGTGCCCGGATCCACATTAAAATAAGGGTCAAATTTAGCCATTGTAGCAGTAAATCCATTAAGCTGTAATAATTTTCCAATACTAGCACCAGATACGCCCTTACCTAATGAACTGGCAACACCACCCGTAACAAATATCCACTTAGTCATAAATAATAGTTTCCTTATACAAATTTATAATTATCTAGTGACTATATCATATATATAAATTTTCTTCAAATAATAATTTTAGCAGATAGTTAAATTATCTATGGGAAAAAATAACCACTTATTAGACTAGGTGGTTATTTTGTTATATAAAAAATCAAGGAATGAATGGATACTTGGAGCATAAAAATACAGGATATATTTTCTTTTATTAAGCATATACGAATTTATTTCGGATATGCGTGGTTATAAAAATTCTAGGACGAGTATTTTTTACAAGGATAGATTTTTCCGACGAGTAGGCGAGTGTTTTTTACGAGGACAAATTTTTCCGAGCAAGTAGCAAGGAAGAAAAAAATTTGGCTGGAACGGAAACAAAAAATCTAGCTTAGGAATTTTTATAAAAAAGTTTTAATAAGTTTAAAATAACAAAAACTTGATTTATGAGCTGGGAGGCGGTAGGAAAGTCTAAAATAAATATAATGGAAATAAACTACAATCTTCAATATTTATAAACTTTCATTAAATATTTTATTCTAATATTTTTACAAAAAATATAGTGAATAAAAATATAACAATATAAGGATATAATTATAATAAGCATCATTAATTATATAATAACTAACATATAGCATAATATAGTTATGTAGAATTAATATAATATGCAATATAAACTATAATAATTAATTAGCATAATACATAAAATCTACATAGCTTAAATTATTTATATTTTGGCTTGTAACAAGCTTTTATTATAAAATGATAAATTTACATTGTAAAATAAAAAATTAAATACAGATAAAGCAGTAAAGCCACAGGGCTATAAATAACCTATCAATGCCCGCCAAATCGCCCACATCTATTGCGTTGTTTTTTCTTCCTGCATATCAATATTTTTTGCCTGTATTTTAAGAATAATCATAAAGTAAGAGAAATATATTATATTACTTGTAAATGCTCTTATAAGCCAAAATATGAATAATTAAGACTATATTATTGTTGCTTGTTAGATTGTAGCAACTCTTTTAAAAGATTATTTTCAATTTTAAGTTTGTTTATTTCTTCTTGTAGTTCTTGCAACTGCTGGGAAGTGTTACTTTTTTCATTATCAGATAATAACATATTGCCTTGACCTGTAAAAAGCCAGTTTATAAAAAGAAAACAATATAAAAACATACTCTTTATAAACTACAAATTTTTTAATTTTTCCAAGTCTGCAACACTTGGAAAAAAAATAAATATAGAAAGAAATGCGGAAAACTACTTTATTGTATCGCTAAAAACAATAAAGGCGAGTGTTACCGCATAAAAAACAAGCTAGCTTATAACTAGCACCCAAAAACCAACCTTTGCGGGAGTGTAAGCCCGCAGGGGTTATATAAAAAAACATTATCTGACTTTCTTATAATATGGAAATGCTGGAAAGTCAAGGGGAAATAAAAATGACACTGGAAGATGTAAGTTGTAGTAGCTATTTTCAATTATTTATGCTATACATTTTTTTATAAAATTATATCAATGGTGTTCTTATGTCAGCAAATAAACTTATTTCGGTATTAATTCCAGCATATAATGAAGAAGAATGTCTACATGAACTATATAATAGAGTAACTAATGTTTTATCTCAACTTGAAAATTATGATTATGAAATACTTATAATTAATGATGGTTCAAAAGATAAAACATTAGAAATTTTGCAATCTTTACATGATAAAGATAAATACTTGCAGTTTATTAATTTATCAAGAAATTATGGTAAAGAAATAGCAATGGCAGCAGGGCTTGATTATGTAAAAGGTGATGTGGTTGCTATTTTAGATGCAGATTTACAGGACCCACCAGAATTAATTCCAGAAATGCTTAAATATTATGAAGAAGGATATGATGATATTTATGGCAAAAGAAAGTCTAGGATGGGGGAAACTTATTTTAAAAAATTAACATCAAAACTTTTTTATAAATTATTACAAAAATCTACCCGTATAGATATTTTAAAAGATACTGGTGATTTTAGACTTTTAAGTCGCAGAGCAGTAGAAGCATTAAAGCAGTATAAAGAACAGCGAAGATATAGTAAAGGTTTTTTTGCTTTAATAGGATTTAAAAAGAAAGAATTTTTATATGATAGAGACCCACGCATTGCAGGGCAGACAAAATGGAATTATTTTAATCTTTTTAATCTAGCTATTGAAGGTATCACTTCTTTTTCCACATTTCCACTTCGTTTAAGTTCATTTTTAGGGTTTATTGTTGCATCTATTGGTTTTATTTATATCGTTTTTTTAGTTCTTAAAACACTTATTTTTGGTGAAGTTGTTAAAGGTTATCCCACATTATTATCTATTATAATATTTTTAGGTGGTATTCAGTTATTATCTCTTGGTGTAATTGGTGAATATTTGGGAAGAATTTTTGATGAAGTAAAAAATAGACCACTTTATTTTGTGGAAAAATATAGTGGTGATGAAGAATAAATGCAGTTTATTAAAATATTTTATGATAAAACATTTATTAAATTTATAATTACTGGCACAATTAACACCATAATTGGTGCTGGTGTAATGTTTGCACTATATAATTTTTTCCACTGCTCTTATTGGGTATCTTCTATTATGAATTATATTGTAGGAAGTATTGTCAGCTTTTTCTTAAATAAATATTGGACTTTTCAAAGTTCAACTTTTTATTTTAAAGAAGTTGTTTATTTTATAATAAATATTGCAGTATGTTTTTTTATAGCATACGGTATAGCAAAACCATTTGCCATGTATGTATTAAGTGGATATTCAATCAGTGTGCAGGAAAACACTGCCATGTTTATTGGTATGGTAATATTTACGGGACTAAATTACTTATCACAACGGTTTATTGTTTTTAAAGCGAGGATATAAAATTATATGCAGAAGATTTTTGAAAAAATAGAAAATATATTTAATAGCAAATATGGTAATTTATATGGATATGGTATAATATTTATTTTATGTTTTTTAATTATGGCAGGACAGAATTTCAGATTAGAAATAGGGAATGATGATTTATATTATACAAAAGTGGTTCAAAAATTTGGAAGTGCATATAATGCTATGATAGACCAGTATAAAAATTGGAATAGTCGTTATTTTACATCTTTTGTAATGGCTTATGTAATGGATAAAAATATATGGCTTTGGCGGATATTGAATACATCTGTTTTATTTGCTTTCTTTATATTTTCTGCCAAAATAATTAAAGTTATTTATAATTTAGATATTAAAAAATATACAGTTACTGCATTTTTAATATTTGCATCATTTGCTCTTCTATCAACTGGTATATGGACATCATCTATTACATGGGTAACTGGTTCGTTTAATTATTTATGGCCTGCTTCTTCTCTTGCTATTTCTTTTTATTATTTATTTAATTCTTCATTTAATAAAGAAAAACTTAAATTATATCAATTTATTATTTTAATTCCTGTTGTTATGTTTGCAAGCAATACAGAGCAAAGTGCATTGATATGTGTAGCAATGTATAGTATAGTTATTTTTTATTTTATATTAAAAGAAAGATATTTTGATAAATATATAATACTACTGTATGTGATAATTATCATTTCAACATTAGTGGTTTTCTTATCCCCTGCCTTACCTATTAGATATACAGCAGAAGTTAAAAACTGGTATCCGATATTTAATGAAATGTCTATATTAACAAAAGCATTACATGGATATTCATATACTATTTTAGTTAGTTTTTTATTATTTGATTACCCTAACACCATATTATTATCTATATTACTTTTTATAATTTTAAGAAAACAGTATAATAATATGATATTTAATATAATTAGCCTGTTTCCTGCCTTTTATTCTTTAATATATTATATTGGTAGAGTAAATACAGAGTGGAGAGATAGTTCATATATATATAATTTAAGTAGATTTTCATCTAGATATTTATCTAACAATTTAGATGAACCATTTTTTTCTGTAATTATAGGCACACTGATTTTATTTATTATTATATTTTGTGTTTTAAAATTGCAATGGAGCAGTTTTGAAAGGAAGTATTTAGCAATATTATTTTTTGGTGCTGCTTTAACATCTGCATTTATGATAAGTTTTTCACCAACAATATATGCATCAGGTGAAAGAGTATTTTTTATACCATATTCAATGTATATGTTTGGTATTTGTATGGTGTTTGTGGAGGTATTAAAACATATTAATATGAAAACAAGCAAGTTTATTGTTATTACTTCATTATATTTTATAGTTGCTTTGATTGATGTATTTGGTAAGTCGTATAGATAATGTCATTCATAATCATTATTCCCACATATAATGGCGAAAAAGCAGGGATTGAAAGGCTTTTGCAATCTATTAAAAAGCAGAGCATACTACCTGAAAAGATTTGTATTATAGATTCTTCATCTACTGATGAAACTATTGCAATATGTGAAAAATATAACTGTGATATTACTGTGATAGATAAAAATGATTTTAATCATGGTTTAACACGGCAGATGGGAATAGATAATAATAAAAACTATGAATATGCAGTATTTATGACACAAGATATATTATTAAAAGATAATGATACACTTGAAAAATTGCTTTCTTCATTTCAGCAAAAAGATGTATCTATTGCTTATGGTAGGCAAATAGCAGATAATAATTCATCTTTTATAGAAAAAATAAGTAGAAAATTTAATTATCCATCATATTCTATTATAAAATCAAAAGAAGATATTGCAAAATATGGCATATCCACAGCATTTTGTTCTGATAGCTTTGCAGCCTATAAAGTAGATGATGTGCTTATGGCAGGTGGCTTTCCAAAAACTGATTTTGCAGAAGATATGTTGCTTGCTGCAAAAATTATTTTAGCAGATAAGAAAGTTTATTATAATGCAGATGCTATTGTGATACACAGCCACCCATATTCTATTAAAAATGAATATAAACGAGGTAAGGCAATAGGCAAAACACATAAAGAAAATAAATGGCTATTAGATATTTTTGGTAAAGCAGAAAATAAAGGTAAAGAACTATTAAAAATTCTTCCCATTCATAAAAAAATATTATATATATTGCAAGCACTTCCAAAATTAATAGGTTATAAAATCGTAATGAAGAAAAAGTACATATAATCTGTTTAATATATCTATAATATTAATTAGGTTTAATTTTATATTTTATAATAAGAAATAATTATAAGATGAAATGATATAGTAAATTATGTAGCATATAAAAAAGAATTTTATTTTTATAAATTGTTAAAATAAAAGAAAAAATAGTTTCAACAAAAACTATATTTTATATCCAAAGTGATTAATGATATTTTCAATAATAGAGTTTATCTGATAATTATTTTTCAAAATGTCTAAATCACTTAACCATATAATATATGAATGTGCTCTTTTCTCTGTATTTTGTGATAATAAAAAATATTCTTCTTGCCTTATTGCAAGCAAACTGCCCAATTTATTTTTGTCAATATCTTTACTGGTTATGAGTGAGCTGACTATAATCTTTAAAATATCAAGGATACCCCTTTCAAGATGGCTTATTGCTCTTTGTAAGTTATTTAATATAAAATTTACTGCATTATTTTTATTACCATTAATATCGTTAGCTTTTCTATCCACTAAATATGCAAATGTGAAATGACTTAAAAACATAAAAAACTCTGATACAAAAACTTCTTTATTATTTATATGCTTTAATGCCATATTATTATTTGTAAATAATGCTTCATAAAGTTTAACAAGATAATAAAACAATATAATATGATTTGTTATTTCATGAAAATCATACTTATACGAAGATATTTTATTATAACTATCTACATTTGGAATTTTTGGTGTTTTTAAAATTTTAACAATAATTTTTCTACATAAATTAAGTTTATTTTTTATATCAAATCTATTATAATACTGTAATTCATTAAAATTTGATTTATCATAATATTTCTGCAAAATTCCAATTAATTTATCATTTATTTGTAAAAAGTAATCTAATATATCGTTATTTAAACCAGTATTATTAATAATTGTTTTATTTTCAAAACTAGAACAAAAACTATCAAGTAATACATTCATAATATGATGTGCAATATCATATTCTCTTGTGCCTGATATTATTGATAAAAGACTTTCCTGATAACTGTAATATAAATGTGTATCCTGCATTATATTTAAAAACACAGGATATTTATCCTCTAATTCTTTTGAAAAAGTATAAATATTATACAACATTAGAGTTTATTTTATCCATTCATCAAATGTTTTTGGTAGGGTTGCTAGATATTTTTGTAAATCATCATCTGATGTGTTTTGTTCTGGAAGATTTAAAGTTGCATCACCAATACTGCCATGTGGAAATACAGACCCTCTATTAGCAATAAAATTTTCTTTCCCTTCCATTGCTTTTGCTATATTTTCATAAAGCAACTCTTCTGAAAAATTATATTTATGATGGCTCATATCTTTACTCAAATGAATTATTTCTTTACATTCTATCTGACAAGTAAAAATTGTCAATAGAAAAATTTTATTTTTTACAACTTACAAATTATTATCCGTTTCAAAAAAACTTCTTGATAAAATTCCCCCCCCCATGTTATATTAAACCATAAAGTATTTTATGTTTTATTTTTTGATGTTTTAAAATTTAAAAGGAGTTTTTACTATGAAAAGAGGTATTGTTTTTATTTTTTCATTATTTTTCATTTCGTTTTCTCTTTTTTCATGCTCAAGTAGTAGTGAAAACACAAGCTCTGGCGGTATCAAACATGTATATGAAGATGATACTAATGCTAGAATTACTGGTATTACTATACCTAGTAACTATATAGAGCTTGTCAAAGAGGATGGTGTTGATTTGCACTACAATATTAGTGCGTTCGCAGAGCCTAGAACTGCTGAAAATAAGGCTTTGCATTACACTTCTAGTAATCCTAAAATTGCAGAAGTAGCAACAGATGGTATTGTTACTATAAAGGATTTTGGGAGTTTTGATGTATCAGTATCATCAGATGCAGCTGCTGATATTCAGCAAAAAGTAGATTTTTTCATTAGAGAAAATACTACTACAAGTTTAGATATTAAGAATGACCCATTATCTGTTTTTGGTTCATATTCTATTATTCAATATGGTATAGATAGCGAGCCAAATACAAATGTAGGTGGTAGCTTATCTATTAATGTATATAAAGCATCTGAAAGTGCAGATATTCATCTCTTATTTAATGGGCTAGAACTTCCCTTAAATGTTACTGTGGAAGATTTAGCAAATATGTCTTATGAAGATGCTGGGAAGTCTATATTTTCTTATTTTAATGGGAAAATAAAAGATAATACTACAATGGTTATTCAGTTAAAGGCTGATGATAACCCATCTTTAATTGAAAATAGTATAGTTTCATCAGGTCAAATATTATTCCTTTCATTAAAAAAAGATTATGATTTAGTGCCTAATCAAAATATGGCTGAAGAAAATTATATCTCTGTTACCAATATTCAAGTTGCAGAAAAAGTTGAGTTAGACAGGCTTATAAATCCAAGCCAAATATTAAGCCCAATAGTTTTGCCAGTTAATGCCACAAATAAAGCTATCACATATAAATCAAGTAATGAAAAAGTTGTAAAAGTTTCCCCAATAGGTGAAATTAGAGGCATTAGTGCAGGGGAAGCTGTTATTACAGTTACATCTGTTTCAAATGGCGATGTTATAAGCAAAACAAATGTAAAAGTAAAAGATAGCACTATTAGAGTAGAGAAAATAGTTTTTGATAATATTGATACAAATATATATATGGATACACCTGTTACAGTTAAAGCAAAAGCATTACCAGAAAATGCAACATATAGAGATATTGCTTATTATTCTAAAAATCCATCTATTGCAACAGTTAATAGTGCTACTGGTCAAGTTATCCCAAGAAGAAAAGGAAGTGTTGAAATAGTAGCAGTATCAGATAAGGGAAGTGCTGAAAATGCAATTAATTTAAATATTAGTGTTCATGAGCCAGTTTCTCCAGTATTAGCTATATTAAATGTGCCATCTAAAATAAATATGTCGCTTGAAAATGGGTATCCTATTGAACTTAATGCAAAAGTTTTCCCAACATACGCAGATGATACAAATATTCTATATAATACTGATGAAAATAGTTGTATCACAGTAGATGATAATGGCAAAATAACAGCTAAAAAAGTTGGCACTTCTACTGTAACTGTATCTTCCGCTAAATATCCAGATATTAAAAAGGATATTGAAGTTAATGTTAGGCAGGAAGAAAAGGAAATATATGTAACTTCAATTAATCTTAATGAAACACCATCTACTTTGTATATAGGTAAGACAGAGCATATTGTTATACCTGAACTTGTTCCTGCGAATGCTAATATTGACCATAATATTACATATAGTGTTGATGATGAAAGTATTGTTAATGTAGAACAAATTAATGGAGAAAAACAGTATAAAATTATTCCTAAAAAAGAAGGCTCTGCAATTATTACATTAAAAACAGCTAATGGTGTTGAAAATGAAATTCATATTAATGTGAAAAAAGTTATGGATATAAAAGGGTATTATACTATTGATAAAGTAGCATACACTTTGGCAGATAAAACTGAAATTTTTACACCTGATAATGATAAACTGCAAGGCGAATTTGCAATAGATTTATTAGATGATAAATACACAGTTCAGGGCAGGTTGCAATATACCCCAGCTAATCCATTTGCAAGCTATACTTTTAATAATTGGCGTTATATCTATGAAAATAAGGAAATAATGCTTAATGAAATGGATAAATATGCAAATCAAACCAAATCTGCTCTTTTATCTGAAAATATAAAAGTAACAGGGCAATACACACTTGAATATACATATACTCAGGATAGTTTTAAAGCTGTTGTTTATCTAACAAAAGTAAATAATGAAGTAAAAGAAATACTTGATAGAACAATGTATATGACACCAGTAGATATGGCAAAAGACCCACATAGTGCAGAGGGTTACTATGAAATGACTTGGTTTTATGGGAATTCATTTAACAATAAATGGTTAGAAAGGTATCCTGCTATATATTCAAATAGTCAAGATGATATGCCAATATCAAGTAATATAGGAACAACTTATCATAAAGGATGTCCAAATATAGGTGGTTGGGCTGCTTGTTATAGTGGAGGTGGTGGAGCAAATGGTTCTGTAACTAATTATAAGGGAGCATTTGCTGTTAAGGTAGATGGAACAACTGAAAATGCACAATTATCATCTATTATGAAAGTGCAAACACAAGGACATCAAAATTATAATATACAAACATGGGCTAAATATATACACAGCACATTTGACCCATCTGCTATATTACAAAATGTTTCACATACTGGAATTATTACTAATACTTCGTTAAATGCTTCTGTTGAAACATATAAATCAAGTGAAGGTTCAAAAGGAGCATCTATATCTTATACACAAATGCAAGATAATATGATGCAGTTTGAAGTATTCCTAAATTTAAGTAGTTATGAATATAGGTTTATGTATCGTGCTGTAAAAGTAAGTGATAGATATATTGATTTGCCTACTGATAAATTTGTTAGCGGTGATGTTAGTGATAGAATCCCACCAGAAGTGCCTGAACTTGCTTTAATTTCCCCAGTGGAAGATTTTACTGGCACAGTTACACCGATTGAGTAGGTGATGATATGAATAAAAATAATATATTACACAAATTATTAGTTATTAGTTTCTTATTAGCTACTGTGTTTGGCTGCACCACTTCAAATGATAGTGGCGGTGGTGGAGTGCAGGTGATTTATCACCCAGCAGAAAATAAACCGCATATAGTTGTTTATTCAAAATATGTTCCTGTAAATATTGCAGAGAAAAAAAGTTATAAAATAAATACATCTATAATGCCAGATGAAGAAGCATCGTCCACCCTTGTTTATACAAGTAGTGATACATCAGTTGCAACTGTAACAGATGATGGCAATGTAACAATAAATAAAACTGGTATCGCAATAATCAATATTGCTCTTGAAAAAGACAGCTCTATTAATACCCAAGTAATAATTAATGCTTATAATGGAAGTTCTCTTGCAAAAAGTGATGTGCCTGTTAGAGCAATAGCAGTTGATACAACATATATTAAGCTAAAAAAGGGTAATGGTCTTGCAATATTTCCAAGTGTTCGTCCGGGAAATGCAAGTAATAAAGAAATAGGCTATCTTTCAACTAATAAATCAATAGCAAGTATTGAAAATGGACTTATTCAAGCAAATAGTGATGGTAGTGCGGGAATAATAGTTTATGCTAAATCAAACCCTGAAATATATGCTTTTATCAATGTAGATGTATCATCAGTGGGAAATAGTGGAAATGTCAATTTTAATGCACCTGCTGGAATTGATAAAATTGATTTAAATGCAGACCCTTTTTCATTAATTGCAAAATATCAAATACTTACCTATTCAATAAATGGAGATGATGCAGAAGTTGCTGATGATGTAAGTAATCTTCGTGTAAATGTTAATTTAGATGAGTTAGGCGCTGGTTTTGTAAAAATATTAATGTTCGTTAATTTAAATGGAAAAGAAGTGCGACTTGTGCAGAAGAAAAATATTGATGACTATGGTTCAATACCAGATATTTTTACATCTCTTGGTGCAAAGATTACTGGTGATTACACTATGGAATTTACACTTGCACCAGCAACTTATACTGAACTTGCAAGACAAGGTTTAGTAAATAAAGGGGATACTCTTATACTAAACATTGGTAAATTAGAATCATTAACCCCAGCTGGTGATTTAGGCAGTGATATTGTTTTTGATTTATCTAATGTGCCAGTGGAAGGGGAAAATACTGATGATGTAGATGATAATAGTAGTCAAAATAATAATGCAGGTAGTAATAATCAAACTACAATACCAGTAGAAAGTATTGAATTTGATATAACTGAATTTAGCCCTGTTAGTGTAAATGAGACTATACAAATTAATGCAGTAGTATATCCTGATGAGGCATCAAATAAAATTCTTACATGGAAAAGCTCTAATAATGCAGTAGCAACTGTTGATAAAAATGGGCTTGTAACAATATATAAAAACGGTTCTGCTATTATTACTGCACAGTCTTCTAATGGCAAAAAAGCTGAAATGAAGATTATCCCTGCTGAACTAATTGATTGGACTCTTAATAGTGATAAAATAGAGCTTACATTAGATGTAGATGCAGAAGCAAACTTAACTTATAAAGTCTACCCTGATATATTAAGTAATGAAGTCCATAATGCAGAATATTATACAGATAATGAAGACATCATTATAGTAGATAATAATGGTAATATAAAAGCAATATCAGCAGGTGAAACTTTTGTAAGAGTTACATTGAATGATAAACCTTTGGAATGTTTTGTAATAGTCCATCCAAAACCTGAAAATGCGGAACCTGTAACTGAAATTGTTTTAACAAATGGTTCAGTTAAAAAAATAAATATGACAGAGATAGGTGCAGGCAGTAAATTTAGTATTGCAAATTATATAGAAGTTCTACCAGCAAATGCTTATAATAAGCGTCTTAAATACCAGTCATCAGATGAAAAAGTAGCAACTGTAAATTCTACTGGTGAGATTACTATTAATGGTATAGGTATTGCAGAAATAACAATAATATCTTCTAGTAATCAGGATATAAAAGCAATCTATACAGTAATTGTTGAAACACTGCCTACAAATATTGTGTATGAAAGGTTTGATTATGGTGTTGAAATAGGCACAACTGCGAAAATCATTCCTATTTATGAGGGTAATCCATCTAATACTAATACTATATATAAAATACTAGATAATATTAGTGTTGCAAGTGTTAATGAAACAACTGGCGAAGTTACAGGTCTGTCTTCTGGCACAGCTACACTTCAAGCCACAACAGAAAATGGAAAAATTGCAAAAACTATCATTACAGTATATAGACCAGTAGTAGTAGGTGATGTTAGCTCATTACAAGGCACATATCAAATAGTAGATTTTAATCAGGCAAATGGTCATTTAGATGTTGGAACAAATGCTTATGGTGGTGTTGAAAGAATGATAGGCGAAATGACTATTGAAGTAAATGGCAATAATGTTAAAATCAAAAGTAAAATACAGATGGATAGTAGTGCTATGAATAACTTTGGGGGAGTATTAGGTCAAGGTAAAGAGCAGGCTAGACAAGGTCAATTTCAATATACTGAATATACAGAGGCAACATATAATGCTAATGGATTTGGCACAGCAGGGCAAACAAGTGCAAAAGTAACTCATGATAATGATATGTTTAAATTATATCAGGAATGGAAAGAAATGGGTATTGCAACAGTTAAAGTTAATACTTGGATTAAGAAAAAAGCAGACACTATAAAAGATTTAGAAAAAGAGTATTTTCATTGGAGTAAAAACGGTGCAAAATATGATACCCCTGCAAATGCAATAGCACATCATCCAAATATTAAAGCACCTAAAATTGAACCATATTACATATACGGCTTAATTACAAAATAACTTAAATGCGGGTAATTAAAAACCCGCATTTTTTAATATCAAAAATATTCAGGCATTATTGGAAATATTATATTATTTGGGAAATCAATCTGTTTTGTAATATCTCGTAAATTTTGCTTATACTGTAAAAGTGCATTATAATATTCTTTATTTTCATTAATTATGCCAAGTGATACTTGCTCGTTATATTTTATAAGCAAAATATCTGCTTTATTTAAAAGCATATCCCTTTTATTACGGATATACTCTTCTGCATTATCATCTACTATTTTATATAGATTGTGAGAATATAAGCTAACTTGTATATTATTTTCTTTAACATATTCATCTACCATATTATATTCTAGCCTATATTCATCATTATTCGGTATATGATAAGCCATATTATTCCGCATAACGATATACGAGCCGTCCTGTTTTTTCTCTATTTTAGTGATTTCATTTATATAAGATGTTTTATCTATCATATTATTTTCCTAAATTATATAAGTTTTGTAAGCCTGTAACTAAAATCATAAGATGAGTTAGTATCAAGTTGAGTGCCTCCGGGAGCAATGTATATCCCACCTAAATCTATTCTTCGCTGACCTGTGCCAAGTGTAAAAACTTCTGTTTCTATAAGCCAACTGCCACCTGATGGCACATATTGATTAATGGCATTACTTCCAAGAGAATATCTATAAATAATATCACCTGATTTATAATTAGTGCCATTTGATTGAGATGGTTGCAATTTATGAGCTATACTTGCCCTGCCTAATGCTCCATGAATAAGACCAGTGCCACCTAATTCTTGTGGAATAGAGCCATTATCTGTGCGAAGTTTTATCCAATTGCCCCATACTCCATTATTAAAAGTTCTGCCAAAATAAGTTAATAATCCATTATTACTTATTCCAGCAGGATAAAACCGTTGCCAGCCACGATTATATGGCGTATCTATATAAGTAACATAATAGCCAGTTTGTGCTCCCGAAGGGCTATTTATATGGTCAAAGCCTGTTTTATTAAGACATAATCTATCTTTTATATAAATACTATTATCATTTAAATCTGCACCATTTGGAAGATTATATTGAGAAAATGTTTGTAAATTTTTTCTTGCATCATTTATTGTTCTTCCACCTGTGCCACCTTTTGATATAGGCAAAATTCCAGTTATGGCATTATCAGTAAGAGAAATATTATTTAATATGGCAAATGCACCTAATGGGATACTTAAATTATCAGCATTAATTAAACCATCACTATTTATAATTTTTAGCCAATATGTAGAAGACTGCACTGGATTTTGAATATTATTACTATTACTTTCTTTTATAGCATAATAAAGAGCATCATCACTTCCTAAAACTAATGCACCTATTTTATAATTTCCCTTTTCATTCCAATAAACATTATTTCCCGCCATAAGATTTATTACATTTATTATATTATTATTAATACTTTCATTTAATATTTTCTTATCAAATTTTTTAATACTGCCATTTTCTTCTGCAATAATATTATCAACATCTAAATAGTCTGCCACTTCTGATACTGATATATTATTATTTGATAAGTTAATATGTGCTATATCTTCTTGCTTTATAAGTTTTGACTGCCAATTACTCCAATTTCCATTATTATATTGCCTTATATATCCAGCATTAAATAAATAATTATCACTTAAAAATTGATGTATTATATTATTATCTTTTTGCACAAGAAGAAAGCTGTTATCAATATTAGTAGGGCTATTATTAAGAGCTTTTTCTATAACATATATTCCACTATCCATAATATCATTATAATCTACCACTGAGCATTCATTATTAATATTTATAATTTTTATCTGCCTTGCATCAAGTGATGTGCATTCAATCAGCATATTATCACTATAAACAGGATATTGTGAATTATTTTTCCCAGTTCTATATGCAAGATAATCTTTTAAAGTTTTAGGATTAATTGCTTTATCCACATTTTCATTTTGTATGATTTCATTAAGAGAAGCAAAAATAATACCTGAAAGCCCGCCATTAGATGAACGGATAGCATTTAGATTATTTTCTTCTTCTAATATTGAAAATACAATAAAAAAATAATCTGTTCTTAAAATATTATTCCATATACCATTAGGGCATGGTGTTTTTATCCACCTAATACCATCATAACTTGCAAGTATTACACCAGTTGAAGAAGCAAGAGTATATACCCCAGCTCCATAAGATATATCTTGCCAGCTTTCAGTATAACTTAATGGGATATTCTGCCATACGGGATTATTGTTATTAATATCTTTTTCTAAACAATAAGCAAGCCTAATATCACCATCACAAGCACAGGCAATAAATTTACCATTAGCATAAGTTAGAGAAGACCAAGAAGAAGATGGCATATTTATTTCATTCCACGATAAACCATTATCAATGCTATATATAGATAATGGATTGCCACTTGCACCAATTACCATTATAATATTTTTACTAGAATATGCAATTTTTGAAATCTGCATATTTTTATACTCACATACTTTTTTCCAAGTAGAACACTTATTTTCTGAAATATATATTTTGCCTGAAATTGTGCCAGCAATAAATCTATTATTATTGTAAGTAATACATGAAAAATTATCATCAGCAATAATGTCTTCTACCCACGATAAGCCTTTATTATAACTTTTAAAACACTTGCCATCATTTGATGTTATTATAAATATCCCATTGCCGTATACAATAGATGTTAAATGATGATTTAACTGTTTTTCTTGCCAGTTTGCACCAAAATCAGAAGATATACATACTGAACCATCAGCAGATATTACAATAATAGTATTAGACCCATAAGCAGATGATACCCATACACCTTTTGGCATATATAAAGCATTCCATGGAGCATATTTTATTTCACAAGCTTTTTTATTTAGTGCATCATTAAGCCACGATATATCTATTTGCCCGTTAAAATCTGCTGGTTTTTCTGATAAAATATCATTAAGAGAAAGTTTTCCTTTTTCTTGTATATAAAGTGGGCTTGTTCTATTATTTGGGATATTTTGTGATACTTCCACTTGCAAAGGCGATGTTCTATTCATTTACTTATCCCTTTATTTTTTATAATTGTGGCATAATGGTATGCAGAATATTCATTATTTTCCACTGGCATATTTATAGGATTAGTCGCCCACTTTTTACTTATTTCTGCATATTTCCTGCATTCATCAGCTTTATTTGATATTGCATTAACATATTTATTATAAATATTATCCATATTTAAGCGAACAGTCATATATTTTGCTGCTGTTTTATTTTCTGCTTGGTCTATAAGGTCTGAAATCTGGACATTTGCTTTATTAAAAGCAAAATTTGCTTGCTTTATTTTTTCATCAGTCTGTTTTTGAAATAAAGAAAGTTTATCCATATATTTATCAGTTTCTTCCTGCACCGTTTTTAAATATTCATCAGCTTTATTTATAATTTTTATATATTCATTTTTAATGCTTTCAAGTTCATCTATTTTGTTTTGCATTTCTTCTAATCTATCTAATGAGTTATCTAGTTTTTTTTGCATATTAGTTAAATGACATTCTTTTTCTTCTATTTTATTTTTAATATTATCTGTAACCATTTCTATACTTGATGATATATTTTTTAATTCTTCAATATTAAAAATATTTCCCAAGTCAGTATAGTTATTACTATTAAAAAGATGAGCTTTGTCATCACTTACTAAAAAGAATGGTGCAATAGCTTTTATTTTACCATTATCATTTATTGAGATTGTTTGTTTATTCCAAGAATATAGTTTCATATTACCCTCCGTTTATATGGAGATAATACAATACATAAAAATAGGGCTGTCCTAAAAGTAACAAAAAAGCAAGATGGAAATATTTTTCCTAAAAATGTATGAATATTATAATTTATTTTCATTACATATATTTTAGACAGTCTTACCGCCGCACAGCTCATAAATCAAGTTTTCGTTATTTTAAACTTATTAAAATTTTTTTATAAAAATTCCGTCCTAGAATTTTTATAACCACGCATATCCGAAATAAATTCGTATATGCTTACTAAAAGAAAATACATCCTGTATTTTTATGCTCCAAGTGTCCAATCATTCCTTGATTTTTTTCCATTGTAGATTTAAAACTCCCTACACTCACAAAAACCGTTCGTTCCAGTCAGACAAAAATCTACAAACCATTTCAAAAAATCACTTCATATACAATTCAGTCGCAAAGATAATAAAATAACCCGTGTATATTTGCTAAAATAGGATAAAAGAACTATTAATATTTTTATTCAAAAAATCAAGGCGAGCGTTTTCCAGCGAGGACAGTTTTTTCCGACTGATTAGGGAGGAAATAAAAAAACTGGCTGGAATGGAAATAGAAAAGTAGTTTTAGTATTTTTAAAAAAAGTTTAAAAGCATAGGATGTGCTTTTCGCAGAGCGTGGTTTAAAAAATACAGGGACGTATTTTTTAAAAAAAGTTTAATAGTTTTTAGGGTAAAAACTCGCGTAGCGTAAGCGATAGACGGATTTACTCCGTCAGAGTGTATTTTCAAAAAATCAAGGTGAGCGTTTTTTGCGAAGACTGCTAATTTCCTGACCGAATAGGGAAGAAATAGAAATTACACAGGCTGGAGCGATTTTTTGAATAAAAATTTATATAAATTTATCTTGTTGCATAATATAAGATTTATTGGTATTATATAGCACTGTATAGTAATACATATTAGGAGAATATGATGGGTAAAATACAGGCTATATCTGTAAGCGATAGAAAAGGTGTAATTAAAGAAAATGTGCAGTCAGCTTTTTTTGAAAATGATTTTGGTATAAAAGGCGATGCTCATGCTGGTAAATGGCATAGACAGGTAAGTCTACTTGCTCTTGAAAGTGTTAAAAAAATGCAGGATAAAGGTTTAAAAGTAAAAAGTGGTGATTTTGCTGAAAATATTACTACACTTGATATTGATTTACTTTCTTTACCTGTTGGCACAAAGCTACAAATAGGCAATATTGAGCTTATTATATCGCAAATAGGTAAGGTATGCCACCATAAATGTGCAGTATATTATCATGCTGGCGAATGTGTTATGCCAAAAGAAGGTATTTTTGGTGTAGTTCGTGGCAGTGGAGAATTACATGTTGGTGATGAAATAAAAAATCTTGGTAAAGATGGTTTTTCTGTTGGTATAATAACTCTTTCTGATAGAGCAAGTAAAGGGGAATATGAAGATTTAACAGGGCCTGCTCTTGAAAAATATATTAGTGAAAATTTAAAAACTTCTTTTATTCGTAAAGAAATTATAGCAGATGATAAAGATAAATTAGATATTACTTTAAAAGACTTTGCAGATACTCAAATGCTTGATTTGATTATAACAAATGGTTCAACAGGTGTATCTCCAAGAGATATAGCTCCAGATGTTACTATTGATTTAATAGAAAAACGACTTGCTGGGTTTGAAGAATTAATGCGTGCAGAAAGTTTTAAAATCATTAGCAGTGCAATAGTTTCAAGAGCTGTATGTGGCACAAGAAAAAATTCTCTTATTATAAATTTGCCGGGTAGTCCAAAGGGTGCTGTTGAAAATTTATCATTTATTATGCCAGCCATAGAGCATACTATAAAAAAATTACAGGGAGATAAATCCGATTGTGCAGTAAGATAGCTGGCCATCTTAAACAGCAGGACTTTTTTAAAAGGGTAATAAGTAGCAATAGGCTTAGCCATAGTTATATTTTTTCTGGTATTTCCGGTATAGGTAAGCGTCTGTTTGCTTATGAACTTGCTAGAAGTCTTTTTTGTAAAAATGGAAGTTATTTTACAGAATGTTCTTGTAGTAGCTGTATGCAGGTCAAAGCTGGAACATATCCTGATTTATATACATACGGTGGCAATGATTTAAAAGTGGAAAATATCCGCCTTATATCAGAAAGTGCAGGTATGACAGGACTTGCATCTAAATGGAAAGTTTTTATACTTGATGAAGCAGAAAAACTTTCTAATTCTTCTCAAATAGTGGCAGGCAATGCTTTTTTAAAAACATTGGAAGAACCGGGAGAAGATTGTTTATTTTTACTTATTACATCAAAGTATGAAATGATTATGCCAACTATCCGTTCAAGATGTTCTGTTGTAGATTTTTCTCCACTTAATGATGATAATATGTATAAAGTTTTATCATATATCAGACCAGAAATGGAAAATATGGCAAATATAATTAAATCATCAGGTGGTTCTATTGAAAGAGCATTAATGATAGATGATTTAAAGATAGGTCCACTACTTAATGAAATAGAGAATGGAAATTTTAAAAAATTTACAGATTTTGTGCTTAATTGTAATGATATTCAAGTAGTAAAGGCGATTATGGAATTTATATATCCAAAAGCATTGGAAAAATATAAATTAACAGGTATATATTCATATTGTGCTTATGGGGAATATATAATGGAGATATTAGCAAGATTAAATTATAATATTAATATAGATTTAGCAAAACATGATTTTGTTAGTAAAACAATAGAGGTATTTAGTGAAAGAATATAATGCGGTAGGTGTAATATTTAAAAGAGCAGGTAAAGTATATGATTTCTTATGTGATGGGTTTGATATAAAGCATGGTGATTATGTTATTGTAGAATCAGATAAAGGGGAAGATATGGCACGGGTTTGTATTGCCCCTAGAATAATAAGTGTATCTGATGAACAGGTTATGAAAAATATTCTTCGCCTTGCAAATGTTGAAGATATAAAAGCAAAAGAACAAAATATAAAAGATGAGCCGAAAGCTTTTGAAGTATGTAAAAAACTGGCAACAGATGCTGGGCTTGATATGAAACTTTTATCTGCGGAATATTGCCTTGATAGAAGTAAGATTACTTTTTATTTTACATCAGATGGTAGGGTAGATTTCCGCCAGCTTGTCCGAGATTTAGCAAGAGTTTTTAGAACTCGTATAGAAATGAGACAAATTGGTGTGCGTGATGCAACTAAAATGGTTGGCGGTTTTGGACTTTGTGGCAGAGAGCTTTGTTGCACTAATTTTCTTCGCCGTTTTGATAATATATCTATAAAAATGGCTAAAAATCAAAATCTAATTATGAACCCTAATAAAATATCTGGTGTATGTGGTAGATTAATGTGCTGTCTTATGTTTGAAAAAGAGCAGTATGATTGCGAAGGCTGTGAATGCGATGATGTGGAATATATAGAATTAAATGACACGCTTGATGCTTTAATAGAGCCTGAAACTAAAAATACTATAAAAATATCAGATAATAAAGAAAATCATAAGTATAATAAATATCACAAATATAAAAATAATAAAGAGCAGTAATTTTAATAAGTTGAGGTAAATATGAGCCAGAAGAAGACATTTTATTTAACAACACCTATATACTATGTAAATGATAAACCGCATATTGGTCACGCATATACAACAGTTGCTGCCGATATTATTTGCCGTTATAAACGCATGTGTGGTTATGATGTATTCTTCTTAACAGGCACAGACGAACATGGTCAAAAAATGGAGCAGTCAGCAGCAAAACAAGGAATGAAACCTATTGAGTTAGCTGATAAAAATAATGCAAGATTTAGAGAGCTTTGGAAAATATTAAATATTTCAAATGATGATTTTATACGCACTACTCAGGAAAGGCATAAAAAAGCAGTTTGGGAAATAATTAACAAAATGCAGGCAAAAGGTGATATATATCTTGGAGAATATGAAGGTTGGTATTGCACACCATGTGAAGCATATTGGACTGAAACTCAACTTATGGAAGGTAACCTTTGTCCAGACTGTGGCAGAGAAACTGCAAAATTAAAAGAATCATCTTACTTTTTTAAAATGAGTAAATATCAGAATGATATATTAGAGCATATCAATAATCATCCTGATTTTATCCGTCCAGAATCACGGCGTAATGAAATAATATCTTTTATTAAAGAAGGACTTCGTGATTTATCTATTAGTCGTATAAATTTTTCATGGGGTATTCCTATGAAAGAAAATCCTAAACATGTGATATATGTTTGGGTAGATGCTCTTACTAACTATCTATCAGCACTTGGATATTTTGATGAAAATAGTGAAAATAAAAAATATTGGCCAGCAGATTATCATCTAGTAGGTAAAGATATTTTACGATTTCATACAGTCTACTGGCCTACAATGTTGATGAGTGCCGGCATTGAATTACCAAAATCAGTGTTTGCTCATGGCTGGTGGACAGTTGATGGACAGAAAATGTCTAAATCTATGGGTAATGCAATAGACCCAGTATGGCTTGTAGATACTTTTGGTATTGATGCGTTTAGATATTTTCTTATGCGGGAAGTTCCTTTTGGGCTTGATGGTGATTTTTCTTTTAAAGCTCTTATTCATAGAGTAAATGGTGATTTAGCTAATGATTTAGGTAATCTTGTTTCAAGAACAACTGGTATGGTTAAAAAGTATTTTGATGGTGTAATACCAGCCTATACTGATAAAGATATTCTTGATGAAAATGTGCATAATGCTATTGCAAAATCAGTTCAAGAAGCAGATATTCACTTAAATAAATTAGCTTATAATAAGGCACTATTATCTATATGGGAAAGTATTAGTGCGATGAATAGATATATTGATGATGCAAAACCATGGGTATTAGCAAAAGATGAAGCAAATAAAGGAAGACTTGGTTCTGTTTTATACACTGTGCTTGATGGATTAAGGGCAGTTTCCCACTTAATATACCCTTTTATGCCAGATACTGCTTATGAAATACGCAGACAGATAGGGGTGGATGAAAATATAAATGTTGCAAATGAAGAAGCATTAAATAGTGTTTGTCTTTTAAAAAGTGGTATTAAATTAGTTGATAGTAAAAATATATTCCCACGAATAGATGAAAAGGAAATGCTTGAAAAAATATCTTTATCTACTAATGTAAAAGAAGAAAAAATTAAAGAGCAGTCGTTAATAGATTTCAGTATTTTTGAGCAGGTAGAATTAAAAGCTGGTAAAGTTTTAGAAGCAGAAAATGTGAAAAAAAGTGAAAAACTTCTTAAATTAAAAATAGATGTAGGCGATGGTGGTAGAACTATTGTAGCGGGGATTGCAAAAAGTTATAAAGCTGATGAATTAAAAGGTAAAACTATTGCGGTTGTATCAAATTTAAAACCAGCAAAATTGATGGGTGTAGAATCTAATGGGATGGTGCTTGCTGCTTTTGATGGAGAGCGTCATAATGTGATGATATTGCCTGATAGTGTGCCTGCTGGAACTAGAATAAAATAATATGGATATTAATTTTTGGACTGATACACATGCTCATATTCATAATGACGAGTATGGCAGAAGTGTTGATGAATTTATCAATCTTGCAAAAGAAAAAAATGTTAAGCGGATAATCACTATTGGCATAGATTATAATGATAGTGTAAAAGCAGTAGAAGTAGCAGATAAATATAGTAATATATATGTGTCTGTTGGAATGCACCCAGAATATGCAGATAAATATAATAAAGATAATGACTATGAACTTTTTTATAATCTTGCATTAAATAAAAAAGTAATTGCCATTGGTGAAACTGGGCTTGATTTTTATTATGATAATAACCCAGATGAAAATTTACAAAATACATTATTTTATAATATGGCAGATATTGCAGGTAGGCTTAATAAAGCACTTGTTATTCACAGTAGAAATGCAGATGTAAAATGTATTAAAATATTAGATGATGTAATAAAAAAACATAATAATTTAAAAGGTATTTTTCATTGTTTTGATGGAAGTGATAAAGTCCTTGAATGGATAAAAGATAAAAATTTTTATATAAGTTATGCTGGAAATATTACATTTAAAAGTGCAGAAAATTTAAGACAATCACTTTTAAATACTCCAAAAGATAGACTTTTAATAGAAACAGATAGTCCATATCTTGCACCTGTGCCTGTTAGAGGCAAGAAAAATATGCCAGCTAATGTGTCTTATACTGGCGAATATGTTGCAGAAATTTTAAATATGCCATATAATATACTTATGAAGCAACTTGAAGATAATATTCAGAAACTTATGCAGGGAGTATGGTAATAATGGAAACAAAGAAAATACTTGTTATTACAAATGATGATGATTTATTTGCAAAATTGTATTTTGAATTTGATGCTAATAAATATGTATTACAACGACTTACTAACCCATTATTATCTGTTGAAGTTTTAAATAACAATGATTATTATGGAGTAATTACAGATTTAAGTATAAAAGAAATTTTTATGGTAGATATGCTTAATAATATTGGCTTTATTAATACAAATATGCCAGTTGTGCTTTTATCATCAAATATTACAGCTGATGATATACTACTAACTTATGAGTTTGGCTTTTTAGAGATTTTACATAAAGATTATAAAAAAGGTGAAATTAAAAAAATAATGGAGTATGCAGTAATTCATCAGTAAATTATAGGGAGGTTAATATGAATCCTGTAAAAAAAATACTTTTTCCTACTGACTTTTCAGAAGCATCTCACTATGCTTTGGCCTATGCTGTGGAAATGAAGCAAATTTTAGGTGCAGAGCTTGAAATAGTGCATATACTTTTTGATGAAGGGAATATTGTTGCATTTTATATACCTCAAATGGGTATGCCTATGCAAAATTTATCACCAGATTTTGAAGATGGTGCAAGAAAGCAGTTTGATGAATTTGTTGCTAATGCACCAGAATTAAAAGGTGTTGAATTTACCACCAAAATATTACGAGGCAATCCATATAGTGAAATTATAAAAGAGGCAGAAAATGGTAATTTTGATATGATTATCATAGGAACTCATGGAAGAACAGGTTTAGAACATGTTTTATTTGGTTCTACTGCTGAACTTGTTGTCCGTAAAGCACCATGTCCAGTATTGACTGTCCGCCCAAAAGGAACACAAGAAATATAATATATATAACCTGCTGTTTGTCAGCAGGTTTATTTTTTTAAGAGCATAATGAATAAACTAATTTTATATATATTATTTGTATCTATTTTTTTATGTGGTTGTATATCAAATAATTTGGAAAATATTATAGATAAAAAAGAATACATATTATCAGATAATCCAAAAATAACGATTGGTTTTAATAATGGATTAGTTTTTGGTTCAGGTGGAGTAAATCAGTATAGTGGCTCATATTTTATAAAAAATGGTAGAATAACTTTTATTAATATTGGAGCAACCATGATGATGGGTGCAGAAAGTGATATGGATAATGAAAGTAAATATCTACAAAGTTTAAAAGATAACCTTTCTATAAAAGTTGATAAAGAAAATAATCTTATTATTGATAAGTATATATTTATAGAAAAGCATAAATAAAATAATACAAATTTACTTTATTAATTTATAATTATATTATAACTAAAAACGATAATATAATTATATTAATGGAATATTTATTTTTCTACTTTCAAAAAACACTAAAAAATTAAGCAATGAAAAGATTTCATATATTATAGCTTTTTTATTCTTATAATAAAAGCAAGAAAATATATAATTTTTAGATTGTTTGCATAAAAATAGGTTATAAATAATAACATATTATCTTTTGGATTGAGTAAAATAACCGAAAACTTTCATATTATTAATTAATCAAATATGTTTTATGGTTAAAATTATTATACTTTATTGAAATATCTATGTTTTATGTGCTTTATTCTAAATAAGTAAGTATATGTAAATTGTAAAATAATAGGAATAAATATTTTATATGGATTTTGGCTTGTAAAGTAATAATAAAAATCAGATAAATATATTATAATACACAGGCATTTTTTTATTTTTTACTTAAATATAGTTAATATTCCTTAAAAGTCTTTTTATATTAATTACTAGATAAGTTAGGAATAATTTTTTCTATCTGCATATTTAAACAGTCTTCAATATTATTTTTGCAATATTTTTTAATCATTTCTTGATAAAGTTTTAATGACATATTTAATGGTGTAATAGTATATTTTTTATCTACAAAAATATCTTCTATATAAATGTCAGTTTTATCATCTTCTATTGGTGGAAAACTTGATAATCTAAACAGTGTTAAATATATATTTTTCTTTAAAAATGTATAATTATAACTTAACCATGTATGATAATGTAATTTATCACGAATTGTAAGGGTTGTATTATTTAATGCTATTCCAATAGGTTCTGTATTACATTCTTTATTGAAAGAAGTATATAAATTATAAAATACTGGAAGTCTTGCATAGAGAGTATAAGTATCATTATTTTTAATATAAAGTAGTATATATTTAAAATAGCTATTATTATTTTTATTAAGACATGCTTTTATATGAAAAGTGGAACCGTTAATATTAAATTCTGATATAGGACGCCTTAATTTTGTTTTATCATCTAGCACAGCAAGTTCTATGTGATTATTTTCGCATTTTATATCTTCAAGTTTTATATTCGTTTGTTTATTATAAAACGGTCTACCGTCAAATGAAAGCAGGTTATAAATAGCCATTTTATTAATAAAGTCATCAATATTAAAATCTTTTATATTTAAAAATTCTTTTGTGTGATTTTTAAATATATTTTCAAGCAAAAAATAATACGAACCTTTATTTATAGTGGCTGTTTCTTTAATAATATATGATAAGTTTTTAGAATATAAAGCTTCCATACATGTATGAAGAATATCATCAGCTAAATAAAGGTTCATTTCATTATCAATATTAGTATTATATTCATCATCACATATCTGCATATCAGCAGGCATATTTATACTTAATGTTTTTGCAGTATTATCATCAGTATTATCAAGAATGTAATCAATAATATTTCTTGATACAATATCTATAACTGTATTTCGTGCATTTTTTTGTAAAAAAGTATCAGCATAACCACTTTCAATAAATGTGCCAGAAATTTGCTGCTGGCTGTATATATCAGTATTAGATACAGCAAAAGAATAAAATGGAAATAAAGTGAATATTATAAAACTAATAAATTTATTCATAAAAAGCCTTTTTTATTTTGCAATCTTATATCCAATACCTGAAACCGTTTGTATAATAGATGGATTTTTAGGATTTTTTTCTATTTTCTGCCTAAGATTTTGTATATGCACATCTAAACTTCTGCTCCACCTGTATAGAGTATTTTTACCCCATAAATCTTCTAAAATAGTATCTCTATTTAAGGTTTCACCAGCATGTTTTGAAAAATAAACAAGTAGTTCAAATTCTTTTGGTGTTAAATTTACAGGTGTATTATCACTTGTTACCTGTCTTTTAGAATAATCTATTTTAAGTCCTTGAAAATTAATTATTCCATTTTCATTAATATCTTGCACTTCTATATGTTTGTCAGAGCGTCTAAGCACAGCTTTCACTCGTGCCATAAGTTCCATATTTTCAAATGGTTTTGAAATATAATCATCAGCTCCATACTCTAAACATATAACTTTATCAGAAACACTATCATTAGCAGAAACCATTATTATAGGAATATCACTTTCCTGTCTGATAAGTTTGCATAACTGTTGACCGTTTATATCTGGTAAAGAAATATCTAAAAGTATTAAGTCAAATTTATCATTGCGGAATTTTTCAAGCCCCTGCATACCAGTATTTGCAGAAACAACATGGTATTTTTCAAGGGTTAAAAACATATTAAGCAGTTCACATATTTCTTTATCATCATCTACTATTAAAACAGTTTTATTATTCATTTAAATGGAACCTTTATTTGTGCAACTGTCTAAAAATTTATTTAATTCTTCATCATTTAATGGATTAAGCCCAGCTTGAATTAAAGCATTATTTAGTTTTTCATTAGCAGGCAGTGCTATATGATAGTTTTGAGTGTAATATTTTAATATAAAAGCATAAAATGATTCCATATAATTATCTTCATTAACATTATCAGCTATTTCTGTTAGTGTATTATTGTAAAATATTTCTTTAAAGATTTCATTACCAAATGAATTTATATCGCTTATTTCTATTAATAATCTTCCGCCTTTATTTAATTTTTTACAAGCATCTTCAATTAAAGAAATAAAATAAACCACATTATTATAACATTTCATACTAACTTTTATACCATCAAAAAGATGTGGTGGAGTTTGGCTGTTATGTTTTTCCATAATAATATTTTGGGCTTCTATTTGACTAAGAAAAGTATCGCCTGCAAAAATACTTGTATTATTGTTTTCTATATTTTTATAATCTACTGCAATATTAATTGAAAATGAATGGACTGCTTTACTTGCAGTAATAATTCCCTCACGGATACTTTCATATACTGGGTTACGGATAGTAAGTCCGCTTGATAATTTATGCACATTATATTTATATATACTATCTTGTAAAGCATATTTTATAACAGTAGCAATAGTTTTTGGTGCAGTAATAGCATTAAAAAGTGTTGTAATACTTCCTAAAAAGCCACCATAAGCATTCATTATTACACTGCTGACAGTAATAACTAAATCATAATTATACATATTTTTATGAATAAGCATAGGTGCTCTACCAGCACATGCACCAAAAAATATGTAATCTTCAACAGGACTTTGGTTTAATGTTGTTTGATACTGTTTGTATTTTTCAGGTATATTATCTGATATAATTGCAATATTTTTGCCATTGCATATATCAACTATGTAATCATAAATTTCTATATTTATATCAGGGCTTACAATTAAAAGTATATTATTGCTTTCCTTTACTAGATTTGAAAGACTATCTGACATTATAGGATTATTTTCAGTTGCATCAATAATATTTTCTATATTAGCATTAATTGTTTTAGCAGTGTTATCCGCCAATTTTAGACATTGTCCGTTTAAAATCATGATTTTGTTCCCCATTATTAATATTATGCTCATCATGTTTAATATTTAATGATTGCATAATAAGTTGTATAAGCATATCTTTATTACGGCTTTGCAATGCTTTTTTAATATCTATTTCATTATCTGATAAAAGACATGGTCTTATTTTACCATCAGCAGTAATACGCAATTTATCACAATCTGAACAGAAATGTTTAGAAATAGGTGTAATAATTCCAATAATACCGCCATTATTAAGTTTATAATTTACAGCTGGACCTGTATTTTTATCTTTTGGCATTTCTTGTGGTTCAAATTTTGCAAGTCGTTTAAGAATTTCATCACCATATACAATGTTGCTTTCATTCCAGTTTTCAGAGTTGCCAATAGGCATAAACTCTATAAATCTGCATATTATATTATATTGTGCCGAAAGTTCTGCAAATTTAATTATTTCATCATCGTTAAAATCTCTTATAATAACAGAATTAACTTTAATAGGTGCAAATCCTATTGTAGCAACTTTTTTTATCCCTAATAAAATATCTTCTGTTTTATCAACACCAGTAATATATTTATTTTTTTCAGGTATAAGAGAATCTAAACTAATATTAAGTCTTTTAACACCAGATTTATATAAATCATCAGCATACTTTTCTAAAAGTGAGCCATTTGTAGTAAGCATAACTTCTTGTATATTTTTAATTTTAGTAAGTTTATCTAAAAACTGACATATACCATTTCTCACAAGTGGCTCACCACCTGTTATGCGTATTCTATTTACTCCAAGTGATGCAAATACTTCGCTGGCAAAGAGTATATCTTCATATCTTAAAATATCTGCACATTCCATCATTTCAAAATTATTATTAGGCATACAATATTTACATCTAAAATTACATCTGTCTGTAACTGAAATGCGTAAATATTTTAGTCTTCTGCCAAATTTATCAATAGTTTCTTTATTCATAAATAGCTACTTCTTTAATATTTTCAGGCTCTCTTCCAAAAATTTTAGCAATATATATACTTAACTGATATAATAGTATTAAAGGTAATGCCATTGCAAGCTGTGATATAACATCTGGTGGTGTTAAAAAAGCAGCTAATATAAATATCATTACAATAGCATATCGTCTATATTTTATAAGCATACCATCATTAATAACACCTATTTTTGCAAGTAAAAATACTATTGCAGGTAGTTCAAAAACTAAACCAAAAGCAAGCACTAAATGAACAACAAATGATACATAGCTTGCCATAGAAAGTGTTGCTCCAACATTATATGCAGGGTTTGCTGCAAAACTTAAAAAGAATTTAAATCCAAAAGGGAAAACTATAAAATAAGCAAATGATGCACCAAGTAGAAAAAGTATAGATGCAAAAAGCACAAAACCATATATGTATTTTCTTTCGTGCATATAAAGTCCCGGTGCAATAAAAAGCCATAATTGATACAGTATAAATGGAGTTGACACCATAATTGCAGCAATAAAAGAAACTTTTACTTCTACAAAAAACATTTCAGTAATATTAATCATAGTCATAGTGGCATTTTCAGGAAGTGCTGCAAGGATAGGTGCTTGAATAATCTGCACAAGTTTTTCCCCTTGTGAATATCCTGCTATAAAAAGCACAACTAAAACTAATATAATGTATTTTAATCGTTTTTTTATTTCTTCTAAATGCTCAACAAGTGGATATTCTGTTTGCACTTGTTTTGCTTTTTTATTAATATGGACATTATTTGACACAGTATTAACCTTTATTTTCTTCTGCTTTATTAGTGGTATTTTCTAATGATGCAGATTCTAGTTTTGTAGGATTTGCATTGTTATCAATGGTGGCAGTAAATTTATCTTCCCACTGGCTTTTATATTGTTCAGAGTATGTTTGTATTTTATCTTCATTAGATTGACTTATTTTTTTAGATGATGTAAGACTATTATCATCTACATTAACAGTCTGTTTCATTTCATTAAAAGTTCGCTTAAATTCGCCATAACCTTTGCCAATAGATTTAGCAACATCAGGTAATCTTTTAGGACCTACAACAAATAATATTACAAGAGCAATAATTGCTATTTCCCACATACTTAAACCAAACATATATAATGCCTCATTTCATATAAATATGGTATTACTATGCAGTATTTATTAATAAATTTCAAGTAGAAATAAATTGTATCACTATTAATGTAATAATGTAAATTTTAAAAAAATATTTGACAATAAATAAAAAATATAGTAATAGGAATAATTACTAATATTACTATAAAATATTTTGTGTGTTTAAAACATTTATATTATATGTAGATTGAAAAGTAAATATAAACATACTTCTGGAGGTGACATGGCAATTTCTAAATATTCCCGACAGCGTGAGCTTATTTATAAAACAGTAATGGAAAATAAGGTGCATCCTACTGCGGAGTTTGTCTACAATTACTTAAAAAAAGATAATCCACAGTTAAGTTTGGGAACAGTTTACAGAAATTTACAGCAGTTATCTGATAATGGAGAAATAAACAGGCTTTCCATACCTAATCAGCCAGATAGGTTTGATGGTGTTTTGGAAGAACATTGTCATGCAGTATGTGAAAAATGTGGCAATATATATGATATTTATTTAGATAATGTATCAGAAATAGATAGATTAGTTGCTGAAAAAACAGGGCTTGATATTATAGGCCATGAAATAATTTTTAAAACAATATGTCCCATGTGCAAAAATTAAGGGATAATAAGGAGCAAAGTATGGAATTAAAAGGTTCTAAAACTGAACAAAATCTTATGACTGCATTTGCAGGCGAATCACAGGCTCGTAATAAATACACATATTACGCAAGCAAAGCAAAATCTGAAGGCTATAACCAAATTGCAGGTATTTTTGAAGAAACTGCAAATAATGAAAAAGAACATGCTAAAATATGGTTCAAACTTCTTCATGGTGGTCAAATACCAGCAACAGATGCTAACTTAAAAGATGCTGCTGATGGCGAACATTATGAATGGACTGATATGTATGCTGGTTTTGCTGCAACTGCAAAAGAAGAAGGTTTTGCTAGAATTGCATATCTTTTTGAAGAAGTTGGTAAAATTGAAAAAGAACATGAAGAAAGATATTTAAAACTTCTTGAAAATGTTAAAGAACAAAAAGTTTTCAAAAAAGCAGAAAAAGTTGTATGGCAGTGTGCTAACTGTGGCCACTTACACTTTGGCGAAACAGCATTAGAAGTTTGTCCAGTATGCGAACATCCAAAAGCATTCTTCCAAATTAAAGCAGACAACTATTAGTAACATAATTAAGCAGTCAGTAATGGCTGCTTAATTTATTAATGAAACAAGGGGATAAACCTTGTTATATTTTTATATTGTGAAATATGGGAAATTATAAGTAACAATAAGAGGAAAAGTATGAAAAAAATTTCTATTTTAGTATTAATAATGATTTTTACAGTAGCAGTTGTGGGCTGTAAAAAAGATGAAACAACAGTAGCTGTTGTAGAAGAAATAGTATTAACAGATGAATTAAAACCAACAACAGATGAGCTTATTCTTGAAGCAAGGGATAATTTTGAACCTATTCCATTAAATATTGAAGAAGGCTATAAAGCATTAACAAATAATACTCCAACATTAGAAAAATATGAGCTTGGTAAAATGCTTTATTTTGAACCTCGTATTTCTAAAAGTCAGTTAATAAGCTGTAATACTTGCCACAATTTATCTTTTGGTGGTGATGATTATCAACAAACTTCTATCGGTCATGGCTGGCAAAGAGGCCCTAGAAATGCCCCAACAGTGCTAAATTCTGTTTATAATACTGCACAATTTTGGGATGGTAGAGCAGGTGATTTAAAAGAACAAGCAAAAGGTCCACTTCAAGCATCTGTTGAAATGGCTGCTACTCCAAATTATGTTGTAGAAGTATTAAAAAGTATTCCAGCTTATGTTGAACTTTTTAAAGTAGCATTTCCAGATGATAAAGACCCAGTAACATTTGATAATGTTGCAAATGCTATTGAAGTATTTGAAGCAACTTTACTTACTCCAAATTCTAAATTTGATAAATTTTTAAGAGGCGATAGCAATGCTCTTAATGAAACTGAAAAAGCTGGTTTAAAAGCATATATGGATAATGGTTGCACATCTTGTCATGCTGGTATTAACTTAACAAGTGATGGATACTATCCATTTGGATTAAAAGAAACTCCGGAAGAAAGATTATTAGCTGGTGATAAAGGTCGTTTTGGCATTAGTGAAGCCGAAGATGATGAATTTGCATTTAAAGCACCAACTTTAAGAAATATTGAATATACTGCACCATATTTCCATTCTGGATTAGTTTGGGATTTAAGAGAAGCAGTTGCCGTTATGAGTTCTTCTCAATTAGGTATTGAATTAAGTGATAAAGAAATTGACGAAATAGTTGCTTTCTTAAAAACAACTACTGGTGAAATGCCACAAGTAGAATATCCAGTTTTACCACCGTCTACAATTAATACACCAAAACCAACATTTACTATTGATTAGTAATTATTATAAAATACCTGCTTATAAAAGCAGGTATTTTTTTAACATATAATGTGCTGTTATTAAGCACCATATTTTTCATTATGCTGGCTAATATCTAGTCCAATATCTTCATTTTCTTCAGAAACACGCATAGGAATAAATTTATTAATAATATAATAAAGTATATAGCTAGCAGTAAAAGTATAGATTACTGTGGTAGCAAGTGCAACTAAGTGCATGAAAAATTCATAAGTGTTACCATTAAGCAATCCATTTACAAATACACCCGTTAAAATACTACCAACCATTCCGCCTACTCCATGTGTTGGAAAAACATCTAAGGCATCATCAATAGAATTTGAAAAAGAATAAACTGTTAAGTTACATATTAGGGCAGTAATAAATCCCACAAATAAACTCTCACCAGCAGTAACCATACCTGCCATAGGGGTAATGCCTACAAGACCTGCAACAGCACCAACTGACGCAGCAACTGCTCCCGGTTTTCTTCCCATTAGTGCATCAAATGTAATCCATGTAATCATAGCAACAGCAGCTGCTGTATTTGTGTTAATAAATGCTTTTACAGCAACACTATTTACTGCAAGTGATGAACCTGCATTAAAACCAAACCAGCCTATCCAAAGTAATGCTGCTCCAAGTAGAACAAAAGGAATATTTACTGGAATATTTGAAGATTGTTTTCTTTTGCCTAAAAATATAGCCCCAGCAAGTGCAGCAACACCTGATGATGTATGGACAACAAGCCCGCCAGCAAAGTCAGTTACTCCCCATGATTTAAAAAGACCATCAGGGTGCCAAACCATGTGTGCTAGTGGAGAATATACAATAAGGGAAAATAATGCAATAAATACCACATAAGCAGAAAAATGCACTCTTTCAGCGAAAGAACCAGTAATAAGGGCTGGTGTTAGTATTGCAAATTTCATTTGGAAAAGTGCAAATAATGCAAGTGGTATAGTTGGAGAAAGAGCAGCATTTGTATTCCAGCCAACATTATCAAACATAAAAAATGTTGCAGGGTTACCAATAATACCACCAATATCATCACCAAAAGCAAGGCTGAAACCAACTATAAGCCATAGGATGCTTATAATACCCATAGCAATATAGCTTTGAAGCATTGTAGAAATAATATTTTTAGCTTTAACCATACCACCATAGAAAAAGGATACACCGGGTGTCATTAAAAGCACGAGTATTGATGCAGTAATCATCCATGCAGTATCAGCATAGTTTATATTACTATCAACACTATTAAATAGTTCCTGTTTTTCAGGAAAAAATAGACCTGTTAAAGAAATAACAGCAGTAATAATAAAAAGTATAATCCATCTTGTTTTCATAGATACCTCCATAATATCTATGAAAAACAAGTATAATGCCAAAAAAAGTATTTTTATAACTTATTAATAAATAAAATAAATATTAAAAGAAATTAAATATTTATTTTACAATTTTGTAAAATAAAATTAAGAAATGAATAAAAATGTAAAATAAAAAGAATAATTTTTTAATATCTTGGACGATTTTTTTCTTTTAAATATGAAAATAAAAGAAAAATAATAAATATAGCAGCTATTACACCAAATACAACGAATACAATCATATCTTTACCTTGTATGCCTTTTGTAGACAAATGCTTACTTGCTGCATCGTAAGCAGGATTGACTGATACATAGAAATTAATGTAAAAATAATTTAATATATTAGTAAGGATAGAAAACATAAACACCTCCAAAATAAAGTAAATATATATACCAAGAAACTAATGCAATATCAACATATTTATATCTAATCTACAAAAAAATAACACTAATAGAAAAAATATATTGACAAATGAGTAAATATTATGTAGAAATAACATCGTCAAGTAAGTTAAAAAACATTAAAAAAACTTCTTGACAAAACTCTCAAAAAAATATATATACTATTTCCGCTTAATAAAGCGATATGCTGGTGTAGCTCAAACGGTAGAGCAGCTGACTTGTAATCAGCAGGTTGTGGGTTCAATTCCTATCACCAGCTTTTAATAAATTATCCGCCTATTATTAGGCGGTGATTTTTTACGGGGAGATACCCGAGTGGCCAAAGGGGGCGGGCTGTAAACCCGCTGGAATTTCCTTCGGAGGTTCGAATCCTCCTCTCCCCACCATCTTTGTTATGCGGGTGTAGCTCAGTTGGCTAGAGCATCAG
>JAAGKN010000341.1_pt1 | contig 61418 bp, 65 predicted proteins | sample 6206371 | NCBI WGS metagenome assembly JAAGKN01 (sample SAMN11533720, study PRJNA540317) | gut metagenome | isolation source: fecal pellets from male and female animal of same cohort | host: Peromyscus leucopus | place: USA:CA | collected 2017 | reverse complement strand
CTTACCAAACTAAGCATACCATTTCAATGTATCCGTTTTCGTTATTTTCTAGTAAAGTGGCATTTCCTTTCCTCTAGTGGGATAAAGTGTCAACTTGTGGGAATTTTCCCAAAAAAATATCCGCTAAGCAGATATCTGCCTAGCGGATATAACGCTACTAGAATTTAGTTTTTTCCACCAACAACTTGTTGTTATCTTCTAATTTCTTAGCGATGTCTTGGATAAATTTGACGGCATTTTTATACTCGTCACTGGACATATCGACTGAACCAAAGCAACCAGTGACACGGCCCTTGATCTGATCTTCCAATTCAAGTGCTTTGTCAGTCAAAGTGATATAAACTTTGCGTCCATCAGCCTTTGTCTTCGTACGAGTTACCCAGCCTTCTTTTTCCATGCGCTTCAATAAAGGTGTCAATGTACCTGTATCGAGTTTCAAACGTAGGCCTAGATCACGAATGATCATCTTTTCTTTACTTTCCCATAAAACTAATAACGTGATGTATTGCGCATAGGTCAAGTTATACTTCTTCAAGGCTTCAGTATAGAAACGGTTATAAAAGCGTTGTGCTGTGTAGATCGAAAAGCACAATTCATCTTCTAAATGGGTGGGTTTATGCTCAAACATAGTCAAAATCCTCTCTTAGTTCTTCCCTGTATTTTTGGCATACGCCGGCTCAACAACGACGAAGCGTCGCGGTTCATTACCGCTCGAATAGGTTTTGACCTCGGTATTTCTAGCCAAAGCAGCGTGGATGATCTTTCTTTCAAATGAAGGCATTGGATCTAACCGTTGCCGTCGGTCTTGGCGAATTGCATCCCGTGCAACTTTTCGTGCTAAAAACTGGAGTGTTTCTTTGCGTCGCGCCCGGTAATCAGCCGCATCTAAGATGACTTGGACCTTCCTTTTGCTCTTCCTATCCAAGAAATCCTGGGCTAACAACTGTAACGCATTGAGCGTTTTTCCGTGGCGTCCGATCAAGCTACCTTCCTGCTCGGTTTCAAAATTATAGGTCACGACCCGTTTTTCCACCACCACATCGATCGTTGTCTTGATCCCCATCTTCTGTGTGACATCTGCCAAATAGTAACCTAATTCGTGCAGATATTTCTCCCAGTCTTCAACCTTTTGTTTTGCAACAGCCACTTTTTTAGCGTGTGGTCGTCCAGCATTTTTACGTGTTGTTTCTTCCTTAACAACGAGTTCCACCTCAGCTGGTTTCTTACCAAACCCTAAAAAGCCTTTTCTTCCTTCGCTGATAACTTTTACTTCGACCTGTGCTTTAGTCTTATGCAATTCCTCTAAGCCAGATCTGATTGCATCTTGTGTTGTCTTGCCCCAAAATTTCACATTGTTTCCCCCTAAATAAAGCAATAAACTACATTTTTCAAAAAAGTGATCAACAAAAATAGTAGACTAACTCGTCCGCAACTCATTTAGTAGTATAGCATACTTATATTGTGTTTCACACAAATATTAGACTTGAAAATGCTTTTATTCAAAAAAGATTAATTTTCTTTGATTTGTAAGCACCCTAAAAGTGGACATTTACTTAATTATGGTATAATCGAGGCGTGTAGTACACAATAATTCAATAAAGGATAGGTGGGAATTTATGAGTTTGATGAACACATACACACTTGCAAATGGCGTTAAGATTCCAGTTTTAGGCTTTGGTACCTGGCAAACTCCAGCCGGCAAAACAGCAACAGATGCTGTTTTAGCCGCATTAGATGCCGGGTTTACCCATATTGATACAGCTGAAATGTACGGCAACGAAAAAAGTATCGGTCAAGCCGTCAAAGCAAGCGGAATCGCCCGTAATGACCTTTTTATCACAAGCAAATTGGATAATCAGGCTCATACTTACGAACTGGCTACTCAAGCCCTTGATCGTTCTTTATCCGACCTTGAGACCGACTATTTGGACTTATTTTTGATCCATTGGCCTAATCCAAAGGCCTTTCGTGACCAAGACTGGAAAAAACATCTCCAAGAAACTTGGCGTGCTTTAGAAGATGCCTATAAAGCTGGCAAAGTCAGAGCTATCGGCGTTTCAAACTTCAAGCCAAAGCACCTTGAGATCTTAGCTGAGACGCAAACGATCCAGCCGATGGTCAACCAGATCCGGATCTGCCCAGGTGACGTCGATCGACCGACCATTGATTACTGTCAACAGCACGATATTTTATTGGAAGCTTACAGTCCATTTGGAACCGGTCAGATTTTTAATGACGAAACACTAAAAGCTTTAGCAGAAACAAAGGGCCAATCCGTCGCTCAGATCTGCTTACGCTGGTCGTTACAACACGGCTATTTACCGTTACCAAAATCCATCCATCCGGCTCGGATCAAAGAAAATACTGAAGTCTTTGATTTTGAATTGACCGAAAGCGAAATGCAACAGATCGATGCCTTACAGGGCGTTGCGGGCTTTGCAACTGACCCTGATACGGCCGATTTTTAAAGATCCTAAGGGGGAATTTTCGATGGGGAAAAAGACAACTGTCAATGATGCTTTGCTAAAAGATGATCTCTACCAAGCCGTCAATGGTGAATGGCTCAAAACGGCCGTGATCCCAGCAGATAAGGCAACTACTGGGGGCTTTGCCGACTTGGCCGATAATATCGAAGAAACGTTGATGTCTGATTTTGGCAAGCTGTTGACAGGCCAAGTCCGACCACAGACTAAAGAAATGGCAGAATTTGTGAAATTCTACCGCCTTGCATCTGATTTTGAAGCGCGTAACCAAGCTGGCTTTGCTCCAGCTAAAAAGTATCTAGATAAGATCTTAGCCTTAAAAGATCTAAAAGCTTGGCAAGATGCTTTACCAGATCTGTTCCTTGAGAGCTATGATGCACCATTTGAACTCTATGTTTCACCGGATATGAAAGATACTAAACATTATGCGCTCCACGCTGCTGTGCCATCTTTATTTTTACCCGATAAGACATACTATGAACCTGGCAATGAACAAGCTAAAACATTGCTTCAGATCTTAGAACAGATGCTGACTGAGCTCTTCAAGTTAGCTGGTTATGATGAAGAATTTAGCCAAAAGACGATCAAACAAGCTTTGGCTTACGACAAAAAGCTGGCTCCTTTCCAAAAGGACAGCACTGAACGCGCCGACTACGTAAAATCTTACAACAAGTATACTTTCCAAGATTTCGTAGCGTTGAGCAAACATGTTGATCTCGCTAAAGTCGTGACAGCTTTACTTGGAAAAGTACCTGAACAAGTGATCGTCAGCGAACCTAAATACTATGCAGCCTTAAATGAATTAGTCAACGAACAAAACTTTGAGAGCATGCGTAGCTGGTTATTTGTCAAAACACTGCTCGATCTGACTGGGTTATTGAGCGATGAGATCCGCGTTTTAGGTGGTACCTATAACCGGGCGCTCTCTGGTTCAAAAGAGGCGATGAAACCGCAAAAGGCAGCCTTTTACTTAGCTACAAACCAATACAGTCAAGTAGTCGGACTCTATTATGCCCACAAATACTTTGGTGCTCAAGCTAAAGCCGATGTGCACCACATGGTCGAAAAGATGATCGCCGTCTATAAAAAACGGCTGGAAGAAAATGAATGGTTGAGCGATGAAACGCGGAAAAAAGCGATCGTCAAATTAGATGCACTCGGGATCAATGTCGGCTATCCCGATGAACTCGATCCTCTTTACTCCAAGTTCATCGTCAATGATGACTTAAACTTAGTTGATAACGTGACGAATTTCACCAAGATCGCAACTAAGCGTCATTTTGAACGGATCGATGAAGAAGTCGACCGCACACGTTGGGAGATGCCAGCGCATATGGTCAACGCTTACTATCATCCTTCATTTAATATCATCGTCTTCCCAGCAGCGATCTTACAAGCACCATTTTACAGCCTTGAACAATCTTCAAGCGCTAATTATGGCGGGATCGGGGCCGTTATCGCTCATGAGATCTCCCATGCGTTTGATAACAACGGGGCTCAATTTGACGAACACGGTAACTTAGCTAATTGGTGGACTAAAGAAGATCTAGCCCACTTCCAAAAATTAGCTGAAAAGATGATCGCACAATTTGATGGTCTAGAATTGCCAGCTGGAAAAGTCAACGGCAAGCTCGTCGTTTCCGAAAACATTGCGGATGCAGGTGGGTTGAGCTGTGCGCTTGAAGCCGCCAAAAGTGAACCAGATGCCGATCTACGTGAATTCTTCATCAACTGGGCTCGGATCTGGGGGATGAAATCTGCGCCAGAACGGGAAAAACTCCTGTTAGCTATCGATGTCCATGCCCCACATGTCTTACGGGCAAATATCCAACCGCGTAACCTAGACGACTTCTATCAAGTCTTTGACGTTCGACCAGGCGATGGGATGTATCTAGCACCCGACAAACGGATCGCTATTTGGTAATAAACACGCCGATCAATAACAAGAGCCACCACGGAATATCGTGGTGGCTCTTTCTTATCCCCAAAACATTTCATTTCATTAGAAATTGATGTTATTATAATAGAAAAATTAAAAAGGGGCTGAGCTAAATGCGAATCGTTAGTTTGTGCTTTAGATGGTCATATTATTTGTTGTTTGGTGCGCTCGCTTTAATAGCAATCTTGATGTATCTTGATGCACTCATTTTTTACCCCAGTTTTGCATATCATTTTGAGTTCTACCAGCTTTATTTCGTGATCACTTTATTATTACTGCCATTTTTTCGTCTCAGACATCCACGCCTGTTCATCAGTGATGATCAATTTGTCTCTTTACGACAAAAGGCTTTAGACCAACACCACCAAGACGTCGCTTCCCATTATCGCGGTGGCCGCTGGGGTTCAAGTGGCGTGCGGGTCAATCCCTTTGAGTACACCTCACCTTATACCCAATCCTATGACGGGGCCACCGGTTTAGCTTACAGTTTAGCCAAAAGCTTTTTTATGAGCCTGCTTTTCTTGCTGTTTGCTCCCCTCTTTTATCTTGGTGTCTTGATCTATCAAAAAACACACTAAAATACACAGCAAGACCCACTGCAATAATACGCAGTGGGTCTCTGTCGATCAGTTGAATGAATTATTCGGATCAAGGACCATGGCTTCAGCTAATGCGACCTCATTATACAAATCATATAAGTCGGTCGAATCAACTTCCCCGGCCTCCAGTAATTCTGCCAAATATTCACGTTCAATATAAAATGACCATAACAAAGCTTGTTGTTCTAAGGAACGTTCGACTTTATTGAAAGCAGGACGGCGTGAAACATAGAACCACTGTTGCCAAAATTGACGTAAACTGGTCTCTGAATTTTGGTCACGTAGATCATAGATCACACTTTGCTTGACCTTTTCAGGCAGATACATCTGCTCAACTTCATTGATCGCTCGATTGACCATCTCTTGGCGATACTTTTTCTTTTCGCCTGTATCATGCTCTTCTTTTGGCAAAATAAACCAGAAAACGATGCTTGGTACTAACATACTCAAAATGATCATTACTGATTCAGACATGATGACCAGGTTGAATTGATTTGAACTTAGCCCCAAACTTGCAGCCATAAAAACAAGCGCTAAAGTAACAGCCCCATGAACACCACCTAACGAAAAGATCAAAGCGCTATGGTGACCACGTTTCATGATCAGTAAAACATAGAGGTACCGAACAAGCAAATTCATGGCATACAAGACGATCCCAGCTGTGATCCAGATCCATGATGAGAAAGTCACATCTTCGTCCATAATGATCCGGACAAAGTTTAAGCCTAAGATCAAAAAGACGGCATTATTCAATAATTCTTGGACTAAGGAAAAAATATTATTTCCCAAATAGAATTGATGCATATCACTGAAACGACTACGCTGCGCTTCACTGTTATGCAATAAGCCAGCACATACAACGGCAATGATCCCGGAAACATGGATCTCTTCAGCTAAGACATAAATGATAAATGGTAACGCAACGGCTAACATGATCTGGGCATTGACTGCATTGTCAAAGGGCAAGCGGATCAAGGCTTGGCGGAAGAAGATCGCAATAAAAGCAATAATAGCACCAAACAGTGCGCCACCGATCGCTGCAAATAAGAAGTTTATGATCGTGGACCCATAATCGATCTCTCCGCGCAATAAGAACAGTACCGTCGCATTCAATAAGATGATCCCAGAAGCATCATTGAACAAAGCTTCCATCTTTAACATATTTTTTTCGCTCTTAGGAAGCTGTAGTCCTTCCGAAACAGATTCTGTCGCCGTCGCATCAGTTGGGGTGCTGATTGCTGCCATCACTAATGCTAGCGACAAACCGATCCCCGTGATATATGAGAGTGCAAATCCCGTTACGATCGTACTTATGACTACTAAAACGACTACGATCCCCAAGATTGTTTTGAGTTTGTGCCCCACACGATTGAGATTCATTGCCTGCCCTTCAAAAAACAGCAATGGCGCAATGATCGTGATCATAAAGACCTCAGGCTCAAACTCGGGGATCATATCGTTGAAAAAGGGTATGCTAGCAATTATCGCACCAACGGCCATACTGACATAATTTTCCGAGATCTTTGGAAAAAACTGCGCTAAAATACTAGCTGCTATTGATGCAAAAATCAACAGTAGCCACCCACTTAATTCGTGCATAAAAATCCCTCCAGTTTTTCTTTCATCATATCAGAAAAACCGAACAAATTACCACTTCCACGCTCTTATCTTAGGTGCTCTTCGGGCTAAGACCAAACCAAGCCCCGTTCCAACTATCCCTTGTACTAAATTAGTTGCTATGCCTAAGACCCCAGCACTCCAGCCATACAACAAACTATCGGCGATAAAATAGCCCCCAACTAAAACACCGATCGCTCCGCCACAGACCAGTATTTGCTCTTTTAAGGACTTAGTCTGAGCGGTGCCAACAAGTGCTCCTTGTGTGCCGTGGATCACCAACGAAAAGAGCATATACTGCGGATAACCGCTGAATAGATCAAGTAAAAAGCCACTCAGGCCCCCAACTAAGGCACCACTGCGTACGCCAAAGAAGAGCCCGGCAAAAACGATCCCCGCATCACATAAATTGATATTTCCATGTGTAAATGCTACCGGGATCAAAAAGATACGTGCCACAGCTACATTTAAAGCCGTTATCAAAGCTAATGTCACAATTTGTCTAGTCTTCATGTGATATCCCCTTTGCTAATTGTGGCAATAACTCACCCAGATAGATCCCATAACTACGCTCAACATTTTGGTCAGCAGTCTGGATCAAAGCTTGTTGCGTCAAACTCGTGGCTTGCTTTATCGCCTGTTCAAACGGAACTTTTTGCCGTAAAAATGAAGCTAAGAGCGCCGCAAACACATCACCACTCCCATAGAAATGGCCCGTTACTTTCGGTAAGACACAGGTTTTCAACTGCCCTTCCTCCAGCCAAATACACCCCTTTTGGCCATCCAACTCAACACCAGTGATAACAGCCCGGCCTCCTGGACGTAAAAGCTGTTCGACCTCGTGAGCTAGTTTGGCTAGATCTGGGTCATTTTGCATTTGGCCTGTTAAAAATTTTGCTTCAGTCAAATTTGGAGTCGCAAAATCAGCTACTTGCAATAACTTTTTTTGCAAAGCTAAATGCCGTTCATCTAAATTAGGGTAGAAATTCCCCTCATCAGCAAAAACTGGGTCGATCACAACTAGATCTAACTCGGCCTGTTTTAAATATTGGTATAGTGCTTCGCCAGTAGCCAAATTATCGATATAACCGACCAATGCTGCCGTGATCTTAACATTTTGTGCCTGCCAATGTTCAAAAGTCTCTTTGACAAAGGAGTAGCAATCACTGACTGCTGGTGTCCCAAAGCCTTCACTTTGAGTCGATAATAAGCTCGTAGGCAAGATAGCTAGCGGGATCTTTTGCACTTGTAAGATCGGGATCGCAACTGCCAACGAGAGATTCCCGATCGCTGAAAGGTCTTGGGCCACAAGCATCTTTTCATCAAATTTTATCCGCATCAATTCTACCCCCTGAAATGCCAGTCTTAATTACTTAACTATAGCTTTTTTTTGGTATATTTCAAGTTTCTTGCTGTTGTAACCGTTTTCTTAATCGGCAAAAAATGGTATACTTAGCTAGAAGTTAAAGTTAGTTTTAATTTATGAGGGGGTTTTTTTATGACAAAAGTAGCACTGATCACCGGGGGTGCCCAAGGAATTGGACAAGCGATCGCCCGCCGTTTAGCTGATGATGGCTTTGCTGTAGCCGTTGCCGATCGCAATTTAGAAGCGGCTAAACAAACAGCCTTTGATCTAACGACTGCTGGTAAAAGCGCAGTTGCGATCGAAGTTGACGTTGCTGATAAGGATAGTGTCTTCCAAGCCGTGCAAAAAACATACAATGCATTTGACGGATTTGATGTGATCGTTAATAACGCTGGCGTAGGTCCGACCACTCCGATCGAAACGATCACGCCTGAACAATTTGACCAAGTATACCACATCAACGTTGCTGGTGTTATTTGGGGGATCCAAGCCGCAGTTGAACAGTTTAGAAAGAAAAAACGCGTTGGTAAGGAGATCGTTGGTAAGATCATCAATGCCACCTCTCAAGCTGGTGTCGTAGGTAACCCTAATCTTTTGTTATATAGTGGGACTAAATTTGCCGTTCGCGGGATCACCCAAGTGGCTGCACGTGACCTTGCTAAAGAAGGGATCACAGTAACTGCTTTTGCCCCTGGGATCGTAAAAACTCCAATGATGTATGATATTGCCCATCGTGTCGGCCAAAACGCTGGCAAAGATGATGAATGGGGCATGCAAACTTTCGCTAAAGATATTGCATTAGAAAAACTCTCCGAACCAGAAGATGTCGCAGCTGCTGTTTCATTTTTAGCTGGTCCAGATTCCGATTATGTCACCGGTCAAACCTTGATCGTTGATGGCGGTATGCAATTCCACTAAAATTTTGCTATAGTTGACTAAGCAAAGTTATGGCTTTGCTTAGTCTTTTTTTGTGAAATGAGGTTTCTTCCCATGTGGGGTACATTTTTTAACGTTGGTATGATTTTTTTAGGTAGCGCAGTCGGTTCGATCTTTAAAAAAGGACTCGGTGATAGTTATCATCGGATCGTCATGCAAGCTTTAGGGCTTTGCGCCTTAATGATCGGACTCAACAGTACTTTGACTAATATGCAAAAAAGCCAGCTTCCCGTATTGTTCATTGTCAGCCTTGTTACCGGCGGAGTTATCGGCCAAGCACTCAAGCTCGAAGACCGTTTTGAGCAACTCACCGCTCGCTTGGGAGGAAGTCGCGCTAGTAGTGGACTTTCAACGGGGATCTTATTGTTTTGCGTCGGCTCCCTTTCGATCCTTGGACCTTTTGAAGCTGCTTTAAATCATAACTATACATATCTTTTAACGAACGGGTTATTAGATGGGATCACCTCGATCATCTTAGCTTCAGCATACGGCTGGGTGATCGCTTTATGTGGGATCGTGTTGCTTATCTGGCAAGGAAGTCTATATCTCTGCGCTCTCTTCTTTGCTTCAGCGATCTCTCCTGCGCTCATGACTGAAGTTTCGATCGTTGGTGGGATCTTGATCTTTGTCGCAGGCTTAAACATTCTCAAACTTACTAAGATCAGCGTTTTGGATCTCTTACCAAGTTTATTGATCCCACCACTTGTTTTATTATTTTGGCACTAAAAAAGTCCCTAGGAAAAAATTTTCTCCTAGGGACTTTTTATATTTTAGTAACTTGCGCTACTTCCTATTATTTAGTGAAAGCAATGTTCTCCCACAAATTGTATCCTTTTTTATTATCCAACGAAACATTTGCTAACTTTTTCGAGAAAACAAAAGTATTGTAGCGGAAATTCATCGGAACGATATATGCTTCTTTATTCATGTAATCTTGCCACTTATAGAATTGTTTAAGCTGGTATTTTTCATTAAAAGCTTCTTTAGAGCTCAATGATTTGATCAGCTCTGTATTTTCTTTCGTGACAAAATGGCCCAAATTATATGGATCATTAGGTCTATAGCTACCAGCAACACCAGTCGTTGGAGCATTAGTTACAGACCAAGCACTTAGCCAAACATCCCAACCTTTGCCATCTTTAGTCAATTGTTCAACGTACGAATTAAATTCTTGGAGACGATTATCTTTTAATTCAACTTTGACCCCGATTTTTTTCCATTGTTCAAAATACACATCAATAGCGGTTCGGTCGTTCATTGGCCCTGATCCCATTGGCGCTAATAACTTCAATGTGAATTTTTTCCCATTTGGCAAAGTCCGATAACCATCTTTTTGCATACGGAAGCCAGCCTTGTCCAGTAATTTATTAGCTTTTTTTAGATTTAATGGATAGCCTTTTGCTTTATGATTATTGTATTTACCAAACACATCTGGAACGATCGTATTAGCACGATAAGCAAGACCATAGCTAAACTTCTTATCAAATTGATCGGTGTTAAGTGCGTAGCCCATCGCCTGACGTAAAGCTCGATTTTGAACCGGTGTCTTACGATCCATCACACTTTCACCTTTATCGTTGACACGTCCAACTTTAAAACCGAGATAGGAATAATACTTTGCTTTTTCGCCTAAAACAACATATTGCGATAATTTTCGCACTTTATTATAGGTACTGCCATTTTCATATAGTAAGACATCAAACTTATTAGCTCGCATTGCTGCAGCAGACTTAGATGGAGAGACCATTTCAACATCTACCTTACTTACATTAGGCTTTTTACCCCCGTAATATTTGTTAGGAACCCATTCGATCGATTCACCCCGAACCATATTTTTGATCTTAAATGGCCCATAAAATAATGGATGCTCTTGTAACTTATCACTTGAAGCTAATTTATCAAATGGAACATCTTTTAGATAGTGGTATGGCATTGCTGTCGAAAGAATGTACCCTGCATGCGGGAATTTGATCTCAGGCTCCAATTCTTTAAAGTGGATCACCAAAGTCTTTTTATCTTTGATCTCTAGACCCGAGATCTTATCGGCTTTCCCATCATGATACTCTTTAATACCCTCAATAGTTTGTAACTGTCCATTATAATCAGCTGAACCAGTAGCACGATTAGCTGCAACTTCATAGGTATATTCAAGATCCTTAGCTTCCAAAGGTTGCCCATCAGACCAACCTGCATTTTTCTTCAACTTAACTGTTGCTTCCTTTTTACCATAATCGATAGAAACATTAGCCAAACCACCTTTGGCATACGTGTAATCATCGTTTACTCTGAACAAACTAATTTCGCCAAATTGCGCTACCTCACTTGTAGGAGCATCCGAGCGTAAAACATCAGCAAATACACCTTTGAATACCCCATTCTCAGAAACACCAACGCGTAAGGTCCCACCTTTAACTGGCTTTTTGTGATTGTCGTATTCAATTGGAAACTTAGCCGCTTGAACACTATTAACGACCGTCCCTGACATCAATAATGTTGTCGCCAGCGCTAAAACACTTTTTACTGCCCACTTTTTCTCCATCTGTTTATCCCCTTTTTATCTTTTGATCATTCTTTTAAAAATACGTACTTCTTTTCAGTTGATACTTCGGCTGCAAAATGATACCCCAGTTCATCAAAGCCTTTGAGTTGTTCTAAAGTTTTTACTTGATGTTGTGCTAAGTAACGCACAAATTGTCCCCGTGCTTGTTTCGCATGTGTAGCTTTTTGAACATATTTTTGACGATTTTGGTCAAATTCTTTGAATTCAACGGTGATAAAGATATCCGCTGGCGTCAAATAACGTTCGATCGCTTTTGCATACTCTTTGGAAGCCAAATTGATCACTGGCTCTTTAGTCTCGTAGAGTGCCGTGTATAAATCAGCGCCCCAAAAGTTATACAGGTCACGATACTGTGAATCTAGCAATTTAGACCCCATCTCCAGGCGATATTGAATAATGCCATCAAATGGCGCTAAGATCCCATACAATCCCGAAAGGATCCGCAAATTTTGCGCTAGATATTCTACAGCTTCCACTTCTAATAAGTCTGGCGCCATTGAACTATACTGTAAGCCCACATAAGAAAACAAAGCTGGTGTTAGATTTTGATCAAGCTTTGAATCCTTTAAACGTTGATAGTTCAACTGTGCTAACTTATCGCTACAGTGCCAGATCTCTTTTAGTTGTGGATAGGACAATTGTTGTAGCCACTCAAAAAGTTCTTGTGTCTTCGACATATACTGAGGTCGGCTTTGAACTTCAAAGTCACTCGTAGCATCTTGCATCTTTTTAGCGGGTGAAATAATTATTTTCATGTTTCTCATTCCAATCGTTTTACCCAAATTTTAGCATATTTGTTCCACGTGAAACACGAAACACAGCCCCGCTTTATTTAGTCAATGCTACCTGATCCCAGAGATTATATTTAACATCCGTGGCATCAGCTGAAATATTTTTCACATTCTTACCAACCGTTTCTAGATCATATTGGTAATATAACGGAACAACATACGCTTCTTTTTGCATATATTGTTGCCATTTATGCATTTGTTGGATCCGATATTTGGTATTGAATGCTTTTTGTGAATTCATCTGAGCAACCAATTTATCATTTTCCTTAGATGTAAAATGACCATAATTTAACTCTGATGTTGGCGCAGAGATGTAACTTGGATAGCTAGTTGGTTCCGGTGGCAAACTCCAAACACCGGTCCAAAGGTCAAAATTGTGTTTCTTATTACTTGATAACACATCTAGATAGTTGTTATACTCAAGCGCTTTGCCACTATATAATTTGACATTTAGTCCTACCTTTTTCCATAGTTGGATATAGTTAGCTCGAGCTGCCTTATTACTCTCGCTTCCCTTTTGGTCTAACATGGTCAACACCAATTTTTTACCATTAGGTTGTGTTCTGTATCCGTCTTTACCTCGCTTAAATCCAGCCTTATCTAATAGTTCATTTGCCTTCTTTAAATTAAAGTTATATGGTTTGACACTTTTATCATGATACCCACCATAATTTGGCGAGATCAGCGTATTAGCATGTTTTGTCACTCCATGACCAAACTTTTTAGTTACTGCTTCTACATTCATTGCATAAGCCATAGCTTGACGAAGTGCACGATTACTTATCGGTAAAGATTTATCCATCACACTTTTTCCATCTTTATCGGCATGACCCACTTTAAAGCCAAGATAGGTGATCCCCGTTCCTAAACTCCCCAAAGTTACCAATTTCTTATCATCTTTTATCTTGTTGTATGTTGCACTTGATGTATTTAAAAGAACATCATACTTCCCTGTTTTCATAGCTGTTGCAGCTTGAGAAAGTGGTACGATCTCGGTTATGATCTTAGCTAATTTAGGTTTAGGGCCACCATAATACTTATTTGGGACCCATTCGATCGATTCACCTTGAACAACTTTTTTTATTGCATATGGTCCAAAAAACAATGGATGTTTTCTTACTTTATCGCTTGAAACTAATTTATCGAACGGAATATCTTTTAGGTAATGATACGGATAGGCCACATTCGATACATATCCAGAACCAGCATATTCAGCTGCTGGTGTTAATTCTTTAAAATGGATCAATAAATGTTTACTATCCTTTTCTTCCAAACCGGTGATCTTATCAGCTTTACCTTCGTGATATTCCTTTACACCTTCAATATTTTCTAGCATCTCGTTGTAATAAGGAGAATTACTATCTTTATTAGCTTGGATCTCGTAGGCATAGGCTGCATCACGGGAGGTCACTGGTTCACCATCTGACCAGCGGGCTTTCTTAGTGATCGAGATCAAAGCAGTATTGTTTTTTCGATCAAACTTAACATTGCCAAAGCCTCCAGCAACATACTTACCATCGTTATCATAGCCAAATAAACTAGCGGAACCAGGTGCAGCCATAACACTTGTTTTCCCGTCGCTGTCCAGTTCATCGATAAAAATACCTTTAAACGGCTCATCCGAGGCATACCCTACACGCAAGGTCGCATTCTTGAGAGCTTTTTTATGATTCACATATTCATCTGGGAAACTAACTGCTTTAGCTGTTAGCGGCTGTACACTAGAAACAGTCATTAAACTTACCGCCGTTACTACAGCCAAGCGCTGCAAAAATTTTTTATTTTTCAATTTATACTCCCCTTTATTTTGTTAAACAAACATTGTCCCACACTGTCAATTGCGTACTATCATCGACCGTCATTCCTTTGACATTTTTACCTACTGCTGTCAGATCATAGCTATATGAAAGTGGAACAACATAAGCTTCTTTGCGCATATATTCTTGCCACTTGTGCATCTGCTCGATCCGATATTTAGGGTTAAATGCTTTTTCTGAATTCAACGACTTCAATAGTTTTGTGTTTTCTTTAGTTACAAAATGCCCGTGGTTGAACGAAGACTTTGGACTATAAGCTGCAGTCGCTGCAGTTGATGGCTCTTGACCCAATGACCAGTTACCAAACCAAATATCAAACTTATGTGAATTACTATGAAGCAGATCTTCATATGTATTAAATTCCAAAGGACGATCATTTACTAACTCAACTCTGACCCCGATCTTTTTCCAAAGTTGCATATAATTAGCCCGGATCTCATCATTTCCACGTCCACTTGCTTGATCTAACAAATGTAATGTCAATTCTTTACCATTTGGCTGAGTCCGATAACCATCTTTTCCTCGCTTGAAACCAGCTCGATCGAGCAATTGATCAGCTTTCTTCAAATTTTGATAATACGGCTTGATCTTATTATCGTGATAGGCACCATAAGCCGGCGAGACCATTGAATTGGCCCATTTTTGCAGGCCTGCACCATATTCTTTGACGATCTGTTGCGTATTCATCGCATAAGCTAAAGCTAGTCGTAAAGAGCGGTTATTCGTAACTAGATTTTTATCTAACACGCTTGTACCGTTCGCACCCTTATCCCCGACACGAAAGCCCATGTATTGTAAGCCATATGCCATCGTCCCTAGTGTCACATATTGATCGACTTTACTCGTCTTAGCATAAGTAGCCCGTGATTCATGCAAGATGACATCATACTTATGCGAACGCATAGCTTCTGCGATCTGTGCTACTGGTACAACTTCTTCGACCACTTTGTCTAACTTAGGCTTCTTACCACCGTAATATTTATTTGGGACCCACTCGATCGCTTCACCTTGAACGACTTTTTTGATCGTATATGGGCCAAAGAACAATGGGTGTTTGCGCACCTTATCACTTTGGGCCATCTTAGACATTGGAACATCTTTTAAGTAGTGATAAGGTTGAGCATCATTGTACAGATAACCTGAATCAACATACTCCATCGCTGGTGTCATCTTCTTATAGTGGATCAAAAGGTGCTTGCTATCTTTGATCTGCAGACCTGAGATCTTATCAGCTTTACCTTCGTGATATTCCTTCATCCCCATGATCGTCTCAAGAGCGTCACTGTAGTATTCAGATGTACTATCTTTATTAGCGATGATCTCATAGACAAACGCCATATCTCGGGCTGTCACTGGCTTACCATCAGACCAGCGGGTTTTCGGCCCGATCGTGATCAAAGCTGTTTTACTACCGCGGTCAAATGAAACATCGGCTAACCCGCCTTTGACGTACTTGCCATTTTTATCTTTTCTGAACAATCCCGATTGGCCTAATTCTGCCAACCTATTTGTTTCAGAATCGGTCCCCAATTCTTGGATAAAGATGCCTTTAAAGTTCGTATTTGAAGGATAGCCGACTTTTAGCGTGCCACCTTTTAGTTCCTTTTTATGATTAACATACGTTTGTTTCAACGTGATATCTTTGGCTAGGACAGTGCTGGTCGGAACGGCTAGTGTTCCAGCTAGAACTGTTAATAAAGCTACTGTTTGCGTGAATAAATGTCTTCTCCCCATTTTAAATTCCTCCTCGCTTATCCTAAGCGCTGGCGTGCATCAAACGCACGTCGAATAACATTTCCAACATAACTAATGCCCACACACAACAACAATATCAACAACGATGCCGGCATCCAGACCCAAGGCGCCCCGATCATGACATCCGGATCTTGAGCTAATCCGATCATCAAACCTAAACTTGGCACTGATTCCGGCAAACCAAACCCTAAGAAACTTAAACCAACTTCGATCCCGATATTTGATGTCAAGCTCAAGATCAGATCAACAATGATAAGTGAACTGATATTTGGCAAAATATCGGTCAACATGATCTTCCAAGCACTACTCCCTGAAGTTACAGCCGCATAAACATATTCTTTATGCGCTTCAGCTAGCGTCTTAGAGCGGATCAACCGTGCCGTACCGACCCATAAGAAAGCCGAAACGACTAAAATAAAGTCCAACATACTATAATTTGGAATGATCGACACGATCACGATAACTAACATCAGCATCGGTAACAGCATCATAAAATCCAAAAAGCGCATCATGATATTATCCACGAGCCCACCGTAATAACCTGCGACCAAGCCAAAAACGATCCCGATCACTTCAACGATCAATGTGACCGCTAAACCAATATCTAGTGAATTACGTGCCCCCAACACTAAATACTTCAAAACATCACGTCCACCTTGGTCGGTCCCCAACAAATGCCCACCTTTTCCGGGATGGCCGTAGCTGTTTATGATGTCCACATGCATTACTTGTTTAGTATTCAAAAAAGCTGCATAAACATAAATGAACAAAATCAGTGCTAACAGTAAAAACAAGAAAAATGTTGCTCCCTTGTCCTGTTTAAATTCGCGCACGATCATTGCGAAATTAGACGTATTCTTTTTCATAATCCTTCCCCCATTATTCGATCCGGACCCGTGGATCGACCAAACTCAAAATGATATCTGACAATAACGAGCCGATCAAAGTCATCGTGCCATATAACAGGACTAAAGCGGTGATCACTGAATAATCGCGGTTTAAGATCGAGTTCATAAATAATAGCCCCATGCCTGGATAGTTAAAGATCTGTTCGATAAAGATCGAGCCCCCCAGCAGACCTGTGATCGAATATCCTAAGAAAGCAGCGATCGGCAATAAGGAATTTCTAAAGATATGATGGGTGAAGATCGTCTTTTCCGGTACACCTTTAGCCCGCGCCGTCTTGACATAATCTTGATTCTTATTGTCGATCACCTCACTCCGCAAATATTGCACGACCGCGGTCACACTAAGAACGGCCATCAAGCAAGCCGGTAAGATCATATGATCCAAACGACTCAAAATATAACCTAGCGTCCCGGTAACATCGACTGAGACGGAACCAGAAGTCGGAAACCAGCGTAATTTATACCCAAATAACCAAACCCCTAACAGGTAAAAGACAAAGGACGGGATCGCATAGGCAACAAAGGTGTAGATCATGATCCCCTTATCCAATCTCGAATTCTCATACCGCCCTGCGATCAACCCCAATGGAATAGCTAACGAATAACTCAAGATCAAAGTCAATAAATGTAACCAGATCGTATTGCCCATCCGCGATAAAATCAGGCTTCCAACGGGTGTCTTAAACTGATAACTCATCCCTAGATCCCCATGGACCATCCGAACGATCCAGTGCCAGTATTGCAGATACCACGGATCGTAGACCCCAGCTTTAACACGCAAAGCTTCGATCTGGGCGGGGGAAGTCTGCGGTGTGATCATCCCCGTAAATGGATCTCCAGGCATTAATTTTGCGATCAAAAAAATCACGATACTCAGCAAGACTAATTCTGGGATCATCAGCAAAACACGTCTCAAAATAATTTTCCACATATATCGATTCCCCTTTCAGTGCTCATTCTTTTCTCAAAGCAACAAAATGTGTCCGCGTTACCTCTTCTAACGGATAGACCCGACCATTTTTATCATAATAATCCTCTTTTTGAGCATTATATTCGGCTTCGAGCGCTTGACGCTTTTTGCGATGACTTTCCCGATTTTCTACATCTGTCTGCGGAATAGCAGCCAAAAGACGTTTTGTATAAATATGCAGTGGATCTTGATAAATATCCTCACGTGTCCCAATTTCAACAAAGCGTCCTCGGTGCATGATTGCCAAATTGTCACACATGTGATGAACGACCCCTAGATCATGTGAAATAAACAGAAAGGCTACACCATACTTTTTTTGGATCGCCTTCATGTAATTCAAGACTTGAGCCTGTACCGACAGATCCAAAGCCGAGACTGGTTCATCAGCAATGATCAATTTGGGTTTAGTCGCCACGGCTCGCGCAACTCCGATCCGTTGTCGTTGCCCCCCAGAAAATTGATGGGGATACTTATACAGTGATTCCTCATCCAAGCCCACAGTTTGTAGTAATTCAAGTACCCGCTGTTTTAAATCTTTACGTGACAATTTTTCAAAATTTCTGAGTGGCTCACCGATGATGTCGATGACCTTTTTCTTAGGATTTAGACTGGAAAGTGAATCTTGAAAGATCATTTGTACGTCTTTGTTGTACTTTAGTTTCTTTCTGACTCGCTTGTCAGTCACATCTTTTCCGCGGTAAGTGATCGTCCCCGAAGTTGCTTCGACCAAGCCAACAAGCGCTTGCCCGATCGTTGATTTCCCCGAACCTGATTCACCGATCACACCGTAACTTTGTCCCTTTTGGATCGTAAATGAGACCCCATCGACCGCATGGACATAATCTGTTACATGATTGAAAAAACCTGATCGTACGGGATAATGGACCCGCAAATTCTCTACTTTCAGCAATTCATCACCCATTATCAGCGCCCCCTACTTTAGTTTCATCGGGAAATTTGAAATCCCGCCAACAAATACATCTGACGTAATGGCCGACCGCAACTTGGTGCATTTGCGGTTCACTTTCATGTTCCCAAGCATCTAGCCATGGGACACGTTTAGCAAAACGACAACCGCTATGTTCCATATTCTTCAAAGATGGCACCATCCCCTCGATCACGTATAACTCTTCTTGATCGTTGTCCGCTTGTGGCATTGAGCGTAAGAGTGATCGTGTATATGGATGTTTGGGGTCAGTAAAAATTTGCTTAGCTGACCCTAACTCAACGACCTGCCCCGCATACATCACAGCAACTCGGTCGGCCATCTCTGCCACGACCCCTAGATCATGGGTGATCAAAATGATCCCCGCATGATTTTCAGCTTGGATCGCTAGCAATAAGTCCAAGATCTGAGCTTGGATCGTAACGTCTAAGGCTGTGGTCGGCTCATCGGCAATGATCAGATCGGGCTTGCAGGCGATCGCGATCGCAATAACGACACGTTGGCGCATCCCACCTGATAACTCATGGGGATATTGCCGTGCCACTAGCTCGGGATGTTCTAGACCTACTTGTTGTAGTAATTCGAGCACACGAGCATGTTTTTGCTCATCTGTCATCTTAGTATGGAGGTCCAAGCTTTCTTTGATCTGATCTTCCACACGCATCAACGGATTAAGTGCAGAGAGCGGATCTTGAAAGATCATTCCGATCTGTTTGCCACGGATCTGTTCTAGTTGTTGACGCCTCGTGCCCACCAGTTCGGTCCCACGATATTTGATACTTCCAGTCACTTTGGCTTGCTTCTCGTTGTGCAGACCCATAATGCTCGTGGCTAAAGTACTCTTACCACAGCCAGATTCACCAACGATCGCTAGAACTTCATTTTCATTTACTTCTAAGCAAACATCATCAAGTGCGTTGTAAAATTGGCCCTCAACTTTGAATGCGGTACTGACATTTTTGATTTCCAGTAACAATATCTCGCCCCCTAATTTAGCGTGAGTGAATTTTTTACCAATTCTATTTATAATTTTTACTTTTGTCAACAACTAATTTACTAAAAGTTTTCACTTTTTAAAACAGCTATTTTTAGGGCTATAATTGCAATATGAAATGAAATCATTAAATCAAAACTAAAAACATTTACTTATCCCTTTATTATCTAGCACTAGCGCCAAACATTAGAAAAAGATTATTTAAAAATGTCATTTTTATAAACGCATTTTTGGTGCTAACTTATTTTCTTCAAAAAAAGTGTTGACATTACCAAAAAAAGGTTGTAAATTTAGTTCAACAATAAATATCAGCGAACGCAATGAGAAAGACAAGTAATCGTATGTGCGCCTAAAAGCGAGCTCTGGTCGGTGAAAGAGAGCAGGTCAGCCTTATGATGAAAAATCACTTTCGAGCGTTGTATCGAATGAACTTCTAGTAGATACTCTGGGTACACCCATTACAGTGTTAGCATATCGCCCTTTATTCTAGGCACGGGCCGTATGTGAAAGGTGAACGTAGCGAGGCGTTCATGAAGCAAGGTGGTACCACGCTCTACAGGCGTCCTTGGACTAAGCAATTAGTCTAAGGACGCTTTTTCTTTTAGTTCTGATATTTTGTGCAACTAAAAAAGGAGAGTATGGATTATGAATAACACAGAAAAAAAGATGACATTTAAAGATTATGCTGTCGTCAGCTCATTACTATTTGGCCTATTCTTTGGGGCTGGGAACTTGATCTTTCCCCTACATTTAGGTCAATTAGCTGGACACAACTGGGGACCAGCAGCCCTTGGATTTTTAGTTACCGGGGTCTTATTACCACTATTATCAGTTTTGGCCATCGCGATCACTCGGGCTAAAGGCGTCTATGATGTTGGTTTACCGCTTGGGACTGGTTTTGCATTGACATTTATGGTCTTGATCCACGCTACGATCGGACCACTCTTTGGAACACCACGGACTGCGACAGTTGCTTATGCAGTTGGTTTGAAACCATTTTTAGGGGCTGATAACAGCTGGGGCTTGCTCTTATTTTCTGCTTTATTTTTCGGAGCCGCTTTTGCATTTTCTTATCGTGAAAACGACATCTTGTCTAATGTCGGTAAGGTTTTGAATCCCTTGTTCCTAGCACTTTTGACCTTAGTTTTTGTGGTGGCTTTTGCAAGTCCATTAGGTTCGACTACAAGTGCACCTGTTACAGAAGCATACTCTAACTTCTCAAATGCTTTAACAAACGGCTTTTTGGAAGGTTACAACACAATGGATGCTCTAGCTGGTTTAGCCTTTGGGGTCACAGTGGTCACGGCTATCCAACAGATGGGGCAAAAAGATCCCAAGAGCGTTTCACTCGTTACGGCTAAATCAGGTTTCTTCTCCATGGGGGCAGTTGCTTTGATCTACTTGCTCTTGATCTTATTAGGTGCAATGTCTCTAGGACAATTCAAGTTATCGCCTGAAGGGGGCACAGCCTTTACTCAAATCGTCAATGCTTACGCCGGTCCCGTGGGGCAAGCTGTTTTAGCCGCACTTTTGACAGTGACCTGTTTAACGACTGCAGTTGGCTTAGTTGCTGCTTTTGCGCAAGATTTTCATAATCATTTTCCAAAGGTCAGCTACCATGTTTGGTTATTCTTAAGTTGCTTATCTTCATTCTTAACAGCTAACTTTGGGCTCGAAACGATCATCGCTTGGTCAACACCAATGTTGATGTTCCTCTACCCACTCTCAATGGTTTTGATCTTACTCTCAGTTTTCTCACCACTTTTCAAACGAGATGGGGTCGTTTATCTTACAGTCGTTGTTTGTACCGTTGTTCCAGCCTTCTTTGATATGATCGTTGCTTTTCCAAAAGTAGTCAGCCAAAGCCAAGTTGGTCTAGTCGTGGCTGATATGCGTTCATACCTACCGCTCGCAAGCATCGGAATGTCATGGGCGGTCCCAGCACTCGTCGGCCTTGTCGTGGGACTTGTTCTCCACTTCGTTCGCCGCGGTAGCTTACCTGAATTAGTTGAAGAATAATTCCACCTTGCTTTAAGTGCCTCTACTATATAGATACGCAAAAACTCCTGCAATTATTTTTTATTGCAGGAGTTTTTTACATTATTTAAAACTAAGCCCTAATAAACTGATGATCACAAAAGTCATCCCACTGGCGATCACAGGTCCAGCTGCGACCCCACGCAAGAAAACTACACCTAAAATAGTTCCAAAGACTAAGGCAACAGTAACTTGTGGAGTAGCCGCCAACTGATCAACACCATACCGCGATAAGATCGCAACTAAAATGCCACACCCGACTGCGATCCAGCCAGCCGGCATCTTAAAGGCATCTAGCAGATCGCGAAATGTGATCTGACCAGTCGCGATCGGGATCAAGATCGCAACTGAAATGATCGTGACTCCCCAATTGATCCCCTTTGCTTGGATCACTGGGAACCACTTTTCAGATAACGCCGGGATCAATTTGATCGCCATAACTACAAGTGTTGCAATGATCAAAGAATTGTTCTTACCAAAAAAAGAAACTGCCAGGATCAGCAGTAAAAATAACCATGTTTCCATAAACAAAATACCCCTTCTCTTTTTACAATACCTAAATCATAACAAATTTAGTCATAAAAAGCAGGGATATCATAATTTTTATTGAGCTTATCTAGTATTCTAGTTTTTTAAAAAAATGTTTTCCGATACTTGTGAGAACTGCAGCATAGATGATAAATAGCACCAACATCAAGATCATAGAGTTTCCAAAGCCAAATTTTTCGTAGATCTCAGTATAGCTATTTGGAAAAAGCCACGATAAAGTCGAAAAATATTTTGATATTGTACTAACTAACACAAATACTATGCCTCCAACTACCGCTACACTATTGATCGTAAGTAGTGATAGATCTGCGACAACTAATATACCTATAACAGTTACTAATATCACACCTAAGATCCCAACAACAACATAGGCTATATTATCTGCTCCAACTGGGAAAAAAGTCTTCGAAGTATAGTCGAATTGGATCAAACGAACATAGTAAACAAACATACTGAATAAAAATAAAGCGAAAAGATATATCATATATACCATGCTTAAACTTTGGATCTTGGCATTAAAGATCTTCTTTTTAGATATATCTTTGTATAAGAAAAGATATCCCCGTTTGATCTCATCCCGAAAAACGGTGACCACCAAGTAAAAGAGTGCGATCAACGGTAACGCCATTTGATATTGCACGCTCAACATTGCTTGAAAAAATTCAATAAAACTCAATGAACCTTTATCTGCATTCAGATTCATAAAAGCAGATTTAAAAAAGGTCGCGATCAACAATATCAATGGATATGCACTGAACAATAAAAATATTTTAGTTTCTTTACGCTTGAACACGGTCTTGAATACAGGTTTAAAAATTCCAGTCTTCATCTTCTATTCCCCCTATCCCTTGAAATAATCTTTCAAATTGTTTTCTTTGACCTCAATTGTTTTGATCAGATTTTTTTCGCCCAATTCTGTAAAAATTCGATTCAGATCCACATTATCTTTTTCAGTAATTTCTAAAATATTTCCCGGTAAAAGTTTAATATTTTCCAACCCCAAAAATGACAGCGCTTTATTTTCTGCAGTCAAATGAACTAGCAACACCCCACTTGCTTGATGTGCAATACTTTCTTTCAAGCGACCATCTTCAATATAGACATAGCGATTACAAAGCTCTTCTAATTCACCTAATTGATGACTGGAAATTATCATTGATATATCACGCGTTTTAGACCACTCTTTTAAGATCCCGATCAAATTTCCCACACCGATCGGATCTAAGCCAACGAATGGTTCATCTAATAGTAAAAATTCTGGTTCAGTTACTAGAGCCAATGCTAATGCCATTCGTTGCTTCATCCCAAAAGAAAAATCACCTGGTTTACGTTTTTTAGCTTTCCATAATCCTACTAACTCTAGTGTTTTTTGGATATTATCCCGATACTCATTTTTATTGTGTAGTTCTAGATAAAACATCATATTTTCCATCACGGTCATCTCGGGATAAAAAACGGTCTCGATCATTATTCCAAAATCTTCTAATACATTTTCTTTTTTATTGATATCAATACCGTTATACTCAATTTTTCCTGTCGTCGGACGTAATGCTTTAGCGATCAATTTTAAAAAGGTACTTTTCCCAGCACCATTTTTCCCAATAAGTCCAACGATCTCACCTTTTTCAACTGTTAGATCTACATCCCTTAATGAGTAAAAATCATTGACTGGAAATTTTTTAGATAGATTTTCCACATACAAAGTCATTTTTTATCCCCCACTTTCATTGTATGATCGATTGGATCAACTTTATTGCTTTATCACCTTTTACTTACTAAGCTAAATATAACAGCAAAACTTAGCTAGTTTTTCTCAAGTAAACTATATTCACATAAAAAATAGAGGTGATTTATTATGGACTTTGGTAAAACATTAAAGCAGATCCGTGAAGCACGCCACTTAAAACAATCCGACATTGCAAGTGGTCTACTTTCACGCACTTCGATCTCAAAAATCGAGAATAACAAGCAACATCCCACCTATGATAGTGCGCTTGAGCTGATCGCAAATGTTGGCGTAACGCCGTCTGAATTTGAATATATTCGCAATGGCTATCGTTATCCAGAAAAGCAATTAATTGTGCATAAATTCACATCAGTTATCCGTTCTACACAATTTAGTGATATCAGTACTCTCTATTCTCTCTGTAATACTTATTTAGACACCCAAAAAGATTTAGACGTTTACCATATTAAGACGATTCTAGCCGCTATCTATGAATTTGAACGCGGTCACTATCCTGCAGCTAAAGAACAAGCCAGTGTGGTTTGGCAAAGTCTGAAAAAAATCGATACTTGGACAAAATTTGACTTATTTTTGCTCAACAATATTCTCTATTTCTTCGATTTAGACACTGCTGTCTCAATTGCTCAAATGGCACTCCAAGCGATCGATACTAACTATCCTCACTTACTGCGCTTAAAGTCCGCTCTTATCGAAAATTGTAGTCTTTTACTCATCACAAATAATGACTTTCCCCAAGCAAAGATCTGGATAGAAAAGGGGATCCCTCTGTATAAAGAACTATTTCAATTCGACTCTTTGAATACCGCCTATGCCTTCTTAGCACTTTGTGAACAAGATTTTTCTACCGCTGAAAAATATCGCGATATTCTCCAACAGATGGGCGATCCCAGTGGGGCCCAAGACGTCACAAAGGAGATCGAGCGCATCCGCTCATTAGAAATTTAAACTAAAAAAGACGAATAACTCAGCGGGAGCCTTCTCCCCGGAGTTATCCGTCTTTTCACTTAATCTTTCACTTTAGCGATCTTGCCTTGTTCGATATACACAGCTAAGATCGACAAGTCGGCCGGATTGACACCACTGATCCGACTTGCTTGCGCCAAGGTCTCAGGCTGGATCTTGACTAATTTTTGTTTAGCTTCAGTAGCTAAGCCTTCGATCGCCATATAATCAATATTTTCTGGGATCTTCTTAGCTTCCATCCGCTTCAATTTTTCAACTTTCTCATAGGCTTTCTTGATGTAGCCTTCATATTTGTATTGGATCTCGATCTGCTCGATCACTCGCCGATCAAGGGCTTTTGGTGCAGCTGGGATAAATTGCATCAGATCAGCATAGGTCACATATGGACGACGCAAGAAATCACTTGCTAAGACCCCATCTTTCAAAGGACGATCGCCATGAGCTTCTAAATATGCATCTACTTCTGGTGATGGCTTGATGCGGATCTTGGATAACCGTTCTTTTTCAGCAGCAATCTCAGCTTTCTTAGCTTCAAAAGCTGCCAAACGTTCATCTGAGATCAAGCCGATCTCGTGACCAAGTTCTGTTAAACGTAGATCGGCATTATCATGACGCAAGATCAAGCGATATTCTGCTCGACTCGTCAACAAACGGTAAGGTTCATTTGTCCCCTTAGTTACTAGGTCATCGATCATGACCCCAATATAAGCATCACTACGCTTCAAGACGATCTCTTCTTTGCCTAAAGCATGACGACCCGCATTGATACCGGCGATCAACCCTTGGCCAGCCGCTTCTTCGTAACCTGAAGTCCCGTTAGTTTGTCCAGCAGTGTATAGCCCCTTGATCAACTTAGTCTCAAGGGTCGGACGCAACTGGTACGGTGAAACGATATCGTATTCGATCGCATAACCAGGGCGCATCATCTCAGCTTGCTCTAAGCCTGGGATCGAATGGACCATTTGTTGTTGCACATCTTCTGGTAAAGAAGTTGATAGCCCTTGGATATAGTATTCATCGGTATCACGGCCTTCTGGTTCGATAAATAACTGATGGCGCGGTTTATCAGAAAAACGGACGATCTTGTCTTCGATCGAAGGACAATAGCGGGGCCCGACCCCTTCGATCACACCGGAAAACATCGGTGCCCGGTCGAGATTATCACGAATGATCTTGTGTGTCATCTCTTGCGTATAAGTCAACCAACAAGATAGCTGTTGTTTTACATCTAAATAATTGGCATCGTCACTTTCATAACTGAATAAATGAGGCTCTACATCACCTGGTTGTTCCTCTGTCTTAGCATAATCGATCGTATTACCATCTACTCGTGGCGGTGTACCAGTCTTGAAACGCTTGAGTTCAAAACCTAAACGTTCTAGATTTTTAGATAATTCGATCGCAGCTTGCGTATTGTTAGGGCCGGAAGAATACATCAATTCACCAATGATGATCTTACCGCGAGCTGAAGTCCCAGTTGTTAAGACAACGGCCTTCGCACCATAACAAGCTCCCGTGTTAGTCACAACCCCCTTGACTTCACCATCTTCAACGATCAGATCATCGACGATCCCTTGGCGTAAAGTCAAATGTGGTTGATTTTCCAACGTATGCTTCATTTCGATCGAATAGCGACTCTTATCTGCTTGAGCCCGTAAAGCTCGAACAGCTGGGCCTTTACCGGTATTTAACATCCGCATCTGCACGTAAGTTTTGTCGATGTTTTTACCCATTTCACCGCCGAGTGCATCGACTTCACGCACAACGATCCCCTTAGCTGGACCACCGATCGAAGGATTACATGGCATAAATGCCACCATTTCTAAGTTGATCGTGATCAAAAGGGTCTCATTACCCATCCGCGCTGAAGCTAAAGCTGCCTCACAACCCGCATGGCCAGCCCCTACTACGATCACATCATAATCTTTTGCCTTGTATTTTTCTCCAAATTGCATAAATACTCCCTTATTTTCCTAAACAGAATTGACTGAATAACTGATCTAATAACTCATCTTGGTAACTATCACCTGTGATCTCACCCAATAGTTCCCAGGCACGGGTCATATCGATCTGGACTAGATCAACTGGCAATTCTTGATCCAAGCCAGTTAAAACTGATTCCAAAGCTGCCTCAGCTTGTTCTAACAAAGCAATATGGCGTGCATTGGTCACTAAAACTGTCGTCTGCGAATTTTCGATCCCGCCATAGAAAAGCGCAGCGATATGCTCTTCTAATTCGCTGATCCCTTCATTTTTTAACACTGAAGTCTTGAGAACTTCAGCTTTATCAACATATTGATATAATTCATTGAGATCGAGTTTTGGTTCAAGGTCCATCTTATTCAAGACGATGATCCGTTTTTTAGCTTGCGTCAGTTGCAATAACTCGATATCTTCAGTGGTCAAAGGCTCACTGGCATTTAACAATAACATCACCAGATCAGAGCGATCGATCGCTTGCCGTGAACGCTCGACCCCGATCTTTTCGACCATATCATCGGTTTCGCGGATCCCGGCTGTATCGACCAATTTTAATGGTACACCGCGAACATTGACGTATTCTTCGATCACATCTCGCGTCGTCCCAGCAATATCCGTCACGATCGCCTTATCTTCATGTAACAAATGATTCAATAAGCTGGATTTCCCAACATTAGGCCGGCCAACCAAAGCAGTCGCTAACCCTTCACGCAAGATCTTGCCTTGGCGCGCGGTAACTAAAAGTTGTTCGATCTTTGCACGAACATCGATCGCTTTTTCACGTAACAACTTAGAAGTCATCTCTTCAACATCATCATATTCAGGATAGTCAATGTTGACTTCAACTTGAGCCAGTACATCCAAGATCTCTTGGCGTAAATTCTTGATCAATTGCGAAAGATTTCCATCAAGCTGGTTCAACGCAGCTTTCATCGAGCGGTCGGTCTTAGCGCGGATCAGATCCATCACTGATTCAGCTTGCGCCAAGTCGATCCGCCCATGCAAGAAGGCACGCTTAGTAAATTCACCCGGTTCAGCTAACCGCGCACCATTGGTCAATAAGACTTGTAAGATCTTATTGGTGGGCACGATCCCACCGTGGCAGTTGATCTCGATGGTATCTTCACGCGTAAACGTCTTAGGTGCTCGCAAAACAGAGACCATTACTTCATCGATTATTTCCCGGGTTTTAGGATCGATAAAATGACCATAATTGATCGTGTGACTAGAAACTTTAGTCAGATCCTTGCCTTTAAATACTTGGTTAGCGATCGTCACTGCATCATCGCCACTCAAACGCACGATCGAGATCGCCCCTTCTCCAGGTGGGGTAGCGATCGCCGCGATCGTATCAAATTCAGTCACTGTATTTGCCATTATTTCCCTCCGTAAAATTTATCTTTAAGCATAAAAAAAGCGCCTACTCCACACAAAATAAACTTGTCCCCAAGACAAGCTTCTCATGTGGATAAAGCACTTTGACTACTTTATCAATTAAGATAAGAATGATTATCTATAATATAATGTTAAACTTTTGATTTGTCAATCAGAAAACACAGTGCTAAGAATTGCGCCTAGCTCCGTAGAGATAACTGCAATATAACTTTGAGGCAGTTTTGGCCTCGGAGTTATATTGGGGTCATTGCCTATCATGGATCACTTCTTTTACATGTCCCACATCGACTTTTTGGCCCATCTTGCTCACCTTGTCTAGTTATTTGCTAAATATTCATCTAATTCTGCTAGATAAAAAGCTTTTTGTTGTTCGCTGATCCAGGAAGCAGCAAAGGAATTCTTAGCTAAGGCCACGATCTGTTCTTTAGTTAAGTCATACTTTTGCGCTAACGCATAATAGTTATCACCAATATAGCCTCCAAAATAGGCCGGATCATCAGAATGGATCGAAACTTTAACGCCTTTTGCTAACAATTCGAGCACTTCTTTACCCTTCATGTCAGACGCAATAAAGTCATTTGAGAGTGGACATGACGTAAAACCAACACCTTGTTTAGCGGCAAATTCAACTAGGTCTGGATCTTCAACGATATTAGTTCCGTGATCGATCCGTTCGACTCCGATAACCTCTAACAATTCACGAATATGTTCTAAGGAATTGACTTGATCGACATCGGCGTGGGCTGTAACATGTAAGCCATGTTCTTGGGCGGCACAGAACTGATTGAAAAACTTCATCGGTGGGTTATTATGTTCATCTGAATCGAGTCCGACCCCAATAAATTTATCCTTGTAAGGTAAGGCCTCAAGTAAAGTCTTACGCGCCGATTCTCGGGATAGATCGCGCAAGAAACACATGATCAAACGCGCATCAATGTTTAACGCCCGTGCATCTACAGTTGCGCGATATAAACCGTTGATGACTGTTTCAAATTTGACGCCACGACTAGTATGCGCTTGGGGATCAAAGAAGATCTCAGCATGCCGCACATTATTTTTAGCTGCTTTTTTGAGATAGGCCATTGCCAATTCATAGAAATCTTCTTCGTGCACTAAAACTTCCATTGCTGGATAGTAGACTGCTAAAAATGACGCAAGATCATCATACTTTAAAGTCTCCTCTACTTCAGCGATCGTCTTTTGACCGATATCAATGTTATTCTTCTGAGCTAATTTGAGTTTTAGTTCGGGTTCTAAGGTTCCTTCGATATGCACATGCAATTCAGCTTTGGGTAAGTTATGCGTAAAATCACGGGTCACTTCAGTCATGATACAGCCTCCATCGTTCGTTTTTGGTAAAATTTTATCTAATATAATACCATCAACAAGACAAAAGTCAACTAAATTCCGAATGAAATTTTATTCACTAAAGCAACGCATAACAAATAAGACAGCTTTCACCAAAATGCCCATTCTGGTGAAGACTGTCTTATCTGTACGGCGCTGACCGCTTTGGCTCACACTCTAATCAAATCTAAGGTGGACTGAACGCCCACTGATCTCAACTAACCGCAATAATTCATCTGTTGTCGGCAAAGCTTCACCGGCTTCGATCGTTTTTAACCGTTCCCAGCTAAAGCCTGCTTTATATGCAAAATGTGGCTGATCTAGCCCCATTTCTTGCCGTAATTTTCGGACTGCAAATTGATAATCTACTTGTAGATTGCGAACTCGGTAGGCTTGTTTTTGTTCAGGGGTCAATTCGATCATTTTAGCATTGAAATTAGTATGTTGATCGCCCTGTTCCTCGGTGGTAAAAGCTTGTAACTGGCGCTTTTTTTGCGCTGCTTTGGCTAAGATCGCCTGTTTACTGGCGGCCATTTCGCGGATAAAGCCAGCTACATCCGGTAAAGTACCTACCATCAACTCGTTTGCTCGTTTGCCCACTGCATCACTTCATTTCCCTATTTTCACTTAATTATAGCAAAAATAACCCGGGAAATTGCTTAAATCGTCAGATCTTCACCATTTGAAGCAATAACTTTTTGATACCAGTAAAATGAATCTTTGGGGATCCGCTTCAAGCTACCATTACCAAAATCATCACGATCGACATAGACAAAGCCATAGCGTTTCTTCATCTCACCGGTCCCATTGGAAACAAGGTCGATACAGCCCCACATCGTGTAGCCCATAAGATCAACGCCATCTAGCTCGACCGCATCTTTCATCGATTGGATATTTGCATTTAAATATTTGATCCGATAATCATCGTGGACTTTACCATCACTCGTGAGCTCATCACTCCAACCAAGGCCATTTTCCACGATCCAAAGTGGTTTGTGGTAACGATCCCACAAAACGTTCAAAGCTAACCGCAAGCAATCAGGATCAGTGGCCCAGCCCCAAGCATTGGTCTCTAAGTAAGGATTTTTGATCCCATTGATCCCTAAATTTCCACTATCAACAGCTTCTTGTTCATGCGTCGTCAAGACATTTGAACCATAACAAGAAAAGCTCACAAAATCGACCGGATAATCTTTGAGCAAAGCATGATCTTCTGGCGCAATATCAAGCTTGATACCTTCACGTTCATATTCTTTTAATTTATAGTCAGGATAGCGCCCACCGGCTTGAACATCGGCATAGAAAAGCATCTTTTGGTTGTATTCCATGACCTTGATCTGATCGGCGGGATCACAAGTATACGGATATACCGGCTGATAAGCTAACATCATGCCGACCTGCATATTTTCATCGATCTCATGGGCTAGTTTGACTGCCAAAGCACTAGCGACAAATTGATCATGCGCCGCTTGCGCCCGACTTTGCAAACTCGAATCCAACAAGCCCGCTCCCATATATGGGGCTAGATCAACGGCATTGATCTCATTAAAGGTCAACCAACACTTCACTTTGCCTTTATAGTGTGTGAAGACAGTTCGCACATAATTTTCAAAGAACTTGATCAACTTGCGATTTTTCCAGCCACCATAGTCATTGATCAGACCAAGAGGCGTCTCGTAGTGCGAAAGAGTTACCAGCGGTTCCATCCCATACTGTTTGCATAGGTCAAAGATCTTATCATAAAAGGCTAGCCCAGCTTCATTTGGCGTTTCTTCATCGCCATTTGGAAAGATCCGTGACCAATTGAGTGAGAGTCGATAACACTTAAATCCCATCTCTGCCATCAATTTAAGGTCTTCTTCATAGTGATGATAAAAATCTGTCGCTGTATGACTTGGATAGTAATACCCGTCGACTAACGCTGGTCTTGCACCCGCTGGCAGTTCAAAATCGCTCCCCCATTCAAGTGGAGTTGCTCCCGTCGTGCCGTCAGATCTTTTCCACGTAACTTTACGTGGTTCAGTTGCTGAGCCGTTCGTTAAAACATCGACCGCATTTAGACCTTTACCATCTTCAGCAAAGCCACCTTCATATTGGTTGGCAGCCGTTGCGCCACCCCACAAAAAATCTTTCTTAAAAGCCAATCAGCTCACCCTTTCTTGTCTAAACCGTCAGCTCTACCTGTTCTAACAGTTCAAACGTATCATTTTCTTTATCGAAGCCATATTTAAAGATCGCCCCATTTGGGATATTGGAGAGCTCGAGCTGGTCATCCCAGCGTTTGATAAATTGTAAACACGCATTAGCATGTGTGACTGCCAAAACGGTGTGGCCACTGGAACGATGCATCAATTCAGTACAGGTCGTAACGATCCGATCTTGAACTTCAAAATCACTTTCGCCACCGTATTTAACAAAAAGATCACCATACGGGCGCAAGTGTTGTAGGTAATTATGCTCACCTTCAAGCAGACCAAAGTTTTGTTCCTTCAATCCCTTTAGACGCATATATGGTAATGACGTAACTTGACGCAAAGTATCACAACAGCGCTCCGAAGCGGAACAATAAGCCGCCGAAAGATCGACTTCTTTAAAATATTCGCTTGCTCGCTTAGCTTGTTTGATACCGTTTTCAGTAAGTGGTGAATCACTCCAACCTTCGATCTTACCCAATTGGTTGAATAATGTTTCACCGTGTCGCATTAAATACAATGTTTGTTCCATAAGCCCTCCATAAAGTATACTCTTTTAAAAATATGACTTTACTTAATCAGTATAACGCTTTCTTTCTGACTAAGCAAAGAACAACTGCTACAATGATTCCTAATTATCATTATCCGTTTTTTTACTTAAATTAATAATAAAGCAGTGCTAAGAAAACCTTAAGATTTCTTAGCACTGCTTTATCACTAATAAGAGCAATAGACTAGGATAGCTTGATTCACAAATTCTGCTGTTCCTTTCCCACCAGCTTTATCAATATTTTGCCTAAAACGTTCATCATTTACATACATCTCACCTAAACTACTTAAGATCTCGGGCGTGCATTCATAATAATTATCAGTAATGAACTGTTGAAGCGCCTTGATCTTCACCTGAACTTCAGTCTGCTTTGGCGCCAAATGCTTGAGCTTACCGAGTTCTACGAATTTAAGCATCAAGCTGGTAGCTAGCTCACTTTGTTTGTTCACACTAACATTTTTTTGTTCATACTGCTGATAAGCCTTGGTATTACCCCATTTTTCCATAACTTCAGCTTTGTGTGCTCGGATCTCTTTTGTATCAAAAGCATCAAAATTCATGACATCTACTCCTTTAGATCGAATTCTACGGGCTAAATCAATAAGTTCTCCGATGCGCTTATACTGCAATTCCAACATTTTTATTTGCTGGCAGAGTGCTTGCGCTGGATCAAAGTTTGGATCATCCAAAATCGCTTTGATCTGCTTTAAAGAAAATTGTAGCTCACGAAATAATAAAATAGTCTGCAGACGCCTAAGTGCTTTGTCATCGTACAAGCGATAGCCTGCTCTTGTCACTTTGGTCGGTTTCAATAGCCCGATCGCATCGTAATGATGTAATGCACGTATACTAACGCCTGTAAGCTCGCTGACTTCTTTTACTGTTCGCATGATCATCCCTCCCGTATAACTTTACTTTATTCTATTACGTTACGTTAGAGTCAATGATAAATTATAATTCAAAATACGCCTCATGAGCTACATAGCCGAAACGTGTTCGGCAAAGCAGCGCCTAGGAAATAACAATATCCCAGCCACGAGGCAAAATACGCCTCATGGCTACATAGCTGAAACGTGTTCGGCAGCACAGCTCCTAGGAAATAACAACCCCCTAACTTCGAGGCAAAATACGCCTCAAAGTTAGGGGGCAGTTATTTCTACGGAGCTCCCGTGCTGCCTCACACTCTGCCTTAGAATGCGCCGCCGGTTCCGCCGCCACCGCCACCGGAACTGCCACCAGAGAAACCACCTGAACTACCACTAGACGATGAATCAACGTTGGCTGCCGCAATACTTTGTTCAAAACTTGAGGTGAAACTGTCATTCCAACTACCTGCAAAATACAACGCATAGTAAATGCCAAAACCAGTCTCTAATTCAGCTACACTAAACTCGGCTTTCAAGGCTTTGATGACCTTCTTCGCTAGTCCAAATGCAACTGCATACGGCATGATCTGCTCCCATAAAACAATGTCGCCTACTTCACGCAGATCAAATCGCCCAACATCTTTTAACATCGATCTGAAACACCGTAATTCATAGATCTCTCTGTCTCCCGTTGGCGTATAACCCGAGTGCGTCATCAAATACTTGGCACTCAATAAAATGATCACGATCCCTAAACCTAAACAGACCCATCTGATCGTTCCACTAAAGATAACTCCCAATAACAATAAGATCCCTAAGTTGACAAAAGCACCTAGCATAACAGTAATACACCAAGTATGCGTCTTTTTATCGATATAGTTATAGGCATCAGCTTGACGTTTTACCCGCTTAGCCCATTGCTCAAATTTTTTACTAAGCGTCTTGGCTTTACTGCGCTTGTTTTTCACCTGCTTAAGGGTCTTTAGATCAAATTCAGTCCCATTTCCGATATCTTTAAAGAGGAATCGCAATAAGCTATCTTCTAAAATTGCCTTATCCTTCAACTTGATCACATAATTTTCTTTGCCTGAAGCTTCAACGATCTCCAACTTTCCTTGACCCGCAAGCTCCAATAAATGTGCACTGAATGCTTGATTATTCGGCTGCATTTGGTTTAATACCGCAAAAGCTACTTCAGGCGCATACTTAGGGATCTCATAACTATGCTTAAGTGGCGGTAATTTGGTCTTTTTATTTCCCGGGTTTACCACCAAGATCCCGATAAAGCCTAGCGAAAGAGTGAACACGAGCCCACTGAAAATATTTTTGATGATCCGTGCCTTTTTTTCCTCAGCTTTACGTTTTTGATTAGCTTCATTAGCCAACTTAGCTTCGGCTTGCTGGATCTTTTCTTTTGCCTTTTCATTAGACACTTGCGGATTGATAGGTGTAACTGAGGTCGGGAAAAGCATATGTGTTTCCAACATCTCATCGGTATCAAGTTCATCAAGTGTCAGCGTCACTTTGCCCTGCTTACGGTCAACATCGGTATAGCCGGTCAAAGGCCCATGCGTCCAAGCTTGCAAGTCATTGATCGGAGCTTGGGGCAATTGCACCGTCACCTTGACATTATGCAAGCGCACATCCCAACCCGCACCGAGGATCTTCCAATTCAACTCAGCCGTATCTTGATAGTTCGTGATCAAGCCACTCAAAACATAGTGATAGTTCACCGTCAACTTATCATCACTGACCTTATGATAGACTTTGAGCTTTAAATTATCTGCCGTCTTTGTTTGCGTAAATGTATTGTTCTCCCCTGTTGAGCTCTCAGTCAACTGAGTCGTTTGACCATTCTGGGTGATCGAGACCTCAATTCCACTGACATCAGTAACTTTAGTCAGGTTTTGGTCGTAGTATACCCCATTAAAATCACCATCAAATTCATAGGTTATTCGTTGGGTAAAAAATATTTCGCCACCCTCACGTACAATTGCCGTTGCATCATAGTCAGTTATTTGATAATCACCATCTGCTAAAGCTGTACTACTCGCAATAAAGAATAAGCCTAGACCAACCAACAGACTTACTATCAACTTACCTATCCTGTTCATTTTCATTGCCCCCTTTGCCTGATGCTGTCTCTTCTTAATTATCTCAAAATTGTTAGCTTAAGACAAAGATTATCATTAGATCTATAATTATAGGTATACAGATAAAATATTTTTGGGTAACTTAAATTTTTTGTTTACAAATTTAAATTCTGCGGTAGAATATAGTTTAGAATCATTCTAAAAAAAGAGGTTATCAATTATGGATAGTAAATTGACTTTAGCTCAGCGCGTCAATATTTTACGCGCGAGTGTCATGGGGGCAAATGATGGGATCATTTCAGTTGCTGGGATCGTTGTCGGGGTAGCTGGGGCTTCTGCCAGTAACTATGGGATCTTTATCTCAGGGATCGCCGGTATGCTAGCGGGGACCGTTTCGATGGCGATGGGCGAATATGTTTCAGTTAGTACGCAAAAAGACTCCGAAAAGCAAGCCGTCGCTGAGGAAAAAGCACGCTTAAAATTGAACTATGAGCATGAATTTGAAATGGTCAAACAAAAATATTTAGCTCAAGGGATCAGACCCGATCTAGCGCAAAAAGCAACGGAAGAAATGATGCAAAAAGATCCACTCGTGACCACAGTTCGCGAACGCTATGGCTTAAATATCAATGAGATCATCGACCCGTATGCCGCAGCGATCGCTTCAATGGTCTCATTTCCAACTGGTTCATTATTGCCGATGCTTGCGATCACGATGTTTCCCGAAAAGATCAAGATCGTTGCGACCTTTATCGCTGTTTTGATCGCTTTAGCTTTGACTGGCTGGGGCGCAGCTATTTTAAGTAAGGCTGATAAAAAGCAAGGCATCATCCGCAACGTCATCTCGGGGACATTAACGATGGCAGTTACATATTTGATCGGGAAAATTATTGGGGGGTAAACGTAGATGAAAAAGACAAGTTCAATGAGTGAACGGCTCAATACCTTACGGGCTGGGGTCTTAGGCTCAAATGATGGGATCTTGACCGTGGTCGGCGTATTGTTCAGTGTGGCGGTGGCAACGACTGATCAATTTACGATCTTTATCGCAGGGCTTTCTGATCTACTGGCCTGTGCTTTTTCGATGGCAGCTGGCGAGTACGCTTCGGTCAGCACACAAAAAGATGCCGAAAAAGCGGCAGTCGCTAAAGAAAAGCAATTATTAAAGACTGATTTTTCAAGTGAATTAGCAACTGTCAAAATGTTTTACGTTGAACGGGGCGTAAGCGAACAAACTGCCGCTTTGATCGCCCAAGATCTGATGTCAAAAAAGCCACTTGAGACCATTATCAGCATCAAATACAACCTAAATCTCGGGCAATATATGAATCCGTGGAATGCGGCTCTCTCGTCTTTGGTCTCGGCTTCGATCGGTGGGATCTTCCCGTTAGCAGCAATGACTTTAAGTCCAGTCCAATATCAATGGCCAGCCACGATCTTAGCGGTCTGTGTCTCAGTCGCACTGACCGGCTATTTAAGTGCTAAATTGGGCAACGGCATGGTCAAGACCGCTATCCTACGCAACTTGATAGTAGGGATCATCACTATGATCATCCACTACACCGTCGGAATCATGCTATAAATACTTGCGCTTATTTCTTAAGAGTTGCAATTCGCAGTACGACTAAATCTAAATAACCACCGTCTCGAATTTCTGAGGCAGTGGTTATTTATTACGATTTATCATATCTTCGAAAAATTTTCTATTTCTATGTGTACAGTTTTTTGAATTTGTTAAATCAATATCAGCTAAAATTTCACTTACTGTAATAATTACCTTTTCACTTAATATTGGCAACAAAATTTTCTTTTCTCTTGATGCTACTAAATAAACAATATCCCATAAATATCCATTAATTCTAACTTCACATAGTATGTCTTCATTACAAGGATTTCTTAGTATTAAGTACTCATTTTTTTCTCTAAAATAAGTTATCTTATTCATAATTACAGTTCCACTAAAATATCGGTTTCATTTGAAAAAATATCATCATGACTACTTACAATTACTATCGCATCCTTGCTCAATTCTCTCAAATAATTAACCACTATATTCCTAGTTCTCCTATCTAGATTAGCTACTGGTTCATCCAATAAATATATATCATTTTTTCTGAGAAGTGCTCTAGAAAGACATATTCTCTTAATTTGTCCACCTGATAAAAGTAAATTATTTGGTGTAAGGACAGTGTCATAACCTCGTTCAAGCTTAGTTATATTATAATCAATTTCAAACTTCTTACAGATGTTAATTACATTTTCTAGTTTAATATCATCGTCATAAAATTTAATATTGTCAAATACCGACATCGTAAAAATTTCATCATCTTGGGTCATATACGATACTTTTGACTTGAGACTACTTATCACATTACCATTAACTGATATATATCCAGATTCAGCTTCTTTTATTCCAGAAATTATATTAAACAATGTTGTTTTCCCGCGACCACTAGGACTATTTAAGACGTACAACTTACCTTTTTTAAACTCTAGGCTCACATTATCTAATATCAGATTTTTATTGTAAGAAAATTTAATATTTTTCAGTTCAAATCTCTCTATCTTTTTTGAAGTCGCTAACTCCTTTATTCCTTCAGTGTGTATATGACGGATACTTTCTAGTAGCCTATAAACTGACACCTTTATCTTTTGATATTCTGCATTTATCTCAGAAACTCCTATACTGGATACTAAAATAGAGTTCGAGTAGGTAATATATGCAACGAATTCTCCTATTGTTAAATTTCCTCTGGATATAATTAGAAAACCATATAATATTATCCCAATATTATATATGAAAAGTATTGATTGGATAATAATCCCTTGTAGTGTTTGTGTGAGAAAAAACTTTTTCCTCACTTTTCCAAATAGTATATTAATTTTTGAAAATTCCTGATTTCTCTTAGAGCTAGAATCAAATATACTAATAGTTTTTCGCCCCATTATTGTCTCTGTGGCATGTTCTAAATAATCTTCCTTCTTAGTTCTTATTAGAAATTCTTGTTTTCTAAAAAATACACTAAATATACGTAATACCACATATTGCAGAGGAACTAATAATATTATTAGTATAGTCATGTTTGGGCTTAACTTTAACATTAGGATAAATGTAATAACTATTGACAACGCATCTATTAACAATTCTAGTTGCTCAAAAATCATTGTTGATATTACTTTTGCATCTTCCTCTAAATTGGTGATAACTCTACCTGTATCCGATATATCCGTACGTAAAACACTGTTCTGAATAATTTTATCTCTAATTTTTCTTTCTGATTTAACTGCTAACTTTACAGCTACTAAATCTTTAATATAAGTAACCACTAGAGCTACACAAAAAAGAAAACTCATACTCATACAAGTAACTATTACAGCATCTCTGTCACTATTTTTAAAACTGTCAATTATATTTCCTATAAATATGGGCTGTAATAAACCTAATATAGTATTTATTACGAGAAGCATACCTAATAATAGAAGTTCACTTTTGGATATTCCACTAATTTTAAATATTGTTTTCATCAATTCTTACCTAATTATAGAGCTAACTTCATAAACACTCTCTGTATTGCTACATAAACAATGCAGAGTAGTACTACTAAAGTTAGCGATTGAATCCAAAACAGCTTTGTAAATATTTCATCTGGAATACTATTAGTAGCATAAAATATTGATCCTGGTAAATAATAACTCATTCCCCCTAAAGTTGATAAAAAAGACAGCACCATTGTCATAATAAATGTTAGTACAACTATCCCGATAGTTGATAATTTAATTGATATTAACAGAGCACATACACACATAAAAATCTGTAACAATACAGCCATAAAACTAACAATAAGTTGTTGCTTAACTTCAGAATCTAGCCTTCCACTAGCACCAAAACGAGTTTGCGCAATAAATAGCACATAACTCATAATAGCTACTAAATTAAAGAGTAGATAGTAGATCATATTAAATGAAATAATTGTAAACAACTTGGCCTTAATTATTTCTTTTCTGTTTGCAACTCGTGTGACTTGATACGTAATACTTCCATTCTTAATTTCTCTGCCTAGAGAACTAGATAAATATGCTAATACAATAAGGGGAAGTGTAGTTCCAACACTAAACTGCCAAATATTATTCGGAAAAGTGTAAATATTAAATGCTCCATCTGCTATTTTTAAACCGCTAAAATCAAAATATATCATCAATGCAAAGGCAATTGGAATCAGCATAAATAAACTTAATACCAATAAGCTACGATCTTTCCACATTTTATAGTATTCTGCTTTTATTAGATTTATCAAAACGTTTCCCCCTCTGACAAAATTTTTTCCATTCTATCTAATTTTTCAAAATCTACTGATATATCCCTATGATATGCTTCCCTTAAAATTTCGTTGAGTTTTTGTTTAGAATCAACAACGATAGTAGTTTCATCTCTTTTCATATTTTTGAATTTATTATCCCAAACCAATTCATTAAAAAATTTATCTAGCTTATCACTAGAAGCAACTAAACTAATTTGATAACATTCATCCTTACCAGCAATTTCTATAATGTTTCCTTTTTCTAAAAACAAATAACGATCTATCAAATCCTCTATTTCATTTAATTGATGTGAAGAAAGTAAGATTGTTACTCCGTCACTTGCAATTTTTCGTAAAAAGTTTTTGAATTCTTTTATTGCCATCATGTCTAAGCCTAATAATGGTTCGTCAAGAATCAGCATTTTCCTATTTTTTAACATTGCTAATGCCAGTCTGAGACGTTGCTTCATTCCATAAGAATATTCTCTAACCTTCTTAGTATCGGAATTCAATGAAAAGTAATCTAAAATTCTCGTGCTGTATTTAGTACCTTCATACATACCAATCAACTCAATATGTTCTTTTGCAGTTAGATGTTCAAATAATTCAATATCAAGAAGATAACCAATCTCATTCATTTCTTTTGACATTTGCTGATAATCACATCGCCCATCAAAAATAATTTCACCACTATTGATCTCATGTAATCCTAAAATACTCTTTATCAGCGTCGTTTTTCCAGAACCATTTGCTCCAACTAAGCCAACAATTTCACCTGGATAAAGTTTGAAAGAAATTCCGTCTAAAATTGTGGTATTATCATACTTTTTAGTTACTTTATTTACTTCCAACATACTAAATCCCCCATTATTTTTTAATTATGTATGAATAGATAAAAACAATTTATATATCCTTCTAAATAGAATTCAGTAACTTACCAAATCCAACGACCTTTTTTATTCTTTTGCCCCACTTTAACATCCAATACCCAAATTTTTAGTGTAGCCGAATTAAAAAACTTTTTCATCATAATCACCTCCTTTCAGATATAATCGTAAATCTATTTTTAAAAAAGTTACTTATAATGGTTAATATAAATACCATGGAAAATGTACTCATAATAGAACTAAGATCCATTTCTATACTACCTATATCAACATCACTAATTCGCGTATTATTTATTAAAATTTCAAAATTCACAATTCCCATGCTGTATACTAATGAATATATTAATGTGAATACTATTGCTCCTATAAATGCTCGTAAATATATTCCACTTACGTTTAAAGATAATATTCCTATCCCTATTGAATATATTAATAATGGAATTAAATAGAATACTAATAAAAATGAAAAGATATCTAATCTATTTTGGAAAATTAACGCCATAGTGGAAAATATTATACTTAACAATATCAATAGCTTTGATAATTTATTCTTCATACAAATCACCTATAAATATATAATGTGTATCACACTGTCATATAAAAAATGTATTGTTATTGGAATAGATAAATTATTTGTCTTCTTAAATATCCAAGTAAGAACTATTCCTGAAGGAAATCTAATTATTAAATTATCTAGGAAAGAAAAGCCACTATGGAGAACAAATGAGAAGAGACAAATTTGAATAAATGTTGCAACAGCTATTGAATACTTTTCTTCAAGTATTTTCTGAATATAATATCTATACAGTATCTCTTCACTAACTGCTACAGTAATATATTTAATATTTATAGTCGCAAATTCACTTATCGAAACGTTTCCCCACAAATAATTAACCCACAAATTTATTACAATACCTAGAAAAATATACCTTTTAAAATAAACTACATAATTTACCAGATCTATGTTTAAATATTTTCTCGTTCTATTTATATAGTAGTACGGAAATAATGCTAAACTTAAAAATATAGCTATAATATAGGTTATTGTATAGTTATTTGTAATTATCATTCCTAAAAATATTATAAATCCTAATAACCATACACTTATAAAAGATAATGCAACTACATCAATTAGTTTTTTCTTTGTTTCCAAGTTCATATTTTAGTTCATTTATTTCTCCTTAAGAACCTATCCAACCCACCAAATAAATACAACTGCTAAGCTCAAAAATAATATATTCAACACCCTCCTTCTAATATTAATTACACAATGTATTATAGTTTTTTATACTATTAATGAAAATGTCACCCTTGTCACTGCTAAATATCTGCAATTCTTACATTTTTCTATTAAATCGAAAAAACACGTAGAAGAAAGCAAATCTCTTCTACGTGTTTATCAAATGCATGACATCAATGTCATCATCATAGGTGTTTTCTTAAATCTTTTTTCCATTCTTGCTCCAAATTATTTTTCAATCGTGCATCACCTATCATTGTTGCAAATTGTTTAGCTTGTTGATAGTAGCTTTCCGCACTACTAAAATTTTTTTCCCTAACTAACTGAAATTTCCACTCTAACATTAGTATAAGTGGTTTTTTTTGAAAATCCTGTGTTTTTTCAACTATCTCTTCTAGGCATTCGACAGCAACACACCATAAATCGTAGTTATTAATGGTTTCAAAATACAGTAGTCCACCCAAAATAGCATCTCGCAAAATAAAAAAATCTTCTAATTTTGTAAACTCACTCTGTTCTAATAGGAGTTGTAAAAAATGTAGTGCTAACTTTACAGTATTTGTATCATTTCTCAGAGTCACTTTAATAAAATACAACCTAATAAGCAACAAATCAGATATATTTAATATCTCTTTTTTCCTTAAATTATCCAATTGTTCCATCAATAAATTATCGCCATACCGAGAATCTTTACTCCTAAGTATGTCATATATTGCTTGTAAAGTATCAACTATCAATTTCTCATCTTCCGGCAAATCATAATAGTAGTTTTCATAAATTTCATCAAACAATTTATCCTTATTATCAAATTCAGATTCATCTTGATATGCTGGTTTACGTAAAATTAAGTATTTTAACTCTAAATATCGCTTTGATAATTCTTGATAATCTGGAATCAACGTATATGCTGGGACACCTAATCTTTTAGCAATGTAATGCATTCGACTAATAGTTGGCTGAGACTCCCCTTTCTCAATTCTCACCAGCTGTCTAATACTTAATTGTGATTCATCTTCACAAAAATCCGGGCGACTCATCCCCCTAGCCTTACGAAGTCGCTCAATACGAGTGCCTAGTAATTCTTCCATTTCAAAAATCCCCCTACGCTTTCTCTCTATGACTTCTCGGCTTTAGTGTAGCACGTAAATGTTAAAAACACCTAATCATCCACTTGATATTTCCGTAAAAATTGCCGTTCACTGACAACACGATGGTCGGTCACATCTAGATAGTCACCTTGGTCGGCCATGACGTACATCATATACCCACAAAAGCCACCACCTAAAGTCCCGATCATCCCCAACTTTAGGTTCGCTACAGTCGAAGGGGATAAAGCCGGCATCACGATGCGTAAACGCTTACCAACCCAAGTCAAATAATGCTTAGCAAAAGCTTCTTTGACCCATTGTGGCTGTCCATTAGTCCGACTTACTTGCCAAACTTCAACTGTTTTTCCGTGTAATTTAGCTTGCATTTTGCTCACTTCCCAGCTCTAGTATACGCCAAAAATAATTATCTGTTTAAAAAAATTTGGTCCTTAATGTTATTCATTGTATCTTTCCCAGTTCATCGATCAAGTGCTTGACTTGCTTGAGCGAACGACGTGGAAAATACTCGAACTCACCGTTAACAAACAGGATCTTTCTTTCCTTAAGATCGATCGACTTAATATTTTTGGCGTTGACGATACACGATTGTGAGATCGGATGTAAGAACTCGGATTGCTCGACTAGTTCCTTTAAATTCCCATTAAATTCAGCGATCCCATCAACTTTATAGAGGCGCAATCGATGTGGGCGCTCAGTCGTTACGATGCAGACGACATCATCAATATTTTCGTTATATATCTTATGACCGATCTTATAGGTAAAGGTGTATTTTTGTGCTGTATGACTTGTAGCGATATTTTCTAAAGCTAAGGCCAAGGCCTCTGTTATTCGACCTTGAAATTCCGAGCGCGTCGAATCTTTGATGATATAATCCAACGCACCGATCCGCCGATGGAAAGTCATTAGTGCCAATTCATCATGCGTTGTTACAAAAATGATCTGCGCTTTAGGATCTTGTCGTTTGATCGCTTCGGCTAGATCCAAACCTGTCTTATCATACTGTTTAGGCGAAAGTTCGATATCTAAAAAATAGATCCCTTCCGCCACTTGATGGTCGGTGACCGCTTGTAGCGTCGCAGCATACGAGGTGTAGTACCCTAAAAATTCTAATTTCCCCTGTCGCTCATCATCTTGGATCACGATCGCCCGCTCAAGCATCTCGGCTAGGCTTTGGGCTTGCGCTAATTCATCATCACATACGAGCACTTGATGTTTCATCTCTCTCACCTTTCTTCCAAAACGACCTTCATCTCAAAGGTAAATTCATGCTTGGCTGACGTATACTCGATAAAAATATTGTTGTAGTCTGATACGATCTCACGCACAGTCGTAAGCCCCACCCCATAATGCCCAGCTTTAGTTGAATAGCCCGCATTTTCGATCTGGGCTAATTCAACTTTTTCATGTCGGCAACGATTCTTGAGCATGATCTCTAACACACCCTCTGTCTGATAGAGTGCTATTTGGACATGAGCACTTGCCCCTAAAAGATGACTTTCTTCGATCGCATTATCTAAAACGATCCCGATGATCCGCACTAGATCAAAGGTATCTAAATGCGCGGGCGTCTTGATCTCTTGCCGACATTCAAAATCGACTTTGATATCATAGCTGAATAAAATGTTCAACTTATTGATAAAGATACTCTTTAACTGTAGATCTTTGATATTATCTACATCATTAAAACGCCACAAAAGTTTATCCGTAAAATTTTTTTGCGAATACTTGGCTAACTGCTGTAAAGCTTGTTCACTCTTGCCCGCCCGAATGCTTTCCTCTAGACTGAGCAACATATTTTGATAATCATGCTTGAATTTGCGCAACTTACGCTGATTTAGCTCTAATTCACGCATATAGGCTTCCAGATCTCGCCGCTGTTCTTCGAGGTCTTTTTTATGCTGATACTGCTTGATCAAAGAGTAAATGATCCCGACAAAGATCAACTGGATCACGGTAAAACCAAACAAGATCCCCGTCACAAACTTACTTTGACTCACATCCCGGATAAAGAGAAACGAGTTCAAAGCAAGTCCCATGTAGCAAATAAGCAAAAAGAAGGGTTTTCCGGTCTCGCTATCCAGCTCACTATCAACTTTAAGATGCACTCCTATGTAAACAAAGATCGCACCACACAACGCCTCAACTGCTAAATGCCCTAAAGCAAAATAATTTGCAGAATAATAACGCCAGAGAATATCACTTGCTAAAACTGCAATAAATGTTAGTCAATTTGCCAGCACTAATCGCCCTAGTAGCGCATAATTACGTGGCTTGGTCCGATAAAAGAAGTAAAATGCGAGCATTTCTAACGCCAAGGAACAGTATTTCCCAACGATCCCCGCTTGATCTAAACTGACCAGGAGCGGCAAAGTAACTGCGATAAAAAGCACCGTCTGTGACCGACTCTTGTTAGGCTTGATCAAAAGGTAGATCGCACTATATTCAATAATCGTTGCGATCAGGCTAAAGCCCCATCGATACAGCATATCCGATCCCTTCTATCATCAAAATTCTTGATTTCATCTTAACATAAGACAATATTTGGACTATACTCAAATGCTCGAAAAAAGTTGCCATACTAACACATTTCAGTTGAGCTCGTCTTTGCTTCCCGAATATGAGTAAAAATAGTCCAGTTATGATACTTTCAGTTAGCACCAGCATATTGATGCTATCCTTTATTAGGAAGGATCGAAGGTGCTCAATATGAAAAAATATTATTTCTTTGCTTCATTATTAAGTTTAATGCTCTTAGCTTTTTTGACGTTGACGATGACAAAAGTAATTTTTCGTTTATCCTTTATCATCAATTCGCTGTTATTAGTTATTTGGTTCCTCGCTGTTCTTCTATTTCATCGTACACTAGTGAGACTCAAGAAGTTGCTTGCATCTAAAAATTTTTACCTTTTAGGCTATTTCTACGTCATGGTACAAGATCTCTTAGTAATAGCACTTGGCGTTTATCGACTAGTAACTGCCCCAAGGGATATAGTTACCGAAATTTGCTATTCGCTTCTATTATTGATCCTCATCGGAATCATGATATACCTAATTATTCGAGCTATTTGGGTCTACAAGGGGAAAAAGCCCTATTAAAAAAGCACAGGCTAGCCTATGCTCTTGTTAGATCAATGATCATGGCGCAAAATACGACCAATACAAATGAAATGCCCATTTCAAGATTGATCCAAAATAATAAGATAGCTACAAATATTGCTACTAATACTTTGAGATTCAGAATATATTTATCCATCCAATACCACAAAGTCCAAAATATTCCCACACCTGTTCCTACCGTGAACCAAAAAAACTCCGCGATCGAATTCAAGATCTCCTGCACGCTACTCACCCCATAATAACTATAATAATTCCAAAACCATTTTATGCTAAAAACTCAAAAAATAGTGCAAACACTCATAAGTGGTCCTTTGGCTAACATATTTATTCGATCTGCTGCCAAAAAGCCTTGTGATAGTACCTATGACACCAAATCGTTACCCCTAAAATAACGAGCGGTATTACAGTATTTATTACCCAAGCAGGTAATACCGTAGCCAAGAAAATAGCGATCCCCATAATGAGCCCTTCAACTAATAATAGTACTGCCCCTTGCAAAAATAGTACGATCTGTCCGCCACCGCGTGTGAAAAGTTGTGAGATGTCGACCCATTCTAGATATCTTTTTCGCCAATCTCTAACGAAAAAATATATGGTACATACATAAGTTGCACTTAGGATCCCTATCAAAAAATATACCCACCCCCACCACGGAAAATGAGTGATTATCCCTAAACTAACTGCTACTACAAATGATAGACTCATTTGTAGCCAACAGACGATCTTAAACTTATTCTTGAGATATCGTTTCAAACTAAGTGGTAGACTCTCAATAAAATATAGATTTTCACGATCCAGTGAGATGATGATCGCCCCTAATGAAGTTGTTCCATACATTAATGGCGCTAAACATACACCCACTAGTAAAAAGATCCCATAATATCGCCCTGCAATATTTTGTAGAGCCAGGTTTTGTCCCCATAAGCCAGGTAACATAAGCATTAGTGGAATCATCAAACTACCCAAGATCACCTGCAATAACAAAGTGGGGTCACTCAATAATCTTATATTGTAATGACGTAAAATCTGATCCAAGTTATTAAACTCACGGTGTTTTTTGACGACTTTATTAACTTTATCACTCATCAATTGGGCATTTAGATCTCTCAAGAAGAGCTTACTCAAGCCCCAGCCCAAGATTCCGATAACGCCTAAGATCTCTAATAAACTAAAGATCACCGCTTGCCAACTTGGCATCACGATCAATTTGTAAAATGGTAATGCTATCGCTATCACTTTGACATGTTCAGCTACTTTAAAGATATCTTTGAAAAGAGCATAGCTAAATACGATTATCACCATTGAAAATCCCAACAAGACAAAAGTAATGATCTTTTTGTGGTGCTGAAAAAATTTACTTCTAGTTAAAGAAAAGACGAGTAAATTTCCCAAAAGGCACAACAAAATAACTAATAAAAGATACGCTAAACTCGCAGCCAAGACTCTTAACCAAAAGAAGCCCTGTGCTTGCCAAGCAGTCAATAACATCATGACATAAAGTGGCAAAGTTACTGGTAGCGTCGACCAAAATACCGTCAGCATTTTTGCTAAAAAAAGCTCACTCATCTTAAATGGTAACGGCAAATAAGCATTTAGATCGCGACTATCAAAAAAGATGTTGTAAATAAACATTATTTCCTGGGAAATAGTGACCACTCCAAACCACATGACCATCAGCGTAAATAGTCCCGGTGATCGTATAAAGTCACTTGCTAAAAATATCCACCCGAAGACGATAGCTAATAGGGCCCCACTACCTAGATCCATCAATAAAAACTTCTTGATCAGTTGGTCTCCACTCTTGTGATTTTTCCGCTCTCTTAGCGTCAGTTCAGGTTGACGGTAGATCAGACTTACCTTGATCAAAGCCCATAACCGATGCAGATCGACCATCTCATTCACCCTCTTTCCGGCCGGCTAACTCTAGATAGATCTGTTCTAAAGATTTCCCTGGTTCTTTAGCTAACAGTTCCGCCACGGTACCATTGTAGATCAGTGAACCCTTCTTCAAGATCGCTAGTTCATCACACAATTGTTGAGCCGTATCTAAGATATGTGTTGAAAAGATCACCGTCTTTCCCTTCGCAACGTGCTTTTTCATCATCTCTTTTAGATCATAAGCTGCTTGCGGGTCTAGTCCTTGTAGAGGCTCATCTAAGACCCAGATATCGGGCTCAGATAATAAAGCTCCTACGATGATCGCTTTTTGGCGCATCCCATGTGAATAGCTCTCCATGACTTCATCTTGGCGTTCTAAGATCCCAAATGAGCCAGCTAATTCTTTGATCCTAGTATCCTTTTCACTTGCTCTGATCTCATAAGCGACCGCTAGCATGTCCCAGTATTCAGCTGCCGTTAGCTGTAAAAAGATATCGGGTGAATCGGGAACATAGCCGATCATTTTCTTGACCAAAAAGCGTTGCTTGGCCAAATCTTTCCCATCAACTATGATCTGTCCCGCCTCTGGCTTTAAGATCGAGACTAAACTTTTTATGGTCGTTGATTTTCCCGCTCCATTATGGCCTAAAAAGCCAAAGATCTTCCCTGCTGGGATCACCAAGTTCAAATTATTCAAAGCGATCACATTATCATATTTTTTAGTTACACCTTTGAATTCGATCATCTGTATCACCTCACTGTAAGTATAACTTATCTTTGACGCAGAAATGGTATTTATCAGATGTGGTCTTTTTTATGACAAATATGCAATTTCTAAAAGCATCTCAACCGCATGATCTAGTCGTCCAATGCTATAATTATCTTAAACTTATCTAACGGGGGAGAGACTTATGCAACTGGTATTGATGCTTATTTCGGTGCTATTTACAGGGATAATTGTAACTTTGACTTTTATCCGCGTCAGTGGTTACTCGTTTAATTTTGGGATCTTTTTATTACTCAGCAGTTTGCTCTATCTAGCTTACGGTCAAGTAGGTTCGTTGCTTTATGTTGGCCTATTTATTGCTGTTGCCTATATCTTTATCGCTGAAAAGTCCTCAATTACTTTAGTCAGTTTTTATTTTCTATACTCGTTAGTATCAAATCTGATCATTTATAGCATCTTAAGTAGCTTTTTAACTGGTGAGAATACGAGTCAATACCTGTCTGCCTCGCTAAATTGGCTTGAAGCCCTAATTTTGCCACTCTTGATCTATCTGATCCAGTTTTTCGTCCTCAAATTTTTCAAACCGTCGCTAAATTATTTCGCTAATCACATCCTAGTAAGGTCACGGCTCCAAAGTGTGATCACTGAACTCATTCTCTTGAGCTATATTTTTTTACGCTTCTCTACCTTAGCTAACAAGACACTTATCGCAAGCCTAGTTTTACTTTTACTTGCAACTTATATCTACTGCATCACACTTTATTTTCAAAGCCAAGCTCTCAAACAGGCCAAGGCAGCTGAATTGCAAAATTTGATCGAATATACTACCCAGATCGAAAATTTATACGCTGAAATGCGTCATTTTAAACATGACTATAAAAATATCTTACTTTCACTGGAATATTGCCTTGATAACAACGATCTCGCCGGTGCCAAAAAAGTCTATCAACAAACGATCGCCCCTACTAAATCTAAGCTTTCATCGAATCTTCAAGTCATTGGTCAACTTCAAAATATTACTGATCCCGCATTAAAAGGACTCATCTCCAATAAACTACTCTTAGGCTTGACCAAAGAACTCAAGCTTTCCTGTGAAGTTGACACTAAGATCACACTTGACCGGCGTATCCAACAGGTTGATATGATCAGGGTCCTCTCGATCTTACTCGACAACGCCTTACAAGCGGCTGAGAGCTCACTGCAAAAAAGATTGACCTTTGCTTTTTTTGAAGATAGTTCCCAACAGATCTTTATCATTCAAAATAGCACTAAAGAAGAAAAGATAAACTTACAGTTACTCAATAAAGCTGGTTTTACAACTAAAGGGAAAGGACATGGACAAGGTTTGGCTAATATTAGAGCTATTCTCCACGATTATCCTTTTATCACCTTAAATACCAGTTCTAGTGCTCATCTATTTCAACAAGAACTAATTATCCAAGGAGGTGGAGCCGTTGAAGATCGCAATTCTTGAAGATGAAATGCTTCATATCTATCGTTTGACCCAAAAGCTCAGTACTGTCCTTAACAATTTAGGTGTAACTGACTATGAGTTAAAAACTTTCAAAGATCCAGCCGCACTTTTAGCCGAGCTCTTTATTCCAAGTGAACAAAATGTCTATTTTTTAGATCTCGAACTCAATGGCGAGCAGCAACGTGGTCTAGAGATCAGTAAACTCATTCGTCAGCATGATCGCTATGCCTCCTTGATCTTTTTTACTTCTCATATTGAGCTTTTACCTGTTACTTACCGCTATAAAGTTTCAGCATTAGATTTTATCGCCAAAGATAGTCCCACTATCCTAGCTGATCTTACCGAGGATCTAAAACTCATCTTGCAAAAACAAAAAAGTCCCGCTAGTGAAATGTTCCATCTTCAAGTTGGCAATAAGTTTCTCAATCTGTCTTTTAATGAGATCTGTTTTTTTGAATCGCATTATTCTAATAGCCATGCGTCGATCTTATGGCTTGTCGATAACCGTAAGATGCAGATCGCCAAAAATCTTCATGAGCTTGAAAAGCAAGAAACTCGCCTCACGCGCGTCCACCGTAGTTATCTCGTCAATCTAGACAATGTTGAATTTATCGATAAGACCAACAAGTTGTTACATTTCAAAAATGAACTTACCTGCCCAATCTCACGACGTAAACTAAAAGCGATCCAAGAACAACTTCAAAACAAAAAAACGCCTTGATCCAGGCGTTTTTTTGTTTATTTAGTTTGTTCGAAACCTGCATCAAATCCGCTATAGAGATCACTGCGATGCGTCCATAGAGAAATACTTGCTACAACAGCGATCACCGCTAAGACAACGATCAAAACTTTATATGCTCTTTTTTCTTTCATTTTTTAGTCCCCCTTTGTTTTTCTATCTTTATTCTACCTAGCATTTTAGCTAATTTAAAGCGCCATTCAGTAAACGGTTCCATTTTTCAGTAAGTGGTCATTTTTCAAAAAAATTATTTTTTAGGGTTACATATCGGCAACTCATTTCGTTATTAGTAGTGTAAGGGCGATCGACTTACAGAATAAATCTAAGGAGGACTAACCAATGACTGAAGCAATCTGGGACAAAAATGCAATTCGCGTAAAACTTGTAAAAAAGGACGGGACAACACGACAACGTTCCTTTAACAATGTGATCCAAGGTGCAACTCCCGATCAACTCCATCAATTTGGACAACTCATCGCTATGTTGACTGGCGAACAGCTAAAAGAAGTTTATGTCATGACCACAAGCCACACTAATTAAGCACGGAGGTAACACATTATGAAAAAATTAGATCTCATCTTCTTATCCACTGCTAAGCATGCGACACACCACATGCAGTTAAACTTTGTCGATACCGATCTTGACACGGAAAAGGTCAAACAAGCGATGCAACAACTCGCTGATCTGAAGTTATTTGTCGACAAGGATAAGAATCCCATGTATGAGCTTCCCATGGGCGCACGGTATGTCACGACCACTGATCACGTTTTATTCGATAATAAACCCGCGAAATAACCCGGGTTAAAAATCTTATGCCCCGTTAACACCAAAGCACGACCGAGTTGACCTCGATCGTGCTTTTTATTTTGTCTGTTCGCTTTGAAAGCCCCGTTCGAAGCCATGTGTTATGTCATCTAAATGCAAGAGTCCGGATAGAAAAAGGGCCCCAACGACCAACAATAATAATACGCCACCTAAAATAGTTAGCTTATGTTTTTTCATTCTATCACCCTCTCGTACAACAAAGAAGATATATTGCTATTTTTGGTTCTGCGCCTCTCTCATACCATCTCTGACCCCTTGCATAAAGCTATCCCCGTTATCATTACCACTCAAAGCCAGATAAGCAACTAGACCTAATACTACGAGTACACTACACAAGATGATCACATTACGTTTTTTATGCTTTTTCATCACGATTCCCCCTAAATTTCTTAATTTTCACAATATTAAGATAACGCAAAAATGGAGCAAACTGCGAAAATCGTCGTATTTGGGTGTTCTCGTATCCAATTTGAGTAAAATAAATGCAATAGATTTAAAACTACAGCTACAAAATTTTCAAATACTTCATTCAACGTAGATCATAACGCTTAACCTTTACATTTTGGCTAAATCCTGCCACTGGAGAGCTAAATCCTGTTACCCTATTGTTTTTAATCAGCAAGGAGACTAGCCTTAGGTATAAGAAAAAAATCGCTCTTCCCTAAAATACACTCGATCTCACTTAGGGAAACACGCAGAAAGGTCGTATGACAATGATAACCGGAAGCAACAACACTAAAAAACAATTTAAGCAACGACTTGATCATACTTTAAAGCTAGTCTGCGGAACCGGCCTAGCAATTAGTGGTTTTTTCATGGATATGCCGGCTTATTTCACCTTATCCAATTTTATTATTGCTTTAGTTTTCAGCAGTATCTATGCAATCACGTATGAAGAACAGTTCACATTTGATTTTGGTGAATTTCTACGTGCTACTACGATCTGTGGTACGGCTTTTTGTTTTAGCTCATTAGTCGTTGAACATGACACTTCCGCAACGTTAAGCATCATAGCTGGTATTTATTTGATCATAACGATCCCAAATAAGACTGGAAAACGCTGGTTATAAAAAATTTAGTCAAAAGCCCAAGCCCATTCCTAAACAGCTCCCACACTAATAGCCACTGGTAGATCAAGTTTGATCTACCAGTGGCTATTACTTTATGATAAACACTAACTGGTTTACGCAAAACGTTCGGCTAGTGTCTTGAATTTTTGACGTGAGACCGGGCATTTCAGTCCGTTAACAAAGGTCGCAGTCGCGTTCAACTTATCTAACATGTAGACATTTCCCGGGTTAAGAAGATAACTCTGATGACTTCGCCAGAGACGAGGATTTTCTTTTTCTAAAACATGCAAATTCTTAGGAACTTGGATCGTTTGTTTATCTACGAGCCACAAAACAGCAGCATGCGTATTAGAGCAATGCGACTCCACATAACAGATCTGTTCAAGTTCGACCTTGATGATCTTTCCCCGACATTTAAAACAAAGATCCGTTGCTTTCTCAAGCTCCTGCAAGGCGGCCATCAATTCTTGATACCACGTTTGGGCATAACAAAAAATAACTGCAGTTGCCTGTAATTGATAGCGATACATCCAAAAGCAAAGCTCTTTTTGATCAACTAAAAAAATAAATTTCTGCCCTGGATTCAACTGCTGGCGCAACTTACAGGTCGCCAAAGTTTGTTGGCACAACTTCTGGGTCAAAACTACGATCCAGACTTGAGCCGACATCTTCTCTAACGCCTGAAGTTCGTCACAACAAGGAACCTTCGACAGATAATCCTTTAATTTAGCATTTGCATCTAACGACAATGCTGGTACAAAATACATAACCTCCATTTTTCATTCCCCCTTTAGCGTAATTTTAACGCAAAATCATCCCCGTGGGTAAAAATGTTTTGAATGAATTTTTCTAAGCCGCTGAAGAATACCGCTTCAAGCCTAATTTCCACTGCCACCGTGAAACAATGTACAAAAACAACGTCAGTCCAGCTAATAGAGATAAACTTGTTAGTTCGGCATGCCTTTTGAGCAATAAAACCGGCAAATTGGTCACTGTAAGGATGGGAATGAGCCAAGTAAAAATGATCTGCAAGCTCACTGGGAAAAATGCGCGGGGACGACTAAAGATCCCAATTAGATCTTCAACTACCCCACTCAAGGCGCTGGTCCGCACGATCCAAAAGGCACATCCGATACACAATTGATTCAATAAAAAAACGACACAAACACCTAATAAACACGCTAAAAAATACCATACTAGCTCGAAAAATGCTGGTTGATACTTGCTCAAAAATAAACTTGCGATCACTAAGGAAAAGCCCAGGTCAAAAAGACTGGGGATATCAAACCCTCCAAACGCTGTAAGCCAATAAGGGTCTACCGGTCTAAGCAATATCTGATCTAATGCTCCCGTTAAGATCTTTTCGCTCAACTGCTCATGCCCCAAAACAAAGAAGAAATTATACAGCGCCATGATCAGCGAAGCGGTCGTCACCAACAACAGATAATCGGTGCGATCCCAGCCCTTGACCGTAACATCACTTGAAAAGTAAATATATCCCGTCAACAATTCGATCCCATAAAATACTAATGCTAAAGCTAGCGTTAAACATCCCGTCGCACGGTAGATCATGAATTGTTTCCAACTTCTACTCCAAACACATTGTAAGATCCGCATCAACTCTCGACCCCCTCATACCGCTTTGTTCCCCGCAAAAAAGTGAACTTATAGATCAATGTCAGTAACATGATCCACCCAAGCACGGCTAAAAAGTAATTACTTGATCCACTTAGCGCTAGTTGGCCAGTCATGATCCGCGCCGGGACATCGGTCACCAGCGAAAAAGGATTGTACTGGAGAAACCTAAATATCGCTTCGGGTAAGCTGCTCAGGGGAAAATACCGCCCACCTAGCATGAGATAACAAGCCGTCACAAAAGCGCGCAGAGGCCACAATTCCAATAACCAAAAGGCCAGCATCCCAAATAATAGCATCAAAACATAAAACATCAGCAGGGCTAGTGCCAAATAAACTAATAGCCACAGCAAGCGCCACAACGATAGCTCTAGCGTCCATAACAAATACCCGATCACACCTAATTCCAGTAATAGACTCGGCACTTGCGCCCCTAAAAAATGCACTAAACTCTCACCATATAACGAAACCGGGCGCAATAACAGCGTTGATAAACGCCCGCTTTTGATCTGATCGGCCAATCTAAAAGCTGGCGCCACACTAAATAACAACGCTAAAAGATTAGTGCTCAAAAGGTACAGGCTCAACTGTTTGAGTGAATAGCCTTTGAGCACAAGGGCATCATTGGTGTATAGCGCCTGCCATACGGAAATGTTGACTACTAGCTGTAATCCTAACAAAATGTATTGCAACCAAAGATCTGTCCGATACATCACTTTTTCTTTTAAACTCGTCCAAAAAATAACAACATATTTCATCTTGTTTCCTCGATCAATTGACTGATCAGTTCTTCTAAACTGACCCCACGTTGCTTGATCGTTAAAATATTTTCGGGCTCAAGCTCAGCTACCTTTGAAAAAAGTTCAGCTGCACTCCAAGTCACTTTAACGATCTGTCCTTTAGCCAAATACTCTACATCAAAGAGTTTTCTCGTCACCAAGTTGTTCACTAACTGATCACAGTCATCGTCAAAGATCAACGCTCCTTGATTTAAGATCAAGAGACGATCAGCTAGCTGTTCCATATCTTTGACATAGTGAGAAGTCGTCACGATCGTCGTCTTATTTTGCTGATTTTCGGCACGCAAGATCTTGTAGATCGCCTTTTGGGTCACTAGATCAAGGCCCAATGTCGGTTCATCTAAAAAAAGATACTTGGGCTCATGTAGCAAAACTGCGATCAGCTCACACTTGACCCTTTGTCCTAAAGATAGCTTTCTGACCGGTAGATAGATCAGGTCGGTCGCAGCCAGCTGTTCACACAACCAGTTGAGCCGTGCATGGTATTGCTCAGCTCCAAGTTCATACAGTGCTGCCAACATGTCGTATGTATCGATCGGCGGTAGATCCCAGATCAATTGCGAGCGTTGGCCTAATAAGACCCCGATCTGTTTTAAAAACTGGGGTCTACGTTCATTGGGGAGCGCCCGGTCGATCACGATCGTTCCTTGGGCCAAGGGTAAGATCCCCGTCAGCAATTTGACTAGAGTCGTCTTGCCCGCACCGTTGCGCCCGATCAAGCCGACCATCTCGCCTTCTCTGATCGTAAATGAGACATCAGCTACTGCCGTGACTTGTTGCTTTCTCCGTTTGAAAAAATCACGGATGACGCCATTTACACCTTGAGCCCGCGTAAATGTGGTGTATTGTAACGTTGCATGTTTGACCTCGATCATGTGCCCAGCCCCCTTTTTTGTCACTAAGCTTAATGCAACAAAAAAAGCTCTGCAAGTGCAATACAGGATTTAGCACTTGCAGAGCAGGATTTAGTTAATCAGCATTTCCAAATAAGGCTGCGAGCTTGGCTGCCATTTCTGGATCGAGTTGATCAGCTAATGAAGCTTTATCACTATTATTTTGTTTAGCAACATCAGCATTTAGCGTGGAGCGTTGGCGCATCGATTCGATCACCGCTTGTTCGGCAACTTTAAGGGGTTCAACTTCTAATTTTCCACCAGCGGAATCGGCATGCCCGCCACCACCAAAATATTCAGCGGCAAATTTAGCCACATCGAGCCGTCCATTAGAGCGTAAAGAAACACTGTGGCCATCGATCACTAAGGCCGCATCGACATCGTAACGTTTCAACAACGCATGCGCGATCTCAGACTTATAATCACTAGCATAGACAACGCCAAAGCTGTGCCCATCCAACTCACAGGTCTCAACGTTTTTAAGGTGTTTTTCCAAATAACGCGTGCGTCTGCCGGCTAAGGTGTGGATCAACAGTTCGTTTGCTTGCCGATAATCTTCCCAGCATGTAGCAAAGACACTTTCGACAAAATTGCGCGATTTGCTCAACGGATAGAACCAAAAGAGTTGATTCAATTCATCAGCTGCTTGTCTTTCTTCGACCGACATCAATGGATCATTTTGCCAATCCCAAGTATCATAAGCCCGGATCAACTCTACCAATTCCGCCACTTGCGCCCGTTTCTTTTCCGGGATCTTCATAAAATCAGGCTTTTGGCTCAACCAATCATAGACCAAACTGACCGCACTCGGATTTTTCCCCTCGTCTAGCGGTTTGATGCAGTTTAGCGCATAGTTGTTCCGTAATTCTTCTTCACTTTCATGGTGGTCAAAGATCAACCAATGATTAGCAAAGCGTTGCTCGAGCTGTTGGAACGAATAATCGCTATCCGGGGTCATATCCATAATGTAGACATCGGTAAAGCGAGAAATATCCGGTTGTCGGAACCAATAGGATAATTCGCGATCAAGATTACCTGCCGAACAAGTCGTTAGGTCAAATTCAACGTCCTTAAAAAGGTAGGGCGCTAATGTCGTGATCAAGACGGGAGCTCCAAATCCGTCTAAGTCGTTATGCGAAAAAAGCTTGATATGTCGTGTCTTTTTCAAATGTAATTTCCTTTCTAAGATTACGCTCATTTTTTACTCTAGCCTAATTATACCCGTAACAACGCTTTAAAAGCTAGTCTGTGCATGTTATTATTTAAAGTATCGAAAAAACAGTGAGGAATATTACAATGACATTTACACTTTATATGGTGCGCCATGGGCAAACGATCTTGAATAGTTATAACCGTCTCCAAGGCTGGTGTGACTCACCTTTAACACAAAAAGGGGTCAACGATGCCAAAAGTGCGGGTAAGCATTTAGCCGACATCAAGTTCGACAAAGCTTATCATTCCGATACGACACGTGCCATGCGTACCTGCCATTTCATCTTAGAAAATAACCAACACTCCCAAGATATCGTGCCAAGTGAGCTCAAAAACTTCCGCGAACAAAGCTTTGGCTATTTCGAAGGTAACGACGCGGCTCAAACTTGGCTCATGGTCGGAGCATTACACGGTTGTCGCACATATAACGACATTTTAGAAAAATATAACCTAGGAAAAACACGCGATCTCTTGCATGAGACCGATCCCTTCAAGGATGCTGAAAATGATGAACAGTATTGGGCCCGCCTCAATGCCGGTTTTGAGCACCTACGTAAAAATACGGCTGACGGTCAAAAAGTGCTCTTAGTCAGCCACAGTATCACGATCAGAAGTATCGTCGATCACTTTGCCCCTGATCTAGGTGCGGACAAATTAGGCCCTAAAAACGGGGCTGTCACGAAATTGACCGTAACTGACGATGATGTCAAAGTCGAATACTACAACCACTACTTAGATAGTGAAACTTATTAACCAAAAAAGGCCGAGTTTTGCGGTCTTTTTTGTTGCATTTATTTTTATGTAAGCGTATTCTTCTAAGTGTAAATAAAAATCACAGTAAAGGTGGCAATCTATTATGAGTACAAAAGAAAATATCGTCGCAACTTTAGAAAAATTCATTACCGAACTCAAACAGACCCAACCCGATACCAAATTTACCGAATACATCGAAGAGACCGTTACAGCTTTTAAGAACAGTTCTGACGAGGCCTTCAAAACTGAATTACATAAATTCACCAATATGGCACCAGTCATCAAGCGTTCAACTCCAAAATTGAGTGAAAAAGCTAATGAATTGTTTGATAAGCTGCAAACTTTAGCGCAAAAATAAGGCGATCAGCGCCAAATAAATAACGCGGGACCCACGATAATGGATCCCGCGTTATTTATCTAAAAATGTGTACTGCCCGCATGACCTAACATCACAAACATGATCAGCCAAAGCGAAAAGACCAGCAAAAAGACATTATAACTCAGATTGAATAGGCGGTTCAGTCTAAAAGTTTTTGTCATATCTAAACGCCAACTAAAATACAACTGAAAGAGCGTAAAGATCACTAACAAGCCTAAGATCCAATACTTCATCGTCTGATCATTGGCTTGGATCGGCACCAATAGATACGCTAAGATCAAGAGCAACAAAGTATTGATACTCACTCCTAGCAAGTACTTATTCTTGCGCCGTCTGATGGCCAACATCAAGGCTAGGCCAGCTGTTATCAAGGTCAAAATAACCAGGGAAATACCCAGATACATATCACTTTTATTAAACGTTTTAGCGATCACATGACTGATATTATGGTGTTTTTCGATCACCTGCGGACTAAAATACGTCGCAAGTTGTTGTTTGACTTGCGCAGGTGCTACTTTTTGCGCCAGCAGACTGGCAGCCGTCCCGCTGACAAATGCCGTACTATACGCATTGCCCGTGACCTTCTGGATCCGATTATCCAGTCCCAATGCCAGTTGTTCAGCTGGAGCATAGTAGGTCCGCCCACTGTCCAGTAGCTCGAGATACTCGTTAAACGCTCCGACCGTGGCGACTCCTTTTATCTGCCCCAAGCGCTTATCCGAAGTAAAAAACAAGCCTCCTTGAGCGAGATACTCATTTATCAGTGCTTTTATCTGTGGCGTTATTTGGTCGACTTTAAAACTGAGATCTAAAACCTCAACGCGATCACTTAAGGCCTGTTGCAAGGCGGCTTGTAGCGAGCGACTGGTAGTATCCACTTTATATGAGTAGAGTTTAACATTGGGCGCTAAACCGATCATTTTATGGTGGTTATCTTTAGCACCGATAATACTCGCGATCTTAGTTCCCTGACCTGTCTGATCAAACGGCTCGTTTTGTCCCGAAAGATCATAAGTAGCTGCGATATTTAATTCATATCCTACTTTAGGTGAAATTCCTGAGCTAATGATACCGACGCTGACATTTTTTTGGTGCGCTTTAGTTGGATCGATCTTAGGGTAATACAAAGAAACAGCATACCCAGCCTGTTCATGCTTCAACGCAAATTCGCCCGTATGTCCGATCGGTTTACTCACTAAGCCATTACGATAATAAAAACAAATAACTAATGCCAAAAGCAACATTACACAACTGAGCTTTTGGAAAAACTTCACCTAACTCACCACCCTCAATGTAGACCGTTTCCATCCCTAAGTATAGCAATCTTTCACATCTAAAAACAATACTTTTTTAATAAAAAAAGGTTTTGAACAGAACACTCTGCTCAAAACCTAATTTTATTATAGTAAGACTGCTTCACAGATCAACTGTAAAATAAACAAGACACTCAACAAACATAATAATGGATTTAATTTATCCGTTTTATGTGCCGCAAATTTTACCAGTGGATAAGCTGCAAACCCAAAGGCTAAACCAACTGAGATCGAGCCGGTCAGCGGGATCAACACGATGATCAAAAAGGCTGGGAACCATTCTGAAAAATCATCAAAATCCAAGGCTTTCAATTGTTGCATCATGATCGCTCCTGTAATGATGATCACTGGGGCGATCGCTGCTTGCGGAACATAGCTGAGCAGTGGGATAAAGAACAACGATAAGATAAACATTGCACCACTGACGAGCGTCATCAAGCCCGTCTTGCCACCAGATTCGATCCCGGCGGCACTTTCAGCTGCGGCAACGGTCGGACTGGTACCTAAGAAGCCTGAACAAAAGGTTGCTACCGAACTAGCTTCAAACGTCTTTTTAAATTTCTTCGTATCTGGTAACAACCCTTCTAAGATCCCCATCGATTCAAAGATCAAGATCATCGACATCGAAAAGACTGCCAAGAGAAATTTCAAAGAAAACAGGCTACTAAAATCACCTTGAAATAAGAGCGCACTGTACTTACCCAGATCAGCCAAACTGACCTGAGGCGGATCTTGAAGCCCAACATTAAAGATCACGCCCAAAGCACTCGTTACAACGATCCCGATCATAAAACTTCCCTTAGTTCTCTTTAGATACAAAACTAGGGTCAAAGCTAAACCAAATAAAGCCAAAAGTGCTTCTGGATCGGTTAAATGTCCTACAGCTAAGAGTGAGCGGGAGCCACCTTGTTGGATCAATTTGGCTTTCTCTAGGCCTAAAGTAACTAAAAACAGCCCGATCCCCGCTGTGATCCCGATCTTTAACTCTTTGGGGATCGCTTCAGATAGTTTCTCGTTTGCCTTGCTGAAGGCCACCAGCATGTACAATACACTACTGATGATCGCGATCGCGATCGCTTGTTGCCAATTTAAGTGCATTCCGACCACTAAAGTATAGGTGAAGAAGGCATTGACTCCCATCCCCGGTGTGATAATGATCGGAGCATTTGCCCAAAGCCCCATGATCAAACACCCCAGCGCCGAAGAAAAGATCGTCGCAAATACACTCAAAGTTGCTGGGATATGGGCATCAGCCAAGATCAGTGGATTTACGATGATGATATATGAGATCGCAAAAAAGCCCGTTAGACCCGCAATGATCTCCGTCTTTTTTGCTTGCTTAGTCAAATTTTTAAAATTAGCTAACACTTTCGCCCCTCGTTTCTATTATTTTTTAACACATTATTCAATTCTAGCAAAAATTTTAGCCAACTACCAAAGTTGATTTTTTTGATCTACTTCATATTAAAAAAAGTAATATCATCCCTTTAGATAGATTCTAATCGTTTTATCACAAAACGAGGACCCACTATGTTGAGCCCTCGTTATTTACTTATTTCTTACCAAAAAATAGCGCAGGATCGAAAATAACATTACTCCAGCCAAGACCAATGTCATCACTAAGACGTTTACTCACCTGCGTCAATTATGCTTTTGTACGTCCGGAATG
>JAAGKN010000957.1_pt1 | contig 61499 bp, 66 predicted proteins | sample 6206371 | NCBI WGS metagenome assembly JAAGKN01 (sample SAMN11533720, study PRJNA540317) | gut metagenome | isolation source: fecal pellets from male and female animal of same cohort | host: Peromyscus leucopus | place: USA:CA | collected 2017 | reverse complement strand
AAAACGAACGCGTCGAAGAACGCGTTATGGACAGTGGCGACATTGAACGCGAACGCGGAATTACAATCTCGGCCAAGCCAACATCAATCCAGTGGCGCGATTACAAGATTAACATCGTGGACACCCCGGGGCACGCGGACTTTGGTGGCGAGGTTGAGCGTATTCTATCCATGGTCGACGGCGTTGTGCTGTTGGTCGATTCTGCCGAAGGCCCCCTGCCTCAGACAAAATTCGTACTGTCAAAGGCATTAAAACTGGGCCTGCGTCCGATTGTATGTATTAACAAGGTTGACCGCGCGGACGCCCGTCCAGACGAGGTACTGACCGAAACATTTGACCTGTTTGACAAACTGGGGGCAAACGACGCACAGCTGGACTTCCCCTATCTTTATTCTGTTGGTCGTGACGGCTGGGCTGTGCGTGATATGAATGACCCGCACACAGATTTGACCCCGCTGTTTCAGTTGATTGTTGACCATGTACCGGCACCGGATTGTAATGGCGACCGCTGCCAGATTGATGCACCGTTTCGCATGCTGGCAACCACGTTGGAGGCCGACCCCTATGTTGGCCGAATACTGACCGGTAAAATCGAATCCGGTACAGTGCGCGTTGGTCAAAGCGTCAAGGCAATATCAATGTCCGGCGAGTTTATTGAAAACGCAAAAATTACAAAAATCATCGAACACCGCGGTATTGAAAAAGTATCCCGCGAGAGTGCCAGCGCAGGCGACATTGTTGTCATCGCCGGATTTTCCAAGGCAACCGTGGCCGACACGCTATGTGACCCGTCTGTAACCGACCCGATTCCGGCACTGCCGATTGACCCGCCGACCCTGACCATGACGTTCTTTGTAAACACGTCGCCGTTGGCCGGCAAGTCCGGGAAAAAATTAACATCCCGCATGATTGGCGAACGCCTGTTCAAGGAAGCCGAAACAAACATCGCCCTGCGCGTTACACAAAGCGCAAACAACGAAGCGTTCGAAGTATCGGGACGCGGGGAACTGCAACTGGGCATCTTGATTGAAACGATGCGCCGCGAAGGCTTTGAGCTGTCCGTATCCCGCCCGCGCGTTGTAACGCACACCGACGAAAACGGCGAAGTCTTGGAACCAATCGAAGACGTCGTTATCGACGTAGACGACGAATTTTCGGGCGTGGTAATTGAAAAGATGACCAAGCGCAAGGCAACAATTACCGAAATGAAATCATCCGGCGCGGGCAAGACTCGCATTGTATTCTCGGCCCCGTCACGCGGTTTGATTGGCTACCTGTCAGAATTCAGAACCGACACACGCGGCACCGGTATCATGAACCGCGTATTTGCCGAATATGGCCAGTATCGCGGCCCAATTTCGCAATATCGTCCGGGCGTGTTGGTATCCATGGAAAATGGCAGCGCCGCAACTTATGCACTATTTAACCTGCAGCCGCGCGGCACACTGTTCATCGGCCCCCAGACGGAAGTATATTCAGGCATGATTATCGGCGAACATTCCAAGGAAAATGACTTGGAAGTAAACCCGATTAAGGGCAAGGAACTAACCAACATGCGCAGCGTTACCGCCGACGAAAAGCTGTTCTTGGCACCGCCGCGTAAAATCAGCCTGGAAGAAGCCTTGTCTTATATCCAAGACGACGAACTGGTTGAAATCACACCGGCGACAATACGCCTGCGTAAAAAAGAACTGGACAGCAATACGCGTAAAAAAATGCGCAAAAGCGACCAGTAATCGCAAACAATCACACCGGGCACGCCCGGTGTTTTTTTATTGCCGCACGCCGCACTGCACTGATATACTCTAAATTAGGAAAAAGTTGCAATGTCTACAAAACGTTTATTTTTATTCGCAGGCTATGACGCATCCGGGGTCATAGACCAATCATTGATATACTATGTGCGTGCGCTATCAAAACTCGGCGATGTAATCGTTTATATGGACAGCGATTGCAGCGACGCCGAACTGTCAAAACTGGCACCGTATGTTATCCATGCATCCGGACGCAGGCATCACGAATACGACTTCGGTTCTTACAAACGTGCATATATATGGGCATGCGAAAATCTAACAATGGCGGACTACGATTTTGTATATATGGCAAATGATTCCGTATACGGGCCACTGCACCCGTTAAAACCGATACTTGAAAATCTGGAATCAAAAAATTTGGATGCGTTTGGCCTGGTATGTAATCCGCATCGCGCACACCCGCATATCCAGTCATGGTTTATTGGATGCCGCAAATCTGTATTTGCATCCCCGTGGTTTGACCAGTTTATACGCAGTGTCCGCAAACTGGAATCCAAGGGACTTATCACACGTGAATATGAACACGGATTTACAAAGCACCTTATCCAGCACAATCTAACGTGGCGATGCATGCTAACGGTAAAAAACCGTGGTGTTTACAACAAGGTAAAAAAACTGTATCGCGCCGGCCTGCCCTTTATGAAAAAAGTCGCATTTTCCAGGCACCATGGCACGCTGGGCCGTCAGATATTATACGTATTAAACCACACGTCGCCCGAGGCGCGAAATGCCATCATGTCCGGCGCCCGCCATACATTCGGGGGCGAATATATAGACTGGCTTTTGACGAAAAATCCGATTAAGATAGCATTGCGTGGAATAAAAAACGGACTGCAAAAAATAAGCAGCGGGAAATTATGAAACAGAAACCAACACATCTAAAAAAAATTGCCGCCATTACCATGGCACGCAATGATGAATTTTTCTTAAATCGTTGGATTGCATATTATGGCGAACAATTCGGCGAAGAAAACCTCTACATATACCTTGATGGCATGGACCAAAAAACGCCATCACATGCAGGACGCGCGAACATAAAAAAACTGCCGCACCAGGAACAGGCGGTCCGCCACGGCGACAAGACGCGCATATTGAAACTATCCGCCCTGGCCCAGGATTTGTTTGCACGCGGCTATGACATGGTTGTCGGATGCGACTGTGATGAATTTTTAATCGTCGACCCCGCATTGAATGTTACGCTGCGCGAATACTTGTCTGGGAAAAATATAAAGACATCACTGTCCGGCCTGGGGCTGGATGTCGGCATGGATTTAGGCTCAGAGACGCCGCTTGACCCAGAGCTGCCATTTCTGGCCCAACGCAAATATGCACTACTGTCGACACGCTATACCAAACCGGTTGTATTAGCCCGCCCCGCCACATGGGGCAGCGGATTTCACAGCGTAAAGGGTCACAATTTCCACATTGATAAAAACCTCTACCTGTTGCACTTTGGCGGCGTGGATTTGGATATGATAAAAAACAAAATCGGCGACCGTAACGCATCATGGGCGCATCACTTGAAAAAACGCGCACGTACAATCGACATAATCACACGCGCACGCCACCGCCGCATGCCACGCGCACTTGCCCGCATTATGCAGCAAACACTGCGCCCCATATACGACTGGAATAAACCGGCTATGCTGGGGCTGAAATGGGTAACAACAATACCGCCCCGCTTTCAAAAAACAGGTATATAAAAACATCCCCCGAAACGGGGGATGTTTTTATTCCTTTATAAATTCGCGTATATCATGACGCATTTTCTTCGCCCACTTATAAGGCGGACAATCCAGTGTGCCAATACGGTTCAGCGCACGAAACTCCTCCCGTGCCATACGCAGGTCATCCTCGTTATCCAGATAACGCACCTTGCGCCATGCCCACTTTATAAAATACCATTTGAAATTACGCGACCAGCAGCACATCTGATATTCTGTCGCCGACTGGCGATATTGCGTGTATGCCGAACGCAACCCCGCACATAAACTATGCAAAATCCGCAGCTGCTTTGCCGACAGCACAATCCCACCAAAATTCGGCACATAAAAATACAGCGGCAATGCGGTTATCGTAACCCGCGGATTTTTTAACATGACCGCACTCCACCACGGGAAGTCTTCAAACAAAATTCCCTTGATAAAAGGCGTGTCTGCAATCAGCTCGCGACGATACAGGTTCTTCCATACCTGACAGTGTTTAATCAGCCACTTCTTTTTGGATGACGGCATATTATGCGTACGTTCGGTTGCATAATCATAAACATCGTTTGTAATACGGGTCTTTATTTTTGTAACATCATAGCGGCGGCGCATCTTTGCCGGCACAACACTGTCCGTATCCATCCCCAACACATGACGTGCCATCAACTGCGGGCGATAAAAACGGTCGTATGTAAACGATACGATATCGGAATTGTCACGCCGCGCCATATAGTGCGCGATTTCCAAAGTCTGGGGATGAATAAAATCATCACTGTCAACGTATAGGATATATTCGCCCGTGGCATGCGGCATCCCAGCATTACGCGCATCGGACAGGCCGCCGTTTTCTTTGTGCACCACCGTAAAGCGCGGGTCACGCGCCGCATATTCAGCCAGAATTTCCGCGCATCCGTCCGGACTGCCGTCGTTTACGCATACCGCCTGCCAGTCTGTAAACGTTTGGGCCAGCATACTATCCAGACATCGCCGCAAGTACTTCTCAACATTATAGATTGGAATAATAACGGAAATTGCTGGCATGCCTACCCCCTTGTTTTTATTTGTTGGCCGTCTACATTTTCTCTATCGCGGCGGCAAATGTTCCCTCGCGCGCGACATCACTGTACGCCGTCTTTTGAAAGAAAGCGTCCGCAGTTAATTTCTTAAACAATTTATCATCATACGGCGCATGTTTGTAATTGTGCCATACGCTGTGCGTTGGGTCTTGGTCAACATGCGGCATTTCGGCAAAATACTTTATCGCCCGCGGGTCATTTTGAACCAAAGTCTGAAACAGCATCTGATGCATAAAGTAATCAAAGCTGGCGTTTTCATGCATCCAGTAATCTAAAATCATCGCACGCCACGCAGCCAATAAATAAGAACCACGCCGCGCACGAATAAAGCAATTCTGACAAAAACTGTACTTCTGTCCGACATTGCCAACCATAAACATAAAGAAGTCCTGGTCAGTAATCCACTGTGGTATCGGCCCGGTTGCAAAATCGGTTGAATCCATCCAGTACCCACCATATTTATACAGCAATTCCACCCGGCAAATATCGGCAAAGTGCGCACGACGAATTTTCCCCGCACGATACTTTTCCATAATCTCTTCCGGCAACTGTATATAGTCGGTAATAGTCTTGTCATCCAGCACGACCAGTTCCTGCTTGCAATGGCGACGAATACTGCGAAAACACGCCTTTACCAATGCCGGGGCATTTTCTTCACCCTGCTGCCATATGGTAAAGATTTTTTCATTCGCATCATCATGGATAACATCAGTTTCCTCTACCTTTGCCGCCGCCGGCAGATAGCGCTTGAAATATTCAGGCGCCACCCGCGACAGAACACTGGTACGCACATCACGACGATGCTCGCGCGTGCGCCATGGCCAATTAAAAATATGTGATTGAAACATTATTTTAGTCAGCGCCCAGGCTCTGGGAAAATTCATCGACGGCTCCTTTTATTATTCTGCATCCATTGGCATTGCATCATCGGCGTCTTCGTCCGATGGGCCGGTTGTCATCTCTTCGGCAATACCCGACGCACGCGCCATGATTTTATCCAGCAACGCCTGCTGTGCCTCTGGATGGTCACGCAGCCATGCACGTGCGTTCGCCTCGCCCTGGCCCATGCGTTCATTATTATACGAATAGAAACTTCCCGCCTTTTCAATCAAATCGTACTTTACGCCCATATCCAGGATTTCGCTAATACGACTAATCCCTTCGCCATACATGATTTTGAAGTCAACCGTGCGGAACGGTGGCGCAACCTTGTTCTTTACAACCTTAACACGCGTTTCGTTACCAATAACGTTTTCCTTGTCCTTTATCTGGCCCGTACGGCGAATATCCAGACGTACCGACGCATAGAATTTCAACGCATTACCACCCGATGTCGTTTCCGGATTACCGAACATAACGCCGATTTTCATACGTATCTGGTTAATAAAGATAAGCAACGTGTTACTGCGCGACACAGACCCAGCCAGTTTTTTCAAACTCTGCGACATCAATCGCGCGGTTGTTCCAACAAAGGAATCCCCGATATTGCCCTCCAGTTCGGCCTTTGGCACCAACGCCGCCACAGAGTCTATAACAACAACATCAACCGCACCAGACTTAATCAGAGTGTCCGCAATCTCCAGCGCCTGTTCGCCAGAATCCGGCTGAGATATAATTAATTCAGAAACATTTACGCCCAGCTTTTTTGCATAGCTCGGGTCCAGCGCATTTTCAGCATCGATATAGGCGCACGTGCCGCCTTTCTTCTGCGCCTCGGCCACGGCATGCAGCGCCAGCGTTGTTTTACCGGAACTTTCCGGCCCGTAAATTTCAACAATGCGCCCACGCGGATACCCGCCAATCCCCAGCGCAATATCCAGCCCCAGCGAGCCCGATGAAATCGCCTCAATATTCTGTTGGGAACCGTCGCCCATTTTCATGATAGCTTCTTTGCCAAACTGCTTTTGAATCTGTGCCAACGCAGATTCCAGCGCCGGATTTTTTGCGGCTGCCCCTGCATCTTTGGCGGTGTCTTTCTTTGCCATAATTTCCCCTTTTCTAATCAAGAAAATCATACAAAGAAAAACGGCCCGACGCAATTAAATAGTTATGATTATTTTCGCGCGACCAGCACCACGACCGACATCGCCCCGATAACGGCCGTAACGCCCCATACGGCGGACGTTGCCCCGAACAGCGTAATGCACGCCGCCGCCAGTATTGGCGCGACAACATTCGGGAAATTCACACTTGTGCGGAACACGCCATAGAAACGTGTCTGTTCGGCCTTCTTGGTGCCGTCAAAGAACAGCAGGTCATGCACGGATTCCATCAATGCCCCCGACACCTGCCACAATACAAAGATGGCCAGCAACGGATACCCCGTCACAAATGTCGCCAGTGCCGAAAACGCCGCAAAAGATGAAAACCCCAGCACCAACCATATCTTCTTGCCAAAGCGGCGCACCGCCCGCCCCATAAATTCACTAAGCAATAAATACGGTATTATCCCCAACGTCAAGACCCACCCCAGGGTGTCCTTTGAAAATCCGTTTTCAACAACGACAATCGGCACATAGAGGTACCGCATCGCACGCAGTGAATAATAACCAAAATTTACCGCATACGCACGCGCCATGCCGGGATAGTTAAAGAACGCCACCGTATTTTTCCACAGCGCCCGCATTGTCGTGCGCGGATTAACGGGACGCACCTTTTTTTCCTCCTGCACTATGCCGAAATACTTAAAGAACAACCATCCCGCAAAATATATCAAGGCAGAGGCAAAGAACGCGGCCCGGTTACCAAAATGCGACGCAATTGTTACCGCAATCATCGGCGCAAACAGCGCACCAATATTCAACCACAAATGATAGCGCGCATTAAGCTTTGCCATACCGACATTTTTAGAAAAATCCGACATAAACAGCGGGATTAGCACCCCGACCAGCGTAACCGCAATCCCGGTCGTATAGTCCAACGCAATAAACGTAAACGGCCGGATAGAAAAGCTCATCATCGCATAGCAGACCGCCAGCATCAGCATGGAAAAATAAAATACTTTGGCCTTGGAAAACTGGCGCAGCAATTCATTCGCAAACAGCGCCACCACCACACAGAACATCGCATAAAGCGCCACATACAAGCCCACCACCGCAGACGAACGAAAAATCTCTAAAATTACCAGCGAATATACCGCATTATAAATACCGTCCGCGAAACCGGTAAACAACCCGAAATTCGCAAACGAAAAACCGCTAACATTGTCACGTACAGAAATATATCTGTCTTTGGCCATTGTGTTATCCCCCACATCAATCCGACAGATATTATCATAAAAAGGCGCAAATCGCAAAATCCCGGCAATAAAAAATCCGCCATTCGGCGGATTTGATATTATTTTGCAGCCTGTTTTTGTTCATACAGCTGGGCAAAATCGACCGGCTGCATTGTGAATGCCGGGAAACCGGATTCCGATGTTAAACGTGTAATCAGGCTGCGTACCGCCGGGAACAACAGGGTCGGCACATCAATCAGCAACGTGCGCTTCTTGACCTCTTCGTCTTTTTCTTCTTCCATCTGAACCAGACCAGAATATGTTGTTTCAATCAAGAAGATAGATTTGTCACCCGCCTCCAGCTTGGAATGGGCCTTAACAATCAAATCAACCATAAACAGATTGTTTTCCGCACCCTTAATCTGAATATCGATATTGATTTCCAGTTTTGCCTGCCCGTTGTCGGTCTTAAAGAACAGTTCCGGAACATTTGGGCTCTCGAAAGAAATGTCTTTCAAAAACTGAGAAATTATATTAAATTTTGCCATTGCGATTGCTCCTTTTTTTACGCATCGTTTTATGGTAATATAGCATTATGGGCATCGTTTTACAAGTGGAGGGATTACAAAAAATGCTAAATATGAAAAGATTACTATTACGCACCGCAATCGGATTCATATGTGCGGGCGCATTATGTTCCTGTGACCTGTCCACCCCGACCCAGACCACAACTCATCACACCAGTGATAATTCGGTAATCCCGTCAAACCTGCGTCGCGTGTCGTATGGCGACCTGCCGGGCTGGAACGACGACGATGTCAGATACGCCCTTCAGGCATTTCGTAACACCTGCAAGGCAAAAATTCAATACACCGGCCGCGTAATCCCCGACCGCGCATTGCTGGAAGAAAAGTGTGCCAACCTGCCGGCGGCATCGGCCGACACGGCAACCGTGCGTGCATGGTTCGAATCAAATTTCCAACCGTACCAGATTCATACCGACACCGGTGGCAAAACGGGCACATACACCGGCTATTATTCGCCAATCATCCCGGCATGCCGCACCAGAACGGCCCAGTGTAACGAACCCCTGATGGGCATCCCAACCGATGGCCGCAATTATAAGGGCGTGCCGAAAAAGACAATCGTAGAACAGCAGATTGGCCGCCCGCTATATTGGGCAAACATAGTCGATGTTCAAAACATCCAAATTCAGGGCAGCGGTAATCTGCGGTTAGAGGACGGCACCGACGTCAAATTGAACTTTGCCGCCGTAAACGACATGCCGTTCAAATCCATCGGCGAACAGCTTAAGGCCCGGGGCATACGCCCCGATGGCGGCTATTCGGCCGACGCGGTCTGGACATATCTGAAAAAGAACCCGTCCCTTGCCAAAGAAGTAATCTATGGCAATCCGCGCTATGTATATTTCTATGAATCCGTCCCACCGGATGTAATCGGGAAATTGGGCACACCATTGTCCAAAATCCGCAGCGTCGCCATGGACACAGACATATATACATTGGGCCTGCCGGTCTATGTGAATACCAACCTGTCCGACGGCCGCAAATTCCGCCGTTTAATGATTGCCCAAGACACCGGCAGCGCCATAAAGGGCTGGATACGTGCCGACATATTTTTTGGCAAAGGCGACGAAGCATACAAATACGCCCACGGCCAGCATGCCCAAGGCGAGATGTTTATTCTAATGCCCAAAGTATATTCGTATGTCAAACCAACCAAATAAATGGGAACGCCGCAGCGCCCGCCCCGGAACACTGGGGGCGGCGCTGGGGGAATTGATGCAGATAATCGGCGTTCGCGCATCAGACGCGGACCTGGCCGCACGCTGGGATGCGATAATGGGGCCGGAAATTGCATCAATCGCACGCCTGGCCGCAATCCGCAAAACACGCACCGGCAAATATAACGTCGTCGTGCGCCCGGCAAATCCCGCCTTTACGTTGCAGCTGTCATATATGGCGGGCGACATTACCACACGCATAAACAAATACTTTGGCCGCGATGCGGTGGAAAAAATAAGTTTCCGAAAATAAAAACATCGCCGTAACGAAGGGCGGTTGGAGGTTCAAAACTACTACTAGAGATAGCGTTGCTTATTCAATATATTCGCAACCCTCCAACCAAGTTGTAGAAAAGTTACACGAGATTCTTACACCCCACATTGGGTATTACCCAATGCAACATAAAAAGCGCCCAACGCAAGTATTTCCCGCATCACACAACAAAACGCGCCATATTGCTGTGCGCCAACGCGATTGCGATGGCATCAGCCTCGTCCGGGGTTTTGGGCCGCGCCGCCGGTAACAGCAATCGCACCATTTTATCAATCTGCTCTTTAGATGCATGTCCCGCCGATGTCAGGGCTTTTTTTATCTTGTTCGGCTCGTATTCAAAAACCGGAATATCACGATTGGCCACCGCCACAATTGCCGCCGCACGCGCCTGCCCCAGAATAAGCGTGGTCTTGGGATTAACGTTTACAAAAATTACCTCGATACTGCACGCATCCGGTCGGAATGTCTCGCACAGTTCGTCCACCCCGCGAAAGACGGTGGCCAGACGCTCTGCCATTGGCATCTTTGCCGGCGGCAAAATCACGCCACTGGCGATATATTTACGCGTCGCGCCCTGACTCTCTATCACGGCCCAACCCGTATGTAAAAGCCCAGGGTCAATCCCCAATATCCGCGTCATATTTTTCCTTATGTTTGTCCAATTATACAATAAATGGTTTTCATTTTCTATTGTTTATAAATAACCAAAATGCTATAATTCGCATGCATTATGCCACGGCAAGTGCGGGAGGTCAAAGTCCCACATAGACAAACACAAAAACTCCAACTAGGTTGGAGGGTGGTGATATACATAAATAAACCCACTATTGTCTACGATAGCTTTGAACCTCCAACCACTTGAATTTATTTTCCAGTGGTTTTTTATTAGGGGGTAAAAATGCATAATTTTATATTTGGACACATTTCCAAGATTTGCATCTTATTATTATACGCATTTATCGGAAATATTGCACATGCGGCAACATGTCCCGAAAATCAATATATGCGAAACGGCGTCTGTACAAACTGTATTTATAATGCCACATGTGACGGTGAAAAATATACATGTGTTGCCGGATTTTATGACACCGGTTCAAACGAATGTGCCGCATGCCCACCAAATACAACGTGTGCATCGCCGGATAATTTTTCATGTAACCCAGGATATTATTTATTAGACGGCAAATGCAATATATGTCCTGCCAACGCAACGTGCGCCGGCGGCACAGAGATATTTCATTGTAATGATGGTTATCACATAAACACAACAACAAATAATAACTGCGAAACATGTAAAGATAGGGCAATATGTGAAAATGGCGAGCGTATAAAATGTGCGCCCGGATATTACTACTATCAACCATACGGATATTGTATAACATGCGCCACAGGAGCATATTGTCCAGACGGGGCCCCAGCTGGATGCAAAGAAGGATATTATGATAAAACTGGTAATACATCTTGTTATTCTTGCCCCCCAAATTTTTATTGTCCTGCATTAGAGGCAAATAATAAGAATTACACCCAATACTGCGCCGCTGGATATTATCGCAGACAAGATACCTGTGTGCCCTGCTCTAGCGGGACCGAGTGCCCTGGTGGTAAACCTGAAAATATGACTTGTTCGTCGGGGTTGTACCTGCATGATGATGGGCGCTGTCTGCCATATATGCCGGGGCCCGGCACATGGCCTGATTGTAATCCTGAATACTATAATGACGGTAGCACATGTGCCAAATGCATAGATGGGTCAACTTGTACATCTGCAACAGAATTTACGTGTTTGCCGGAGTTATATAAAAATGAAAATGTTTGCAAGGCATGTGTGTCAAATGCATCGTGTGATGATACGAATGGTATAATGTGTGATAAAGGATATTATCTGAAAAATCAGCAATGTGTATATTGTCCTGCAAATAATTATTGTGTTGATAACAAATTGTTCAACTGTCCACAGTATGTTGAAGGTATGTATGAACCGGCTCTGGGTGAAGGGGAACATTTGTACAAGGCAACGTACATTGCCTCTCCGTATCCGGCATATAATATAGAGCAATGTTCTTTGTATAAAGGATTTATAAAATCACCAATGGGCGAATATGTTCGCTATACTGCCAGGTGGAACAAAACAAAATCAAAGTATATTGGGGGCACCATAGTCTGGACATCAACCATCACTGGATATTATTTATCCCATAGAACGAATGCTGATAGTACGTATGGCTATTTGAATAACTTGCCTTGTACAAATGGGCCGGAAAATTCGCACTATACCGACGCCGGCAATCCCGAAGGTAACGATTGTCCATGGGTTTGTAATGACGGATTCATGCAAAACATAAACACCTGCACCAAATGTCCAGCGGGTTATACATGCATTAACGGGGCATTGGTATGCCCGCCGGGTCAATACGCTAATGGTATGACATGCGCCGATTGCCCGGCCAATTATACCGCGCGCGCCGCATCAAACACAGCCCCGCAATCAATCAACGAATGCCAGATAAAATGTGACGGCGGCCAATACCTGGCGACGGCGAACGCAACACAATGCACAGATGTTGGCGCCGGATACTGGAATGCGGAAAACTATACAAACTATGGCAGTGTTGGCGTCCGTAATCAATGCCCGGCGGGCCTTACCACCGTTGGTTATGGCGCGGGCGCGGATGAGGCGGACGACTGTGGCCATATATTAAACATAGGTAATTATAAGCTCTATACGCGTAGCGCACGCCAAACCACACCGTCACTGGTAATCAAAGACACCAATGGCAAATATTTTTACGGCAACGCATGGCCAAACAATGTGCACAATACATTGCATATATTATACAACAACACAGTTTACAGCATTTATTAAAATAATAAATCCCCCGGGGCACCGGGGGGATTTTAATTTATATGCCGACACAATTATGCGGCCGCCGTAAAGACTTTCTGTACGTCGTCATTATCATCCAAGGCGTCGACCAACTTTTCCAGTTTGGCATACGCCTCATCGTCCAAATCCATTGGCATATTCGGTATCCAGGTCAGTTCCGCCTGTTCCGGTTCGCCCAACACGTCGGCCAATGCTTTCTGAACTGTGATAAAATCATCCGGTTTTGTTGTGATGATAAAGCCTTCTTCCGATGTTTCCAGATTGTCCGCATTCGCATCCATGATGATTTCCATCATTTCATCTTCTGTTTTGCCAATTGATGCCGGATACATAATTTGGCCTGCGCGTGTAAACATGAAAACAACACTGCCTTCTTCGCCCATGTTGCCACCATTCTTGGCAAAGATGTTGCGAACCTCGGGTACGGTGCGGCGCGGATTGTCGGTCAACGCCTCAACAATAACGGGGACCGCACCCGGGCCGTATCCTTCGTAACGCACCGCAACATAGTTTTCAGTATTGCTGCCCGATGCCTTATCAATCGCGCGCTTGATATTATCGTTCGGCATGGAATTCTTGCGCGCCTGTAAAATCGCCAATCTCAGACGCGGATTATTATCCGGGTTTTTATCCCCCAGTTTTGCCGCCATTGTTATTTCACGCGCCAGCTTTGTAAACAAGCCACTGCGCGCCGCATCCACCGCACCCTTTTTGTGCTGGATGTTGTGCCATTTACTGTGTCCACTCATAGTTTGACCTTTTTATTTAATCGGGTATAATTACCCCAAAAGGATAACAAATGATTGGCAAATTGCAAGGAGTTGTTGACTACATCGGCGATGGGTTCGTAATAATCATGGCGGGGCCCGTCGGGTACAAAGTGTTTACACCCGAATTCTTAACCCCAAAGTCGACGGTTGCCCTGTGGATTGAAACCGTTGTCCGCGAAGATTCAATCCGCCTGTTTGGTTTTACGACCTTGGCGGCGCAAAACCTGTTTAATCAGCTAACCGGCGTATCGGGCGTCGGGCCAAAGGTGGCGCTGGCAATACTTGGGACTATAAAGGCCGACACTTTGATGTCCGCCATTGCAACAGGCGACGCAAAGACAATCGCGACCGCGCCGGGCGTCGGCAAAAAAGTCGCTGAAAAAATCATTGTTGAATTAAAGAACAAAGTCGGCGGCGGCCTAACATTCTTTGGCGCAGATGCCGACGTCGGCGGCGCGTTGCCAGACCTGCTATCGGCGTTGGAGGCACTGGGATACCGCCGCATGGATGTGGTCGATATGGCGCAAAAATTGGTCGCCGACAACCCGGGCGCCGACGTTGCAAAGCTGGTCCCGATGGCACTTGAAAAACATAAGCGGGAATAAATAATGAATTCTGATACTATTTTTGCACTCTCGTCAGGACACGGCAAATCGGGCGTTGCGGTTATTCGCGTGTCGGGCGAAAATTTGGCAGTGGCGGCCGAAAAAATGATTGGACGCGCCGCTACGGCCCGCCATGCTTATTTTGTAAACCTGCGCGATGATGCGGGCGATTTGATTGACCAATGCGTTGTAATCTATTTTAAGGGCCCCAACTCCTTTACCGGCGAAGATGTTATTGAAATCCATTCGCACGGGGCACCGGCGGTAATTGATAAAATATTCGCACATCTGTCCGCCAATGGTGCACGCATGGCCACACCCGGCGAATTTTCACGCCGCGCGTTCTATTCCGGTAAAATGGATTTGGCCGACGTGGACGGCCTGGCCGCACTGCTGGACGCCCAGACCGATATGCAACGCAAATCCGCCCTGCAATCCATGATGGGCCGCGATAGCAAAGTATACGACACATGGCGCCGCGATATGATTGACATATCCGCATATGCCGCGGCAATATTGGATTATGATGCGGATGATTTGCCACAAAACATCGGTGAACGCCTTACGCGCACGCACACAAAAATTATTAGACCGAAATAAATGAGGCGATTGCGCGCTATGCCGCCGCACGCGCCGTACGCCAGCGGTTTTAACATTGTCTTTGCCGGTCGCCCAAACGTTGGAAAATCATCACTGTTTAACAAAATATTGGGCACCAATCGCGCGATTGTATCTGACATTGCCGGCACCACACGCGACGTCGTTGACGCAACATTGGACATTGACGGATATTTAGTGCGCCTGCTGGATACGGCGGGCCTTCGCGAACAAACGTCCGACGCGATTGAAAAGATAGGAATCGAACGCACACGCATCGCAATTGACGAGGCAGATTTAATCATACGAGTATTTGACGCAGATGACGCAATTCCAAACGCCGCCCCATCTGAGAACGAGATTTTTGTTATCAACAAATCTGACGTATGCCACGCCACGCCCCATCCGCACGCGATTTTATCATCCGCCATAACGGACGCCGGCGTCGATGATTTAATGACGGCCGTGCGAAAAAAAATACACGAAAAATTGGACAATCGCGAAGGCGATGTTGCAATAAATGCACGCACGCGCGAACTGATAAACGCCGCCGCTGCGGAACTGGCCGCCGCATTGGCCGCCCCCGATTGGGATATATTTGCCGAACATACGCGCCGCGCGGCGGACTGCATCGGAAAAATCCTTGGCACAATCAGCGCCGCCGATGTCATGGATGCAACATTTGGCCAACTGTGTTTGGGAAAATAAAAAACCGGGCAACGCCCGGTTATTTTTCTATTCCTTGGCAATGGGATATTTGCCATCAATTACATTCTGACGCACGATGTGATGTTTTACTTTCTGCGTGCTGGTCATCGGTAATTCATCAGTTGTCATGGCAAAGTGCGTTACCCATTTATAGCTGGCAACCTTTTTGTTTGCATTTGCAACACCCGCCGCCAGTTTTTCCAGTGTCATTGACTTATCAACACTGAACACACCATATGCAACTGTTTTGTCCTTTATCTTATGCTCAAATACCGCGACATTGTTTACACCCGGTATTTTCATAAACAAGGCTTCCAGTTCATCCGGATAAACATTTTTACCCGAATCCAGAACAATCACCTGCTTCTTGCGACCGGCAAAATGCAATTCACCATTTTTATCCATGGTTACCATGTCGCCGGTATTAAAGAATCCGCGTTCGTCGAAAACAACCTCGTTCGCGTTGGGATTGTTTAAGTATCCGCCGAACACCTGGCGACCGCGAATCCACAACACACCAACACCGTCTTCGTTCATATCGCGGATTTCGCATTCGTTGTTAGTTGTCGGCGCACCAAACGCAAAGGGATACGTTTTTTCAGCGGCTTTGATATACAAACAGGCCCCACCGTTTCGGTCAAACCATAACCCTGGATAAAACGCATCCCCAGTCTTTCATAGAATGTTTCAACCTCCGGCTTGGTGGCGGCACCACCCGCAATCAGTAGTGACACGCGCCCGCCGAATATCGCACGGACCGGATCTTGGACCTTACGCACGATAAAGCCCAGACCAATTTTTTCCAGCAATTTTCCATGCTTTAGCACAAACGATGCCAACCACCATTTATGCTGCGCCTTTAGCGCGTCAATAATACGATTTCGTATGACCTCAAACAAACGGGGAACGGCCGGAATTGCCTGTGGGCGAAATTCTTTGAAATCCGCCATGATTTCCTTTGGATTGACCGTCGGTTGCAGCAATACACCGGCCCCATAATGCATTGTCGCCAGTAATTCGACCGCAAAACCAAATATATGATACATCGGCAGGAAACCGTACATGATATCACCCGCCTTGATATAATCATGCATATCTTCCAGCGAATTCGCGCATTCGGTCAGATTATAGTGCGTCAACGGCACAATTTTTGGCGTGCCCGTCGACCCGGATGTAAACGACATCGTTGCAACATCCAACACATCCAATTTGGCGGGTTTTAATCTGCCGTTCTTTTTTCCATCTTCCTGTGTGATGTCAAAGAACTTAAACTTTTTCGTCTTGTAAAAGAAAGACTTTTCCGCCGCAACAATATGACAATCGGTAGAAGATGCCATATTGTCGTATTCATACGGCGTTAAATTGGTATCCAACAGCAACACCGTCCCCCCCAGATACCAAACCGCAAACATTGTTGTTGGCATCTGCCATATATTGTGCGACAAAACGCCGACAATATCGCCGCGCCGCACGCCGGCGCTGTGCAATTCGGCCGCACGCCGCAAAACCAAATCCTGGAATCCGGCAAATGTCACCCCTTCGCGTACCAGGAACAAATTGTCCGGCCACTTTGCCACTGCGTTTTCCAGCAATTCATACATAGTCATTACAAAAATTCCTTGTTGTTTTTATATTGGACAGGAATTATTATAACGCTCGAAAGGAATAATGCAAATATGAAAATACTGACTTTAAACATCAACTCAATCCGCGCACATGCACAAAGTTTCATCGACATTTTGCGCGCCGGCGAATACGACACCATATTGGTTCAGGAATTAAAAGTCGAAGACGGTGCCTTCCCGCATAATCTGTTCGACGACTATGGCTATAACATCAAGGTTTTCGGCCAGAAAAGCTGGAACGGTGTCGCAGTATTTTCAAAGTATTCAATCGAAGATGTTGTTCGCGGCATGCCAGACTACGCCGATGTAAACGCCCGCTTTATCGAATGCGTAATCGACGGACGTGTACGCATTATAAACGTATATATGCCAAACGGCGATACGGTCGATTCCCCGAAATTTCCGTATAAACTGGAATGGATGCGCGCCTTTACCAGACTATATTTCACAATACATAGATTCCGCGGAACCAGTTATCATCGGCGGCGACTATAACGTCGCAATCGAAGACCGTGACGTATGGAAACCTGCAAACTATGTCGGCATTGCCATCGCCGCACCAGAGGCCCGCGCGATAATGCAAGGGTGGCTAAACGCCGGCTGGACAGACGCATGGCGAACGCTGCACCCGGATGAAATTGATTACACATGGTACGGCTATCGCGGGCGTGACACGATTGGCAACCGGCAAGGACTGCGCCTGGATTATTTCCTGTGCAACCGCGCCGCTGCACAAATGATAAAATCATGTGAAATCGATATGGGCCCGCGCTCTGGCGGAAAAACCGACCGACCATTGCGGCCTGGCGTTGATATTGAAATAGACGCCTAATCATCCGCCCGTGCCAGGTCGTCCCAGGCCTGGTATTTTCTATCACCAGTCTGGCGATATTCATATTCCGCCCCGCCCGCGGTATAACGGTTAAAGTTCTCTGTAACCTTGGCCAGGGCGGCATCTATAAACGCGGCGGTATGTTCCGCATCATATTCAATCGCACGAACATCGCCACTCTTTAGCTGTAAAAACATCATACGCACCGCATTGGATGACGGCGCCACCTTTTCAAACCCGCCACGCCGCAACATATACGCCTCCAGCGGTAATTGCGGCATGTTTCCGTTTTCCAGCTGTGATTTCTTTGGCGCCTCGCCCGTCTTAATGTCAATTACCATATCAGCCGTTACGCGGTCGGCCTTTGCACGAACCGTTCTATGCGCCGCGCCAACAGGCACAGGCGCGGCGCCATACGTTTCAATCGCCACATTTTGCATCACGCCCAAAACATTGGCCGCAACCGGTGCGATTTCTTCGAACCGTCGATGCCAGAAATGAAACAGCACCGACGTATCCCCCAATATTTCACGTGCCCGCGCATCCATTTGCGCAACCAGAACAGACGGCGTCCAATCCCGTGCATTCTCCAGAACACTATGCACCAGATTTCCAAAATCCATTGCATCAACACCGGCCCAATAATCCTTCTTTGGATTCAGGCGCAATATATGCTTTGCATAAAAAGCGTATGGATTATGAATTAGGTATTCCAGCGTCGTGACAAATACATCCGACCAGTCTGCAGGCGGACACGCCACCCCCGGTCGCAATGGTCGCGCCTTTACCGCATCACGACCGCGCACTGCCGCCAAAATATCGACCGCCGCCGCGGTATCAACATGCCCGCCATGCGCCGCCACACGTGATAAAAACCGTGACGCCATCGTCTGGGTGCCACCGGATACTTTGCTGCGTGTCCAGTACACCTGCGCCCCGCAAGACAGATTCATAAAGTCCAGCGACATCAGTGACACTTTGCTGTCACCCGGCGGCAGGCCTATCTTTTCAGCAATCGCCCGCGGCAGCCACGCGTTTTCATACCCTCGCGCGGGAAACATCCCGTCGTTTAGACCTGTTAAAATAACAACATCGGCCGTCTGCATTCGTGACTCAATCGTCCCCAGCACACAAACCTTGGCCGCATCGTTCATTGCCGTGCGCAATTGCACACCGGACAATGCATCGGCTATAAACGCACGCGCATCGGCCGCCCCCGGCACAATACCCGCCGCCGTCATTGCCCGCGACAGTTCACGCAACACGCGCCATATATCCAACGCCGCCGTCACATCAAATGCCGGCATAAAATCCGCACGCCGCACATCCACCAGATAGGCTATAACATCAAACAAATTTCCATACCGCGCAAACAGCTCGTCAAACGACGCATCCCCATGCTCTACCATATCGTCAAGCATGTTTAGTATCGCACGCCCAGCGCCGCATGCGGCACCGGACGTGCTGCTGGAAAAATCAGCCACGATACCACGCGCGGAAAATTCGGTCGCCATACGTTGGTTCGCCGCGGCGTCCGGCGTAATAATTAAGACACTTTGCCCCACCCCGCATGCCCGCGCGGCAATTTCCGCAACCGCGGCCGCCTCTTCGGACTCGCGTTCACATTCAATCAAATGACAATTTGATAAATCATGCATCTGCCCTGAAATGGCATTCCCAAACGCCCGATTAAAGAACGATATATGCGACGGCCCCACATCAATGGGCACCACATCCGCGGGCACGCATCCAATACGCGCCAGAAATTTATATTCTGAATTATACGGATTTGTCGGCAATGCAAAGTCCGCATCCCGCCCCGCAATTTGCCCGGACAAGATAATCCGCCCATGCGGCAGACGCGCCACCGCCGCCATTAAATCCGCCGTGGCGGGCACGCTGGCGGTCGACGCGCATACAATCACGCGTGAAAAGGCGCCCTCTTTGCCAATAACAGAAATCCATTCACGAATACCAGCGTTTCGCACCTGCGCACGTGTTTTGCGCCCCGCAAAAAACATTGCCTGCGCACGCGACAAAATATTTAGCATTTCGGCCTTTGCATGAAAATGCGCAGCATATTTTTCATCAACCAAGGCGCCCCAGTCGACCATCGCGGCATCGACACCCTCGTTTTCCAGATAGTCTGTCATACGCAGCAAATCACGCGCCACCGGCAGCGCCGCCGAATACGTTGCGATACTTGCATCCTCCGCCAGCATTCGCGCCAGCACGCATACACGCTCCGCGTCACCTACAACATCATCACCGCAATAATCATCATCTTCGTCAGCAAGGTCTTCCGCCCCCTCGCCCAGCGCAACCAGACGTGGCAAAATTGCGGCGCCTCCCATCTTTTCCGCAATCATTTTTTCCACACCGCGCACCGCGCGACGACTCGGCAAAAATATTAGCATGTCCGCCAAATCCGCCGCCCCGTCACGCATCACATGCCACAGGGCGTCATTCATCCGCGCGGGATTGGTTACTGAAAAAATATTGTTATTTGATGCCAAGTATATTCCTTATACCATCCAGCCCAGTCTTTTTTTCCGCCGATGTTTCAAATATCTCGGGCACCATTGCGCCGTGCTCTGTATGCAGAATCTGGTGCTGTTTTTCCTCGCGCACGCGTTTGTCCTTTTTGGTATATACTATCTGGTATGGAATCGCGTTGGCATCGCAAAAATCCATCAAGTCCAAATCGGCCGGGCGCGCCCCGATGCGCGAATCAATCAAGATAAACAATCGCTTTAACTGGCGCCGCGTCGTTAAGTATTCATCCAACCGCTCCAACCAGCGCAACGCATCCGCCTTTGACACCTTTGCATATCCGTATCCCGGCAAATCGACAATCATGACCCGGTCATCCAGATTGAATAAATTCAGGCTCTGCGTACGCCCCGGCGTGTTTGATGTGCGTGCGACCGGACTGCCCACCAGCGCATTAATCAGCGACGATTTCCCAACATTACTGCGCCCGATAAATGCATATTCCGCGAAGTGCGTCCGCGGCAAACTCTGCACCGTTTCAAAACTTCCCACGAATTTTATCATGCATCCCCCTCCTCTTTGTCCAGCAGACGGCGATACGCCTCTTTCTTGGAAATACCGGCACGCGCCGCTAAATCCGCCGCCGCGGATTTCGTCGAAAATGCCGCAACATCGTTTACGATTTCTGAAATCTCTGCATCAGACATCTTTTTGTCAGGCGCCGGCGCAACAACTAATACAATCTCGCCACGCGGGGGCGTGATACGCATTAAATCCGCCGGATATCCGATGATTGTTTCCTCATGAATCTTAGTAATCTCGCGCACGATTGCAATCTGGCGTTCCGGCATCACACGCGCCAGTGTTTCAATCGTCGCCATAATACGATTTGGGCTTTCATAATAAATTATAGTGTGGCGAATTTTATTGTCATCACGCACCTTTTTCGGGTCAAAGAATCCGCAAAAAGTAAACCGGTCACTTGGGAATCCCGACAGCACCAGCGCAGATATCGCAGCCGTTGGCCCCGGCACGACATAGACGGGCATCCCCGCCGCGCGGCATGCCCGCACCAGGCGAAATCCCGGATCGGACACACCCGGCATACCGGCATCAGAAACAGTCGCCACCGCGGCGCCCGCCTTCAATCTGGGCGATAATATCGGGCACGACATCACGTTCGTTATGGTCATGCATTGCAACGCGCCGCGTGGATATATCAAAGTGCGCGGCCAGTTTTCCAAACACGCGCGTATCTTCGGCGGCAACCAAATCTGCATTGCGTAAAACATCAACCGCGCGCGGCGACATATCCGACATATTTCCGATAGGTGTTCCAACTATATAAAGCCCAGATTGCATTTGATTTCCTTTTATAGTAAAATGATACAGAATAAAATGGATTTTTCAATGCATATAAGAAACTTTTTGAAAATCAGCACATTATTGCTGGCCGTGGCCGGTTGCGCCACCCCCCGGCAAAACGGCACCTGGCACACCGAATATGGCACAATGTCGACCGGAAACCCGGCCCGGATGCAATACGGCACCATATACGAAGACCAGTCACCGATTACCACAGACGCCTCTGCGCACCGCATGGCGGTATTGTTGCCACTAAGCGGCGCAAACGCCGCAACCGGTCGCGCAATACGTTCTTCGATTGAAATCGCGGTTATGCAAAGCGCCCCTCAAAACCTATCCGTTTCATTCTATGACACGGCGTCCAACGCAACAGATGCAATAAACAGCGCACTGTCGACCAATCCGGAAATTATAATCGGCCCTCTGTTTGCCGCCGACAGTCGCACATTGCGCACGATGAAACCCGAAACAATGCCGGCAATATCATTTACATCCGACGCATCCGCCGTTGGCAATGGCATCATGACAATGGCCTTGATGCCGACAAACAGTGTTGAGGCAATTATCAAAGAAATGTCGGCCGATGGCACAAAACAGTTTGTAATATTGGCGCCAAACACAAATTCCGGCCGCCTAATGGCGGGCACAGCCCGCGCCGCCGCCACAATGTATGACATACCGGTATCGGGCGTTTTATATTATTCTGAAAAAGACTCGGAATCAATCAAGAACGCGGCCCTGCGCGCATCTCTCTATACCGCCCGCACGGCGGCAAACACGCGTGCCCGTGAAATACTGTCAGATATTTTGACCAGCGAGCGTTTGACCACACTGGAAAAATCATCCCTAACCCGCCAATTAAATCATATATCAAAATCAGAAACCCTGGGCGCACTGCCATACGATGCCGTATTGTTCTTAGGAAGCGCCGATGACGCAAAATCTTTGGCATCATTCCTGCGCTATTATGGTGTCGGGGCCCGTGATGCACGCTTCTATGGCACCGCAATGTGGGATGGTACGGATGCCGCATCGGACTTTACGCTCTCGGGCTCAAAATTTGCGACACTTCCTTCCAGCAACGAAGGCTTTGCCAACGTATACGAAATGACCACTGGCACATTGCCGTCACGAATTGCAACATTTGGCTACGATGCCGCAAATCTGGCGATGGGAATGATATATTCTGATAAATCCAACGCGGCATACCTGCTAGACCCAAGCGGATATATCGGAATCGACGGCCTGCTGCGCCTGAAACCATCCGGGGTCAGCGAACGCGCCATGCGCATCGTTGAAACCAACGGCAGTGGCACCGTGCGCGAAGTAAAGGCCGCACCAACAAACTTCTTTACCCCCATATATAACATAGAGCAGACATCTGTATCCCCCGCGCGCGAAATGGCGGTGGAAACCCCGGGGATAAATCCGCTGAACTATATCCAGATACCGGACCGTCTGCGCACAAAATACAAATCAAAAACATACGGCGCAAACGCGACACAACCTGAAACCATCGCTCAGCAGAACGTGATGACAATCCTGCCCGAAGATGACAGTGACATAATCACATCGCCCGACTTCCAGCCCGTATCTTTGGAATCTGTTGGCCGCACATATATAGACAGCGTTGAAATAAACGAATAAAAAAACACCCGCGATTGCGGGTGCTTTTTTTACTGCAGGTATTTTTCAAAAAAGCTCTGTATTTTATCAAATGGAATCACATCCAGATTATCATACAGGTCAACATGATTTGCCCCCGGAATTATTACCAGTTCTTTGTTATCTCCGCGCAGTTTCGCAAAAGCATCTTCACTAAAATAACGACTGTGCGCGTTTTCCCCATGCAGCATTAAAACCGCACTGCGAATCTCTGGCGAATAGCTCAACAAAGGCATATTCATAAACGGCAACGCAGAAGTCACGCGCCACCCCTTGTTGGATGCAACGCTGCGCTTGTGATAGCCGCGTGGGGTCTTATAGTATGACCAATAATCACGCATGAACTGCGGCGCATCATCCGGCACAACATCCGGCAGGCCACCCGCAAACGCATAACTGCCATTCTTTGCATCTTCTGTCCGTTGGGCATTCAGACGTACGCGTTCCGCATAGCGTGCATCTGCATCCATTGAATCAAAATACCCGTTGGCATTCACGCGTGCCATATCATACATCGTGGATGTAACGGTTGCCTTGATTCGCGGGTCATTCGCCGCAGCATTCAGCCCCATGCCACCAAAACCGCAAATCCCGATAATGCCTATTTTATCCGCATCAATATCCCCGCGCGTCGTCAGATAATCTACCGCGGCGGAAAAATCTTCTGTATTGATATCAGGGGATGCAACATTACGCGGCCGACCACCAGATTGGCCTGTATACGATGGGTCAAAGGCCAGCGCCGCAAACCCACGCGCCGCCATTTCCTGTGCATAACGTCCCGATGCCTGCTCTTTTACCGCGCCAAAGGGTCCCGACACCGCAATCGCCGGCAACTTTGCCGCCAACCGATTTTTAGGCAAATACAAATCCCCCGCCAGCGTTATCCCATAACGATTTTTGAAATGCACGCGTGTAACAGTAACATCTGGATTTTTTGCAAATGTTTTATCCCATGCGTACCCGCGCATGAACCATATCCCCAGCCCTACCACCAGGGCCAAAACAATTATTAATGAAATCTGTTTCATAATATTACCTCCTTGTCTACCACCCCAGTGTAATTCATAGAGTTAACTCTAGGTCAAGAAGATTTTTTTAACATTCTACAAAATTTTCTACATTACATTTATAACCAGTATTAGTACAAACCTGCATTACAATATCTTTGATAGGATAGCCAGAAAAAATTTCCATATTTAATTCAAAAAACAAACAACTTTTTGGTGGCAGAACTAAAATACTATTAGCATCAAATATAATTGAACGAGCATTTTCAAGCGTCTGTTTTTCTTCTTTTTTCCACCATAAAGCAACATTATCACTATGCGACATAGGTAAATTACTATAACCCAATCGAATATGATGTTCTGTTTTATTTATAACTTTTAGCATAAGTTGTCCATCATACTCCCGATTATATAATACTACCCTTAACTTATCTGAATGTTTATACGGGAACACGCTTAAGATAGTTACTCCACAAGTACCAACAGCAGTCAATGAAGAAACTATAAACATTGGCATATTTTGCAAACAATTAAAATCTACCTCAATCAAAGCCGCCAACAACAAACCGATTATCCAAAGCCCCATAAACAAAAAAAATTCTTTATTTTGTTTCAACAATTTATCCAACCATATACAAAACTACCCACCACATACTTTACAAGGCCGCCCACCACGACGCTTAGCATCCAGGCTATCTATATTGATACAATTTTTTGTGCACTTACGCGCCCATTCACAATTATGCTTATGATAAATATGCGAGCTTTTATTAAACGCCACCGGATAAGCATTCGCACCACCAATACATAAACAAACAGATAAAGTAACTATAACTTTTTTCATTTGCGCCACATATCCTTTTAGTCCAAAAAATAACACACAAGCACATTTTGTCAACAATTATATTACACGAACAAAAATGAGAACCCAAACAAAACATTCAATCACAGATTGAAACACCCCCAACAAAATACATTAAATTATACAGAAGCACTAATTTATCCGTCCAAATTCATATCTAATTGTAGTTAATAAAATAATAATCTTATCTCCTATATCCGCCACACACCACCGCAGCACACTGACACCGATATTTCTGGTAGCAATTACAACCCACGATTGATTTTTATAATTTATTCAATCAAGCATCTCATATCACAAAAACAAAAAACCGACCCATTCAGGTCGGCATTTTCTGGTGGGAGTGGCTGGTAAACCGCACCACATATTTTATTCCCAGAAAACTGCCATTTTTACCTTGGTGGGAGTTAATTTGCGACGCACTTACGTCGCAGTTTTGCGTCTCACCCGATGTCGCAGGTAACACTATACCCAGCGACAATGAAAATCAAGTAATAAAGACCGCCATATTGACGGTCTTTATTCCAAATAGCGCTTAATTTAATTCCGTCCCCCCCCCCACGGGTTTGATTAATTTAGAATTTGTTCAATTTGCACTTCGTTTCAACCCTGCGCTCCCCAGCAGCCTGTTGCGATGCCGCTTGGATTTCGTTTTTTGCGGGCTTGCGTATCATTTCCTTGGCCAGTTCAATCATACCCTTTGCATAACAGTCGCACTGCGCATTGGTGGCAAACGGATACTCATTAGTACATGCCCATTTTTGCACTCTAAGAAGCGTACCATATTCTCTATCTATACGCGCGATTTGTGCGTCCTGTCTGGCCTTAATCGCTGCTGGACTAACTGCATAGCAAGCCTCTGCGACCTTTTTGATTTTATCGCTCGTGCTTAAACGACAACTACTTCCAGACATATCACATTCGCGTATCGGTGTATCCCAGTTAACTTCCTGCTGCTCCTCTATTGTTTTACGAATACGTGGCAATTGCGTGAAGACTGTCTCTTTGCGTTCGCCATTTTCAGAACATAATTCAACCATCCGTTCCAGTGTACTTTTCTGCCAGGGAACCATATCATTTATGTTTAAACCAAACGCAACAAAATTGTCCAATTCTGCAACACCCCACGTTTTACATTGCGCATCCGTAACAGACTTTAAGGCTTCTGCATCTATATCATTAAACGTTTTCGCCATGTCGTCAAATTTGGAAAGTATCGGCAAAGCCTGTACATTAAAGTCATCACAATTATCTGGAACATCCAGATGCGCCACATCCGGATACAGGTCAACAGATCCGCAACTGTAGGTCTGGCCTTTTATACGAACCATGTCGTGCAAATCACCATTTTTACGCATTTTTGTACAGAAATTACACAAATCACGTTTGTCACCACTGTAATTCATACAGGGATTATTCACGTTTTCTGCATAAGATGCATACATCTGCGCCTGACGCACTGCTGTTTCTTCTGGGGTTTCTTTGGCACGTGCCACAGCCTCACCCTGCGTTTGTGCAATATACGTGGTACTTGGTGCGCACCCCGCCAAAACGGTCGCCACACCAATAATGCTGAATATTATTTTTTTCATATTTTAACCTTTGTGTTATCAATATCCCATACTCTTGGACGCACATACCATGTATAATTGCGCCACAGTCTGGCGAACTTCTTCCGCCATATCCTCATCCACGCCCAGCATATTACCGTCCATCAGAGCCACAAACGTGCGTTGAAATTCCGCACTGGGCTCTACCTGTTCCAGCGTGTGTTGAACGCATTTGCAGATGATTCTGCCCTGGTCAATGGTATCGTCGCACATTCCATCAAGCGCAATTTGATATTCCAGCGCATCACATCCTGCCAGAAGAATCATGGAAAAAATCACCAGAAATTTTCTCATTTTGCGTCCTTTTACCGGGATTATAAATCCATAGATGCGACAACCAGCGCCGTTTTAATCGCTGCCGATATAATCGTCGCAATCATCGCAACACACATTTCCAGTACCGCGCGACTTGTCACTTTATCCGCAGGGGTAGAAGACAATGGGTGCTTCTTGCTCCAAAAAAACATTGCGAAGCAGAACGCCAGCCCCAAGAATCCAAACATACCACCCATCCACATTCCGAACACGAACATCGTGAACAGATTATGGTTTATCCGTCGCCACAGCCCGTCTTTGGCCTTGATTACAGCCCCGCAATGCGGGCATGTCGCTGCATTTTCACTTATTTTTTTACCGCACTCTTTACAAAAAACCATTGCCATTTTTTACTCCTTGTGATTATTATCAGTTAAGTTTTGTTAAAATCCTGCACCACAGCCAATCATTATGGTTAGCATGTATGGTGCTTTTTTTGCGTCCCGGTCAAGTTCACCTGAAACAATAAACTTTAACTTGTCAAATGTATTAAATGTTTCGGAAAAACCATTTACAACGCAGTTAGTACTTGCGCCCAAATCATACAGTTCCTCCTCTACATACTTTGTAAAGCGATATTTAAAAACACTATTTATAGACAGAAATCCCACTATTCCGACCAGCAATATGCTACCCGCAATTAGTAATTTTGTTTTACTCATTGTCATTACTCCGTTTTGTTGTTTGTTACAAAAAAAGACCGCCAGCGGAGCACAAGCGGTCGGGGAGTTCACTAATCGTCTTATCGTTGATCCTGTTGGCCTTCCGGGACGAATCCCGTGTTTTATAAACCAACAGCTCCCCGACCATTACAGTCAGGGATAAATAACGATGTAAAACCACAGGAAGCATATCGGATTTACGATGTCTTTCTGCGTCACACCGGATAAGACAGGCTAGTGACAGCCCCGAACCAGTGTCCCCACCAGTTCACTGGGAATTTTAGCACCCCCAATTCCAAAACACAATCATATTTTTTATACCGTTTTACATCGTTCGGTAAAAAAACACAGTTCTATATATACGACCAATACTAATCTTGATAACCCAAAACATAGGAGGTTTTATGCAGGATTTCCTGAACGCAGCCCAGGTGGCAGTGATGCTGGGGGTAACGCCCCAAACGTTGGCGGTCTGGCGTATTACGGGTCAATACGGGTTGCCGTTTATAAAGGTCGGCGGCCGTGTACGATACAGTCGCGCGGCCATCGAACGCTGGCTGGCCCAACGCACCAACGCCGGTGGTAAAAAATAGCCACTGTTACCCTTAAAAGCCCCGACGTGGGGCGCAAACTACTTTATAGCGCAATCCCCAGCGCACCCAACCTTTTTCTAGTGTCGACGGCTGCCTGCAGTTCGGTGGCGGTAAGCTGTCGCCTGGATGTCGACAAATGAGCGTAACCAGCTGTTAAGCTGCAGTACAACCCTTATAGGAGGAGCCTATGAATACAAGAAAAAACAAAGACCTATTGGATATACTAAGGTGGACAGAGAAGACGTACAATCCGAACCTGTTTATAAGCCTGCAATTACCCTTTGAAACCAAAACGGACGACAGAGACTGCTTTGAACGCAACCTCTGGCTAATCGTCAAACGGGCAGAGAAAAACCTGCTTGGTCGGCACTGGGTGGGAAAGCATTACCGGTTTGTCGGGTTTTATGAACTGGGGCGGGATGACACGTGGCACGCACACTTGCTGATGGCATGTGACGATCGTGACCAATCCAAGGTCGACGCAGCCTTTGCCGCGGCAGGTGAATACTATAAACGAACGCGACGCACGGGGGTGGCACCGGATATTTGTATTGAAAAAATCACTGCCTTAGGTGGGGTGGTCGGCTATTGCATCAAACAACTGGGGTTGGACTGGTTGACGCATATTAACAGCGACCGGGTCTTTTTATCAGAAGAGCTTTTTGACCACGATTCCAGCCGCCGCCAAAGCCTTTTACACTAATTTTATGAATAACGAATACAAAGGAATATTAGATGTCACAAAACACTAAACGGTGCGGTACCGAAACCACCGCAGACCTGACGGTGTCTATTACCCTGGACGGCCAATCAAAGGACGGTCATATAGACGATAAAGAGGGTAAGCTTACCCTGTACGAAACGGATGACGCGACAAACGGTACCAATATACGGAATTATATAAACCGATTGCTGGTCAAAAACAAAAAAACGCCGTCCGTATAATTCGGCACACTGCGCTGGTTATCACCCGCAAATACAAAAACCACCCGCGGTCTGCGGGTGGTGTCATAAACGACACCGGAATTAACCGGCGCGGGCGTATGAATAGACACTAACGCGGCTGATTCCGAATTTTCGGGCAATCTGGGCAACGGGCATTTCGCGGGATGCCACCAACGCACGCAGTTCGGCGACCACGTCTGGTGCCAGTTTTCGTTTCCCGCCCTTAAACCGCCCCTTGGCCTTGGCAATCGCGATGCCCTGTAATTGGCGTTCCCGGATGAGTGACCGTTCAAACTCCGCAATCGCCCCCAATATATGCAGCATCAGGTGCCCGATGGCGTTATCGTCCCGTGGGGCAAAGGTCAGGTGTTCTTTGCGAAATTCTATGGTCGCGCCACGGTCGGTAATATCGCGGACAATGTTCAACAGGTCGCGGGTATTACGTGCCAATCGGTCGAGCGCATGGCAATAGACCACGTCGCCCGCCCGCAAAACACCCATCAGGGCGGTCAAACCCTGCCGGTCGGTGTTTTTACCGCTGGCTTTGTCTTCAAATATACGGTCAATATCGTCCGGCAGGTCGGTTAACTGCCGATCCAGGTTTTGTGAGAGCGATGACACGCGTGCGTATAGAAATTTCATACTGTCCCCCTTTGGTGTAAAAACGTTGTCTTAGACATTTGATTACATGTGTTCAAAAGTCAACCAAAAAGACCCTGATTTAACACTTTTTCTACTGTTCAACCAGACTATGGTCTGGTTTTACACGGACAAAGAAAGGATTTTTTCGATTGTGCGTTTCGCCCAGTACCGCATTTTCGGCATGATTTCGTCATAGTTGAATTTTTCCATTTCCGCGGCAATTGCGGCTACCCCAAATTTAGAATAGCTCGATTCCCGCGCATCCTTACCATCCCATCCGATTATTCGGTTTACCATCGCTGGGTTTATTGCCGATTGCATCTTAATACTGGCGTTATTTCGCAGGGAATGCATATCCTTGCCATCTTTGATGCAATGCCCCCGGGCATCTTTTTTCTTAATTCCCACTTTTACCAAGTGTTCGCAAAAATCACGTGTAATATGGCCGTTATAGTGACCATTCTTTGTTTTGCAGGTCGGAAATATAAAATCTTTGTCTGACGCCCCCAGGCGTTTTTTTTGTTCAAACACCATTTCCAAAAAGCCAAGTTCACGCTGTTGCAGATGGATTGGCACAGGGCGTTCAGAAGCAGTTGTTTTTAACTGTTTTATCGGGGAATCATCTACAAAATCCATGCACCATACCCCATCTATTTCTCTTATGTCCTTGTATTGCAACGTATAGGCGGCATTTTGACGCGAGCCTGAAAACATTGCAATCACACATACCCAAAACAGGTAGGGCTTTTTATCAAAGGTGTCAACATCTTCCCTGAAAATCAGGTTTAGCTCTTCATCCGTAAACGGTACATGTTCGCCTTTGTCGCATTTTTTTAATTTCGGCATAATTGGAAATTCCGCCAATATATGCGTATCGTACAAATCGCGGTCAACCAATATTGCATATTTTATCAACTGTTCAAAATACCCAAACAATTTCCGACGCGTACGCGCCCCCGTATCAGGACGCGCATTTATATAATCAAAAACCTTTTGCGCATGTTCATATTCAACAAAGGTGCGAAAATCATCATGTGGCGTCAAGCCTGCCGCCTTGACTAATTCATTCAACCGTTGTGCACGTACACGACAATATTTTTCACATTTCGTATCTTTGCCCTTCCTGAAACGCGCAATCATCGCCTCTATACTAATAGATTTTTTGACAGGTGTAACCACCGTTGATACTGACTGGGATATCGGTGTAGCCACGGACTGTTGGGTGGCACCAAAATCCAGCCCATACATAGCCTGTTGTGTCTGTTCAGTGGCAAAAGCCCATTTGTCACTAGGGCCACCACATGCCCGTGCAGCGGCTTCTCGCATTTTCTGGTTCATTTGTTCAATGTACAGCATCTCTTCCGGCGTCATATTTTTATCGATTTTTTGTATTTTGTTCAGAAATTTCTCAGCGGTCGTCAGTGCGTCGTTCATTTGAAAAGCTCCATATTTTATCCGTTTTATAAATGCCACCGCGGTACAGAAATCAGACGTGTGCAAAGACCGGCGAAAAGCATGACGCTTCCCGTCGCTGGTTTTATAGTCCGTCCGATAATAATACATCCGACCCCGCAGGATCAGGTTTTTGGTTAGTGCTGCGTCACACTTGCGTCTCACCTTTTCCTTCCTCTGTTTTTTATTCATCGGACATCGGTGGTCGCAATATAGAATCGCAGTTTTCTGCCGTTTTTAGCGTTTCTTGGCACGGATTATATCATGCGCCATTTCGCCGGGGCAACCAGATATTTCAAAAAAAATACCGCCAAAATGGCGGTTAATTTTCTGGTGGGAGTGGCTGGATTCGAACCAGCTCAGGCTTAAGCCAACAGATTTACAGTCTGCCCCGGCTCTCCAACTCCGGCGCACGCCCAATCCCCCAAGTTCAAACTTTCGTCTGAAAGCTTGGTGCGGGCAGCGGGAATCGAACCCGCATTTCAAGCTTGGAAGGCTTGCATACTAGCCTTTGTACTATGCCCGCACAAATTGTAAGCGTTCCGATTATATACCATTTATCCCAGAATGCAAGCCTTTATTTTCGCTTGCATTTGCCAAACAGCATCTTTTATAAAAGATATACAGATAAAGGATTTTTTATGACACATACATATTTAATAAACGTACCTCCGCACACTATTTCCATGTTCCCGGCACACAGCTATAAGAAGATTCCCGGAAATGCGGTAACGCACTATGCCTATCGCATATATCCAGCAACGCAGCCTGTGCCAAAAACACTGGCGGGTGCCCCACGTAAAGTCGCAAAGCAACGTAAAATTGCCCCAGATGCCATCGCCGCCCCGGCGCATGCCACAGTTACGCCCCAAGTGTCACCGGCACCAAAATCAAACAAAACCAAAACGAAGTTTCGCAAAAACATTAACAAAGATGCATTGGCCGTATATTTCGACAATTCGGATAAGTTTTCTGTCGCGTCCGAATGGCTGGCAGATACCGTGGCGGAAATGGAAAACAAAGATGCAACCCGCAACGCCGCAATTAACAACGAGCAGGAACGTCTGCGCGAATTTGTAGAGTCCGTACGTAACCCTGAATGCACAACACCATGGATACAAAAAACAAATCAGGTTTATTTGTACGTTATTAATGCGAATGACGCGATACAGACATTACTTGAGATATTAGCAATGGCATCTATGGCGGCGCATACAACAAAGAAAACAAACAATGCATCAAGCCACGGAAAGGAAATCAACGCGCATATTCTGCATAAGTTTGAGCAGCTAAATAAGAAAACCAATCAAATTCGCGGTATGAAAAAAGCACATCATTACCATCGGTAAAATAAAACGGCCTTAAAAGGCCGTTTTTTATTTAAGCGCAAGCTCATAACTTGCATCCAAGAGTTTCTGAATCTGCCGCACATCCATACGCCCGTCCAGAATAATTGTTATCCAATGGCGCTTATTCATGTGCCAGCCTGGAAAAATCATTTTTTTATCAACAACAAAATCAATCATATCCGGCGCACAACGAATATCTAAGATTTCAATCACGCTGTCATCCGAACCGGGGATGATTTTATTTTTACGGACATGAAACATCCCACCAAACCATTTGCCATTATCCCCACGCCGCCACACACCATCAGATGGTGCGCGTGCCCACAGGTATTCTATATCACGTCCGTACTGCTGACTAACATATTCAATTAGAAGTCCCGCCTGGGAAGAAAAAAATCTATTTTCCATCCGTCCCCTCCACTAATTCATCGGCGGATAACAATCCCCGCCATCAGCCGGACAGCACGCAAAAACAAGATTGCCCAAATCGGTAAACTTCTCGCCCGTGCAGCATCCAAATTTATTCGGCTTTGTTCCATCCCCGCAGAGCCCCTTGGCAATGTTTGCGGCAATCTCGGCGGCAATTTCTTCTGTCGTTTTTTCAGGCGCCGCGGGCTCCATCGGCGGGAAACACATATCCCCAACGCAACAGAACAGCCCCGCATCCCCCATATCTACAAATTCCTCGCCAGGACAGCATCCATTGGCATCCGGCGCATCACACTTTTCGGCAATAACAACCTCTGGCGCAGCCTCGGCCACAGGTTCCGCAATGGGCTCTGTCGCCTTTACAGAACTGCCACGCGTGGCCGCAATTGTACGCGCCCCGCGCCCGGATGCACGTTTGGTGCAATCCGTACGATATGTCGCCTGCAGCGCGGCCAAAGTATCCGCCGCATCGGCGTCGCCAGAGGCCACCAAATCATCTATCTGCGCCTTAAGCTCTGCGCAATCTGTGCGCTCTTTGACGACGGCCACATCGTCCGCAAATGCCGCCCCAGTTAAAAATAATCCCAAACAAACTATCAATATTTTATGCATCTTTTTTGCCTATTCTTCGATTATTTTTTGAATCTGTAAAATAAAGTCAATGGCCGGGTCCGTTAATTTTTGTACCTTCTCAAAAACCTCATTTGCAGCCTGCTTCATCTCCAAACGCTTGTATGTTTCAACGACCTCGACCGTTTCCGATTTGCTAAACTTATCATCACTCAACGCCCGTGCGATTTCCAATTCTTTGGCCGCCAAATCAACATAGGCCTGTGAATTTTCTGGGCATCCCCGCTCCGACAGATTGGCATAAATTTTTGCACGTTCAATGCGTATATCGCTATAATTCAGACCAGACATCGGCAGACTCTGCATCAACAAAGATTCAACTTCCATGCAAGTTGGAACATTATCAGCCCCACTTTTTAAGGCTTCTATTATCACACCTTCCTTATCTATCTGTTCTTTGAAAGAATCCACATTTTCAGGGCAGCCATATTGAACAAGTTTCTTGTATACATCAATATTATTGCTATGGTCGGTAATATCATTTGACGGCGCCAAAACTAATCTGTCTTCCAATAAATCTTCTATAACCTCGCATGTCTTTTGATCTGGCGCGTTCCATTTTGCGCTTTCTTCTGTAGTGCTGAGCACATACCCTGCACACGTTTGTTCATACATGGCATTTAACTCTTTCAGGCGTTCCATATCTTGCGACGATATATACGCCTTAGCAGAAGAATTTATTATATTTTGCGCAATCGAATTACATTGCGTCTGACGCACTTTATCTTCACTGCGCCCATATCCGCCATTTATCGCAATGCCCACCATAATCCCGCACGCAAACAACGCCACCAATGCCAACGCACCCAAGACCTTCTGGCCTGCGGTATGACGGACCGTGACCGTCTGATTATTTTGTTGTTTCATAGTTTTCTCCCTCCGTTTTTATTGACTATTTAACGACACCGTCTTTGATTGTAATTGTGCGGTCGGCACGCGCCGCCAGCCCCATGTCATGCGTTACAAACAACATTGCCATCTTGTTTTTGCGCACCAAATCCAACAGCAAATCAAACACAGCCGTCGCATGCGCGGGGTCAAGACTGCCCGTCGGTTCGTCCGCCAACAATATTTCAGGTCCATTTGCCAACGCGCGCGCAACGGCGGTTCGCTGCTGTTCGCCTCCGGACATTTCGCCGGGCAAATGCGATGCACGATGCGCCGCCCCCACCGCACGCAGTAAACGCATCGCACGGTTATTTGCCGCACTTTCAGACACACCCGCCGCCAGCATTGGCAACGCAACATTTTCCAGCGCCGTAAAATCAGATAATAAATTATGACGCTGATATACAAATCCTATTTTTGACTTACGCGTGCCAGTGCGCATTTCATCATCCATCTTTTGCGCGGCAACGCCATCGATTAAAATGCTGCCTGCGGTCGGCCGGTCAAGCAGCCCAACACACTGCAACAATGTTGATTTCCCCGAACCGGATTGTCCGACCAGTGCAATAATCTCGCCGCGATGCAAATCAAAACCACCCCCGCGCAGAATATGCAGCGGCTGACCGCCTTCCACAAATGTCTTTTTTATATCGCGCACCGACAGAACAACGTCACCGCGATTAGCCTTGGACAAAGAATTCAAAATACTTGCCATTTATTCATTCCTTAATACATCAACCGGGTCGGTATTGGCCGCCTTCCATGCCGGATACAACGTCGCCAAGAACGCTAGCGCAATCGCCAACGCGGCAATCCCGACAACCTGGCCCACGACCAGCTTTGACGGCAGTTCCGACAAATAATACAAATCCGCCGGGAACAAATCACGCCCTGTAATGAACTGCACGCCCTTGCGTATCGGTTCGATATAAATCGCGATAACAACCCCCAGTACCGTTCCGCACAGAGCGCCGATAACACCAATACTGGTACCTGACAAAATAAAAATCTTCATCATCGAACGACGCGACACACCAAAAGTTCGCAGCACCGCAATATCTTTTGATTTATCCTTAACCAACATTACCAGTGACGAAATAATATTAAACGCCGCAACAATAATAATCAGCATCAGGATTAAAAACATCACATTCGATTCCACCTGCAGTGCACCGACAAAGCCGCGGTTCAAATCACGCCAGTCACGCACAACAAATCCATCCGGCAACAGGCGCGTTAAACTGTCCGCCACGCTGCGCGTATCTTCCGGGTCTTTCAAAAACAGGTCGATATGCGTCGCTGCATTGCCGATATTTAAGTACTTTTGGGCGGTTTCCAGCGGCATAAAGATATAACCTGAATCATATTCATACATTCCCATAAAGAACGACGACATAACCGGATATGCCATAATGCGCGGCATTGTACCGAACGGTGTCGGTGTTGCCCCCGCGGCCGATACCAACGATATGTTATCACCGCGCGTAACATTCAAACTGCGCGTCAGTGACGACCCCGCAACCAGTTGGCCATCTTTAATCTCGGCCAAAGGCGTGCCATAAATCTTTGTACCGGCGTCCACTTTCTTGGCCAGGTCAGACATACGAATACCACGTATCATCGCACCCGTGTTATTTCCGTTTGCTGTCGCCATTACCTGCCCTTCGGCAATCGGCACAATACCGGTCACGCGTGCGGCCACAACCTTATTCTGACGCATCTTGTCAATCAGATAGTCATAGTCCTGGATTGCGCCATCCTGATGATAAACAACAACATGACCGTTCATCCCGACAATCCGCCCCAGCAGCGTATCATGGAATCCACCCATGACCGACATAACAACAATCAGCGTCGCCACCCCAAGCATTATTCCGATCAGCGACACCCACGATATAACCGACCCAAAGCCACGCTTCTTGGTGGCCAAATATCTAAATGCAATCTTACGTTCCAATCTGGAAAACAACATTTTACCCATTCCCTATTAGTCGTTCAAAAATGCCCGCAGCGCATCCCCGGCCAGCGGCGCCGACTTGCTTTGTGCTGGCGCGTCAACAATCGATATTACACGCGGCGACATAAATACAACCAGTTCTGCAAACGGACTTACCAGCGTTTCCGGCGTTGTTACAAACGAATGCGTCGGAATACCGATAATAACATAATTATCGCCCAGGCTGCTGGGGATATTAAACGACGACAGCTCCCCTGCGCTTGTCCGCAGAACAATTTTAGAATCTATCTTTTTATAACCGCCATAATTTCCATAAGTTCCCGTCGCCCCGATAACCAGGTCTGTCTCCAGACGTTCCTCCTTGCCGCACTGGCCGATATCAAATCGCGACTGCCATCCGTTCGGGATTGCAAACGTGCCCTGTGATATTAATACGACATTCGCCTGCTGGGCTAAAAATTCCTGCAGTGTCTTGGTATTGATTTCCGGACTTACCACCAGCGCACGCCCAACCACGCCCGGAATAGACATGCGAACATTACTATCCCCGAATGCCGGCAACAAATTCATCCAAACAATCGGATTATCCGTCCGCGGATAGACGCGATACACATCCACATCCCACGCCAGCATAAATTTCTTGGACGAAATATCTGCAATCATGCGTGCAACCTCGCGCTCTGTCTGATAGTTGCCCTCAAAGACAACCGTCTTGTCCTGCCAGTTAACCAACAGGTTTCGCATATCGGCCCCATGCATCGCATCCAGCATCGCCATGATAATGGTTTCATCCTGTGGCATTTTTATCATCCACTTTGCGCGATATGTCAGGTGCAGTTCCCCCGCCGCCGCATCATAGTAGTAATACGCACGCCCCATCTTTGCCATCAGCGCAACCGTATCCGCCAGATTTCCCGACTGTATGGCACCCGAAACTTTTTCAATCAGTTCCTCATCCTCTATAACGACAATATCTGTCCCTTCCAGCAGTCTATCCAGCGCCTGCTTTACCGTTAGATGCTTAAATTCATAATCCGAAACATTTAATTCCGGCAACGCATCCCCTGTCGCCAGACGTACAATCTCTATCTTTTCCTCTGGCACGACGGAAAATACGGTCTGATTATTCCAATCCACACTGCAACGTTTTGGCAGTTCAATTGAAAACCGGCGCGCGGTATCAGTTGTCAGCGCGGCCTTCTTTGGGAAAATCGGCACAGAATTCGCATCGATAACCAGATTATCCACAACGGTTACCGTATCATAAGGCGGAATTTCATCTTGCTTTGTATTCTGACACCCCGCCACCACCAGGCACGAGGCAACCACCCCCAAACATCCAAAAAACTTCATTAACTTCATATATCCACCTCTGGGCCTGTATGCTAGATATTCATTACCTTTTCAAATTCTTCCAGTGTCATTTCATATATTGGCTTTTGTGACGGCGTTGTCAAACTTTTTGTACGCTCATGCAGCTCGCCAAAACGCTTAATCAGACTCTCTATCTCTGGTGCAATGTTGCCGTGCGCCGCATCCCTTAACCGGCGGCCGTATTCATAAATAAACTCCACCGCGTCGGCCGCAAAAAACCGCCCGACATAGTTTTCCATCGCGATACCGCCCTTTTGCACACAAATCGCAGACATAGTCATCGCCATCTGGTTATAGAAGTTCGCCAACCGAATAAAATTCTGTACGCTAAGCGCCATTGAAATTCCCCACCCTAATAATTTCAAATTAAATTTATACTAATAATAAAAGTATTGCCCCCCCAACGCAATTAAATTATAATGCATGGTATGAGAATAAAATACCTTGGTTTAATATTATGCCTGGCCGGATGTGCATCCGTTAACGGGGGCAGCATTGATAACGCAACCGTCCTTAACTGGGAGAACGAAGCGGTTACCACTGAACAGTTTGTCCGTGACCACAAGGCATGCCTGGGCATAACCAAGCCATCGTATATGCCGCGTTCCCGCATTGCAAAACTTATTGCCCCGAACCAGAGTGCGCAAATGCCCGACTGGGATGGCCTGTGGGTAACATTCCAATCCAACGAATACAAAGACGTGGGTCAGCGCAGCCTTATGTCCGTTCCGCGCAACACAACATCAAAATCTGTCGGTTCATACCGCAAGTGCATGTTCCGTCGCGGCTACCTGCTGCGTGCAATGTAATTTTTAGCGGCGCCGCTTTTCTATTTCTTAAAAATATGGTATAATCGGAACCATGAAACGCAATATCTGGTTTTGGGTGTGCTTTGTCGCGTCAATTATTCTGGCAACATACTTTGCCACACGTATTATTATGACCGGTCTGGGCTATGGCCCGTCGGCACGCGTACGAACAATATCCATCTCGGCTGACCAAGGCGACAAGGACTTATCCGCACTGGCGGCGGCCGCGGCGGTCGCCCCCGGCACGGACACATATTCGGTTGACCTGGCGGCACTTAACGCACGCGTGGGTCAAACCCCCGGCGTGCGCGCATCGGCGGTGCGCCGCATGCCAAACGGAAATCTATCGGTACGCGTAAAACTTTATCGTGCGGTCGCCCAATGGACGGATGGCGAAAATTTCTTCCCATTATCGGCCGATGGCACAATTGTACGCCGCCCCGCAGACAGTCGCGATACCGGCACCGTTTTATTCCGCGGCGACCTGCCGGACGATATATCAGAAATAACAAAAATTGCACATAACATGATTGGCCATCTGGATTATATGGAATGGATTGAAAACAGACGCTGGAACATGATAACCACGGGCGGGATTACAATTCTGTTGCCAGAACAGGACGCAGATGCGGCGGTCAGCACGCTTTTGGTGCTAAATAAAAATCATGGAATATTGTCCAAAGACATACAAATAATCGACATGCGCGACAGCGCCAGAATATTAATAAAATAAACCGCGGGGCTACACGTGAATCTGTTGGATTCATCTTTTCTCTGTCTAGACATCGGCAAAACCTGCGTTCGCGGCGTGGCTCACCGCGTTCGCAATGCACGACTGGATAAATCCGCGATATTTTCATGTGAAAGTCGCGATACAATATTCGCTATAAAATGCGTTATTGATGAACTGGAACGGCAAATCGGCGCACATTTTGAAACCGCATATATCACAGGTAACTTTGGCGATGCGCACTATAACCTGTCGCGAAAGCAAGACACCTGGCAGGGCGAGCATAAGATTACCGCATCCGACATCCGGGCCCAGCTGGCCGGCCTGCCCCAGATTGACGGTTTTTACCCGATGCACATAATCCCGCTGCAGTATGCATCAAACGGCACGCTTTATAAATCATCACCGGTCGGATATATTAGTAATTGCTTAACATCATTCTTTGCGGCGATATTTTATGAACATGCCCGCCTGGACGCCATCACATCATGCCTGCGCCGGGCCCATATTCAGCCGGAATCACTATACGACCCGCAATTTTTACTAAGTAACACACTGCGCCGCGAAAACGAAACAGTCCTGTTTATCGACCTAGGCGCGGAATATTCATCCATATCATTGTGGACACATCGCGGCCCGATGGCATTTACCAAGATTCCGGCGGGCGGCGACAAAATATCCCAGGACATTGCAAACAAACTTTGCATAGAATTTGAAGACGCCGACCGCATCAAGCGCGCCGCCGCATCGATGCAGCCCCAGGAAATGGACAGATTTACCCCGGCCGATGTTGCATACGATTTTTCACGCGCCGATGTTGGCGATATTGTCTTGCCGCGTATGGTTGACATCGCAGGTCAGTTAAAATCCTCTGTCGCGGCGGCGGCGGCAAAATATCCCCCATCAAAAATTATCCTAACCGGTGGTGGCGCGGAAATGGACGGATGCGCCGAATTTATCGAAAACACATTCGGCCTGCCGGTGGAAAATCGCCATGGCGATGCCACAGTCCGGGCCCTGTCGGCATATATATGGAACGCCCAGGCCGCACGCTGCAACGCATTTCAAAACCGCCAGGCACGCAACATGCGTCGCATGCAATGGATTGCAAATTTATTCCGCCGCCGCCCGCGTCGCCGCCGTGCAAAGTTCATCCCAATAATGCCCAGCACGCTGTGCTTTAACATGAAGCGGGCCGAAACATACACCCTGTTCCAGTCAGGCGGCATATCAATGATTCATGTTGATATAATGGACGGCTTCTATGTCGACCGCGTCGCGGGCAGTATTGCCGAATTAAAAACAATTCGTGCGAACACAACCGCGCACCTGCACGTACATTTAATGACCGAGAGTCCTGAAATCTGGGCGGCCGACGCCATCGCGGCCGGCGCCGACACGGTTATAATATCGACCAATACATCGGGGGCCCGCGCGGCGATACGCACAGTTCGCGCCGCACGACGCCGCATCGGCATTGCGGTAAATCCAGATTCAGACATATCAATCGTCAAAGATATTTTACGCGACATTGACGAGGTAATGGTAATGTCTGTCGCCCCCGGCGCCGCAGGCCAGCCGTTTGACGAACGCGCCCTGCGCAAGATTGCAATCCTTGACGCCACACGCCGCAAGTTTGGCCTAAAACTTACCATATCCGTCGATGGCGGCATAAATGCCGAAACCGCCCAAAAATGCTGGGCGGCAGGCGCCGATTTGTTGGTATCAGGGTCTTATCTGGCACGGGCGGCGGACTTCCCGCTGGCGGTGCAAAGTTTGCTTAAAAAATCGAAATAAATCGGACGTTACCGAACGCAAATCCGCCGCCCATCGCCACATTCGGAAACATAAACATGTATTGCATCACGTGGCAGGAAATCAGCGGCAATATCAGGCCATTCGATTAATGTTATATCATTGCTAATCGCATGCCCCAGCCCGATTTCAGCCAATTCCGACGCATCGGTCACGCGATATAAATCAAAGTGCGAAATCCCGTCATAGCTTTGCACAATTGTAAATGTCGGACTGGGCACAACGGTTTCCGCCCCACGCAAAGTCTGGATAATAACACGCGCAATCTCAGACTTGCCCGCCCCCAGGTCGCCATGCAGCGCAACCGTTACCGGCGCATGCAGAGTACCCGCAAACCCTGCCGCCCACGCCCGCGTTTCATCCAAATTTTTTGTCACGACTTCCGTCATACTCTACTCCACCAATAACAGGTCATCTTCCAGCCGGCGTATCGCATCGCGATATTCGCCCGCCTCTTCAAACTCCAGATTTTCCGCCGCAACTTTCATCTTGCGCGTTAAATCTTTTATCTCTTTGCGGATTGTCGCCGCATCCTTTACGCCACCAGATTTATCATATACAAAGCGGCGCTTTTTATCAGTCTTGTCCTCGCGGTCGCCAACCTCTGCAAACACAGCCTTGGAAACGGTTGTCGGCGTAATACCGTGCGCGGCGTTATACGCCATCTGCTTTTCACGACGACGCGCGGTTTCGCCAAGTGCGGCATTCATAGAATCAGTAATCCGGTCTGCATATAAAATCACGCGCCCGTTTGCATTTCGCGCCGCACGCCCAATCGTCTGAATTAAACTTCGCGTTGAACGCAAAAAACCTTCCTTGTCGGCATCCATGATTGCAACCAGTTCGCATTCCGGCACATCCAGCCCTTCGCGCAGCAGGTTAATCCCAACCAGCACGTCATACTTGCCCAGTCGCAAATCACGCAGCAACTCAATACGTTCCAGCGTTTCAATATCACTGTGCAAATACTTTGCCCGCACGCCATTTTCAACAAAGTAATCCGTCAGCTGCTCCGCCATTTTTTTGGTAAGGGTCGTTACCAAGACGCGCCCTTTTATATTCTTAACCTCGCCCAGCAGGTCGTCAACCTGATGCGCGGTCGGACACACTTCGCATATCGGGTCCAGCAGCCCCGTTGGACGGATAACCTGTTCAGAAACAATACCGCCCGATTGATTCATTTCCCATTCTGCAGGCGTTGCCGATACAAATATGGTCTGTGGCCGCAGCGCATCCCATTCCTCGAACGTTAGCGGCCGGTTATCAATACACGCCGGCAGACGAAATCCATACTGCGACAGCGTTTCCTTTCGCGCCCTGTCGCCACGCGACATGGCCGAAATCTGGGGCACGGTAACGTGGCTTTCATCAATAAACAACACCGCATCTTTCGGCAGATATTCAAACAACGTCGGCGGCGGCATCCCTGGCGCCCGCCCGGATAAATACCGTGAATAGTTTTCAATCCCACGGCAAGTTCCAGTCGATTCCATCATTTCAATATCGAAATTTACACGCTCGCGCAGGCGCTGCTCTTCTATATACTTCATGTTTTCATGAAAATAGTCCAAGCGCTCTTTCAAATCGGTCTTTATCTCTCCGATTGCCTGAATAATACTGGGCATTGGTGTCGCATAGTGGGTATTAGGATATACCGCAATGCGTGACAAACGCTGCAGCTTGGCGCCGGTCAGCGTATCAAACTCCCAAATCTCTTCTATCTCGTCGCCAAAGAACGACAATTTCCATCCCCTGTCCTGGGAATGCGACGGAAAGATGTCCAGTGTATCGCCACGCACACGAAAATCCCCACGCTCGAACGCGGTATCGTTGCGCTTGTATTGAATATCAACCAACCCGCGCATTACATCCTTCATTGAAATCTGGTCGCCGGCATTTAATACCAGCTTCATTCCCGAATACTGCTCAGGGCTGCCCATACCATAAATGGACGACACACTGGAAACAACAATAACATCGCGCTCTTCCAGCATGGCACGCGTGGCACTATGCCGCATACGGTCCAGCTGCTCGTTAATAGACGCATCTTTGTCGATATAAGTATCTGTCGTCGGCATGTATGCCTCGGGCTGATAATAGTCATAATACGAAACGAAGTATTCGACATGATTTCGCGGAAAAAAAGACTTCATTTCCGTAAACAGCTGCGCCGCCAGGATTTTATTCGGCGCCATAATCAAGGCCGGCCGCGACAGTTCGGCAATAACGTTTGCCATTGTAAACGTCTTGCCCGACCCTGTTACCCCCAGCAGAACCTGGTTTCGCCGCCCGTCTTCTACCCCCGCGACCAATTCACGTATCGCGGTCGGCTGGTCACCCATCGGCTGATAAATACTTTCAAGATTAAATATGCTTTTTTTATTCACAATCCTTAATATAATTCATTATAATGAAAATACAAGGAAAGAGAGAATGGCATTAAATCCCAAAATCAAGCGCGGTATTTTCTGGACTCTAATGTGTATGATTGGGGCGGCGGCACTGGCCGTGGTCATTGTGCCACCAATGATTACGCTAAATAACCTAAAGCCCAAGCTGGAGGCCGCCATTACCGAACACACCGGAATTCCTGCCAAAATCGGCGGCGATATAAATGTCAGCCTGTTGGGACATGCGACAATTGTCGCCCATAATATAACAATCCCAAACGGCACGGTTGGCACTGCCATGTTTCGCGTGCCGCTGCGCTATATCTTTGAACTGGCAAACGCCCCAATTGGTGGCAAAATAACAATATATAATGCAAATGTTACGGCAACAACCCTGGCCCCAATACCACTAAAAAATACGATTGACATACATAACTCCACAGTCGAGTTTATAAACAAATCCTACGATATTATCGACGGCACACTGTCGGACGGGAAATTCAGCGGCCGCGTTCGCACAGACCAGCATAAATATGAAATCGAATATTCAGGCGACGAATTCCATATCGTAAACCGCACAAACGAATTAATTATAATCGGTCACATGACAGATACCGGTGGCGCGTACGGCACTATGTCGTTCAATACAAAAAATCTGAACAAATTGTTTGAATTTGACACCCCGCGCATCACCCAGCCTATTGCCGCATCAATGCAGTTCGAATGGGATGGCGAATACGGATTTCGATTTACAAACATTACCGGCGACAATTTCGGCGGCAACATAACGCTGTTCCCAGATGGCAATCGCGAAATCCAACTGTCATCGCCCGACATGACATTTGATTTTTCATTCCTGCTGCGCCCGGGCAAAATATTTTTTGACACCTCGTACGACCTGGATTTCTTTGGCGCGCTAAAGTTTGCTGACTATGACTTCCAGCATCTAAAAATCCAGGCACACGGCACAAGCGACAGCCTGGAAATCACGCGTATTATCGCCGACGACATAACACTTATTGGCGGCCGCATAGACGCCACCGGCGCCCACGACATACGCATAACAATGCCGGTGGATAACGCGCCGATTACATGTCTGTTTTCCGGCACCCCGGATGCATGGCAGTGCGAAACATTCACATACCGCGACATGACCGGCGAAATTCAGACCAATACCGGCCAATACACCGCCACCATCCGTGGCGACATGCCAATGCCCAAGGACGCCAACATACTGTCATTGCTATCCAAAATTGGCCGCCGTGGCACTGTATCATTCTTGTTCTCGGACGCGGCGGGCACATTGCATATCAATGGCGACAAAATCGAAACATCTTACAAATTCCTGCATAACAGAACACTGGCGGACGTCGGAATAAAGCTGCCTTTCTTGCCGGAATTTATGGCGGACGCCACCGGCGACTTCACATGGAATGGCGACGCGATAACATTCATCCCCGCATCACATGATTGGGAACTCAACATAGATGGCGACGCGTTTAGCATATCCGGCCGTGATGCGCACGCATGGCTGCCGGAAATTGACTTGCGTGCAGTAAATAACTTTGAATATTTGATTACAGGCAACTACCAGAAAGACACCATTTCCAACCTGCGCATAACAATTGCCGACCATGAATTTACCGGCACCACCAGCGGCGATTCCATCACACTAAAAACCCCGCTGCTAAACATTGACACATTTGCATCCCAGGACTTTATGGATAACTACGAAGAAATGGAATTCTTGTCAACATTGCCTATAATGCTGCCATTTGGAATTACGGCAAACATATCGCTGTCTGCAGACATGATAATATATAACGGAGATGAATATTCGAACTTTCTATATACATTGAAACCCGGCATCCAGACATTTTCAATTACCGATGATGCGCGTGGAAACCTGCTGGCAACGATAAAGAAAAACAAATCAAACTATGATATATTTATGCAGCTAAACCGCTTTGTCACGCATGGCGCCCTGCTGGATTCCACAATGCCGCTAAACATAACGGACGCAACCATCACAGCCGAAATTAACATGAAAACCCATGGCCAAATCGCCCACGATTTGAAATACAACATATCAGGCGACATCGACATGACACTGGAAGGCGGCCATATAATCGGATTTGACATTGACCAGTTCTATGCGTCTGCGCAAAACATCACGACACTAAATGCCGAATACGCATTGGCGCGTGCATTGGATGGCGGCACATCACAGCTGAAAAAAATGCATATCCAGGGCGAATATGCCGGTGCCAACTTCAAGACAACCGCCCCAATCACTCTGCAGATGCGCCATACCGATGCCGTTGGCGCAGTAGAGATTGCAGACTCCCAAATGTTCGCGACATTTAACCTGACTATGCGCGGCACATCGCCCGCCCCCAGCCCAATATCCGTCAGCATCATGCCGGGCGGCACGCGACGTTATGCACTGTCTGAAATAATGATGAATTTTGACCCAGGATACCTGCGCGAATTTACCGCAACGCACAACAAGTTCTAGGCATCGCGGCCGATTGCATCCGTGCGCGGCCCAAACACCACGCGACGCGCAAACGCAAAGACGCCGCAGGCCTTGTGCCGCACATGCAGCACGCCGTCACGCATCGCCAAACGCGATAAATCATATTTGTCTTGATTGGAAAATAAAACCTGCGCCTGATGCGGGCTTAGTTTCAAAGTGTTTACCAATTTATCATCAGATACATATTCCATACCCACAATTATAAGGAATAGATGCAACTTTTTGCATAGGTTTGATTTCTTATAAAAACACCCGCCATATGGCGGGCGCTTTACTGCAACGATTATCCTTTTTTGCGAACTTGGATGTGAACCTCGCGCAACTGTTGCTCGGTTACCTCGCGCGGGGCCCCCAGCATCAAATCCTGGCCACGCTGATTTGTCGGAAATGCAACAACTTCGCGCAGGTTCGGCTCTTTTAGCATTATTTGAACCAGTCGGTCAATACCGAACGCGCAACCACCGTGCGGCGGCGCACCATACTGGAACGCGGCATACATACCGCCAAACTTTGCCTTAACGTCTTCTTCGCCATATCCTGCGATTTCAAACGCACGAACCATCGTCTCAGGGTTATAGTTACGCAGACCACCACTGCAAATCTCGGCACCGTTTAATACCATGTCAAACTGGTTCGCCTTAATCGTCAGCGGATCGCCATCCAGACTTCCCCGCGGCAGCGAGAATGGATTATGACCAAAATCAATGGCACCTGTTTCCTCGTTCAATTCATAGAACGGGAATTCTTCAATCCAGCACAGTCTGAATTCATTTTCATCAATCAGCCCCAAATCATTGCCCAGTTTAATGCGCAGCTTTCCCGCGGCCTTGGCGGCACTGTCCGCCTTGTCACAGACAAAGAACAATGTCGATTTATCGCCGGCAATTTCGCGCAATTTTTCGATACGCGCCGCATCCAGCTTCTTTGCAACCGGGCCTTTTGCCTCGTCTCCGAATACGATATAGCCAAGTCCGCCCAGCCCCAGTTCGGATACCGCATATTCCCCCAGCTTATCAAACCAGCTGCGCGGCTTGTCTGCGGTATTTGGTGCCGGAATTGCACGAACAACGCTGCCCGCCTCTATCGCGTTGGCAAAGATGCCGAAATCAGACCCACGGAATATTTCCGTCACATCGGAAATAATAATCGGGTTACGCAAATCAGGCTTGTCACAGCCATATTTCAGCATGGCCTCGTCATATCCAATATGCACGATTTCCGGATGTATTTTTGCATTCGGCACAAATTCACGGATAAGCGCCGGGATTAACTCGTTACCTACCGCCTGAATATCCTGCAGGTCGACAAACGACATTTCCAAATCCAACTGATAAAATTCCAGCAGTCTGTCCGCACGCAAATCTTCGTCGCGGAAACACGGTGCAATCTGGAAGTAACGGTCAAAGCCCGCAATCTGCAACAATTGTTTGAACTGCTGCGGCGCCTGTGGCAACGCATAGAACATACCGTGATGATGGCGTGACGGCACGATATAGTCACGTGCGCCTTCCGGACTGGATACGGTTAAAATCGGTGTCTGAAATTCCGAAAATCCCATATCCCACATTTTGTCACGCAAGAATTTCATCACACGATTGCGTGTCAAGATATTGTGATGCAGCGACTCGCGACGCAAATCGACATAGCGATATTTCAAACGCAAATCCTCGGCAACAGTATCGTCATCGCCAAAGACCTGGAATGGCAAAACATCCGCATTGGTCAGAACTTCAAACGTGTCAGCCTGAACTTCAATGGCACCTGTCGGGATTTTATCATTAACGGCCGCCGCATCACGCGCCACAACCGTACCGGTAATGCTAATAACCGACTCGGGGCGCACTTTTTCCAACGCCTCGTCCCCGCCATCAAAAACAACCTGGGTTAATCCATAATTGTCGCGCAAATCGATAAACAGCAACGAACCATGGTCGCGCTTGCGATGCACCCATCCGGACAGCGTGACTTTTTCGCCAACATTTTGCGCATTTAATTCCCCGCATGTATGGGTTCTGTATTTAGATTTAAGTGATAACATTTTGGTCCCTTTGTAATGAAATATCGGGGGCGCTGGGATTACATCCCGGGCGCGGTGCCACCCCGGCTTATAACTTGAATTAATGCCGCCGGTCGCTCTGTGGGTGTCAGTCACGTCATCGCCACCTGTGCATTTACGGGCCCATTATAACCTAAAAAAATCCCGCATCAAGGATAAAAAAATAATATCATATATTTATATTTGACATCCAAATCATGGAATAGTAAGCTAAGTTTAGCACTACGATTTTTTGCAATATAACAATTTGAAATCAGATAGGAATAATGTCATGCCAAACATGATGAAAACAATTAAGCTGTTTTTTATTATACCAATATGGTCATACATGCAAACCAATACTCGTCGTATATGGCGTATTTGTGGAATCCCTGTATATAAAATAAAGAACAAAGAAAACAGAAAAATAAAATATTATCTGTTAGGCATCCGTGTATTAATGATTAAAAGAAAATAGGACACATTATCATGCATCAGCAAGTGCACGTAACAAACGCCTGCCAGAACGCCCCCAGCACCGCAACCATATTGGTAAAAAATCATATCGGATAACGTCCAAAAATATCGGTTATAATGCCGGTATACAACGTGGCGCCATATCTGCGTGACGCCATGGACAGTGTGACGGGCCAAACCCTGCGCGAGATTGAAATTATCTGCGTTGATGACGGTTCAACCGACGAGTCTGTTGAAATATTAAAACAATATGCCGCCGCCGATGCCCGCATTACAATACTGGCCCAGCAAAACCTTAACGCGGGCACCGCACGTAACGCAGGCCTGGCTGTTGCACGCGGCAAATACATGATATTTTTAGACAGTGACGATTTCTTTGAACCGGAAATGCTGGAATCACTATACGCGACCGCCCGAAATACAAACGCTGACATTACCGTATGCGGCGCCGATATTTACAGACACAACACAGGCGAATTTGTTTCCGCCCTATTTTTATTGAACCCGGATAAACCCCCGGACCGCCCGGTATTTAGCCCCGATGATTTGGGCGAAAATCTGTTTACATTTACCGCACCGGCCGTCTGGAACAAACTGTATCGATCGGATTTCATAAAGTCGCACAATCTTCACTTTCAAAGCATGTGGAGCTGTAATGACATCGGCTTCGGCTTTTCTGCAATAGCACTGGCAAAACGCATTTCTGTAGTGCCAGAAACATTGATGCACTACAGACGCAACACCACAACATGCATATCTCATTCGCGTGGGAAACAGGCGGCAAACATTCTGCACGCATATTATTTTATCAGGGCCAATCTAACGCATTCTGGCGCACCAAAATCACATTTTGAATTGCTAGATACTGTATTTAAGGAAAAAATCCGCTGGGAACGCAGCCAGTGCACCCTTAAAGACGCCAAAAAATTTAAGCGCCAGGCAAAACATATTTTGAACAAAGACTTCAGAAAATTCAAACATTGTTTTGACCCAAAACATTCAGTCAGATATTACCTGTTCTGCATCCCGTTCTTAAAAATCGAAGAAATGTAATTAAAGTGACACGTCATGATTAGTAAAATTTATTTATTCGGAATTCCGCTGATTAAAATTGAAACCAAGACGATTAAGAAGGAAAAAAAAGAAAACAAACTTTTCCAATCGTTCATATATCATGACATCGCCTCAAAGACCATATTGATGATAGAGGCAAACGACTATCACGGTGAATGCCTGACGGGGATGGCAAAATATTTTCTGGATATGGGCTATAACGTGGACGTTATAATGACACCCGACGGCGCTGCACTGGCCCCGTTTGGCAACTTTCAGGACGCCAGAATAAATATTTTCCAACTATACCGCGAAGACATACAACGCATAATGAGCAGCGACATAATCGAAAAATATTCGCACGTATATATCAACTCTGACAGAATCACAAACCGTTCCTATTATGAATTATATAAACAAGACCTGAAATTTCCGGTCGGCAAATTTATCGTAATGTGCCACAGCCTGGAAAATTTCCACTTCAACAACTTCGAAGACCCGCGTTTTTGCGGTATAACACTGGCCAATCTGCCACCAGTCAAAGATTTGAATTGCCGCGTGGTCAACTCGCACTATTTCGGTGATTTTGCAAAGCACACCAAAGGCGACATCACGCGCTTTATATGCGTTGGCAATATTGAGTCAAAACGCAAAAATCATTCTTATTTAATCGATGCCGTAGACAGCCTTTTGTCACGCGGAATCACAAACTTCAAAGTATCCGTCGTTGCACGAATTGGAACATTGGACATACCCAAACATATCAAACCTTATATTGATTTCAAAGGGCGTCTCAGCTATCCAGACATGTTCCGCGAGATTTCCAATTCAGACTTTTTCCTAACTCTGCTAGACCCGGAAAACGAAGCGCATAATCGTTATATTACCGGCGGCACCAGCGGCAGCTTCCAACTAATGCACGGATTTAATATCCCGCTGGTAATCCCGCAGTATTTTGCAACCGATTTCTATGGCCTAAATAAATCAAACTGCATTTGCTATGACCATCAGTCGCAAAGCCTGGCCGACGTTATGGCCGACGCGATAGCAATGGATGCGGATAAATACAGCCAGATAAAATCCGAATTAAAACAGCTAAGCGCCTCCATTGAAAAATCATCATTGGAAAACCTGCGTGATATAATGGAAACAGCACCATGTCCGTATCCGACCAATACCTTTATCAGCCTTGGCGAAAATTGTTTCACGCGCACGGTTTTAACACGCCACAATGTAAAGGCAACCAAGGAACAAGGCGAGCTGTCAATGCCATTTGACCTTTGCGTGAATTCAATTCGAAATACATCCAAATTGATACAAAACGATTTCGCAGGATATTTTGACAACCTAGAATTTGACCATGATAAAAATATCTATGTAAACAATTCACATTGTACACTATACACTCATGACGTTGACTGCAGTCCGCAAAATCCGGAAAAAATAATAACGCGCTATGCAAACAGAATTGCCAACTTTCGCAACATTATTGACACCCAGGACGCCATCTTTGTTGCCACAAGCGTAAATCCCGCAATAAACGTAGATGACATAAATAGCCTTTATCAGGAATTAAAGGCCAAATATCAACATCATAAATTCAAGTTGATATTTATCAACATCGCCCGGGAAGAAATAACGGATGCATCAAAACTAAACAAAGATATTGTGCATGCGCACATCCCGCACCCATATCCAAATTATTGGGGCGCACATACTCGCTTAGCGGTAACACGCGCACATCCCAGGCCAGCATGTTCGGCCCACTGATTAGCGTAATGCAAAGCCGCACATTTGAGCAAAACATTCCAGCTATCTATGCAATCATGCATTATGACATCGTACGCGACGATGGTACCGGCGAGATAACAAAAACATCCGCAAAAAACACAAAATACTTAAATGATATTTTCAAACTTTCGCGCGAATATGGCAATGACCAGCTGCACACCAGCGCAAAATATTTCATAGACCATCTAGATACCAGCAAATTGATAAACTTTGAAACATCCCTGCCGGAATTCCGGGCATACATCGATGCCAGAAATTTTGGCAGTGGCGGCCGCAATGCGCACCACTTAGACATGCTTAACCGCATAAACCCAGACCAAATAAACGCATCCACCCTGGCGACAATTTTGCAGAACATGCAAATAGGCAAACCTGCCCCCAGGGACACAACCGATGCAAAAACCCAGGCGGAAAAGAACGCAAATATTTTGCCGGCATATTATACCAAGGTTCGCAACGCGCTGTTAACGCTGGCCCAAAAACAAGAAATCCATGACCGCAACAATCATGGCGCCATAAAAACACTTAGCCAGCGCTACAAAGAACTCTGCGCTAAATTACTAAACGCAAAAAGCTGGGATGCTATTAACGAATACGCCAAGAACGGAATACTAAACGACGGCTACCTAATCGCACTTCAGCGTGATGTAATCAACGGCGATGCCGAAAAATTAACACCTGCTGAAATTCAGATGGTTTTAAGCCGCGACAGCCATGGTTTCTATGTACGTAAAATATCTGACAAGGCTCTGCGCGATTCCCAAATTCGCCTTACCCCAAACCAGCGGGCAATCGTTGCTGCGCGTGATACTACAAACACAAATTACGCACTGGACAGCGGTGCACTGTCTTTGAAGGAAAAACGCGCCCATGTTGCGAAAATCGCCGACGAAGTCCGCGCCGAAGAACCCCAGCGCAAAAATCTAGCAGAAGAACTGGTCGCCCGTGACAACGCAGACAAACAGTTGCAGGAAATATCTAAACACGCAACCGCTGTCGAAAAAGCCGTCCGCGCCATTGAAAGCATGCAACGCGCCTACAAAGACATAACCAAGAATTTCAAAGACGGCAAACCAAACGAAAAAGAAGCATACTTGGTCGACCAGATAGAAAATGACATATACAATTATATATCAGGCCAGAGCGCCAAAGCCGTTGACATCCCAGACTGGGGCGGCCTGCCGTTATTCGGACGCGGGACTGAAAAAGACAGACGCGAAAACATTAGGTTTGAAATAAACAACCTAAACATTATTCTGGCCACAATACGCGGGAACATAGAAGCAACCCCCGACATGTTGAATATTTTATCAAAATATAAAAACAATCTATTGAAACCGGAAACCCTGTCCGATATTTACCCGATATTAAACGGTGCGCTAAACGAAAACATGAATATGGCCTCCCGGATACAGCGCCAACATCGCACACGCGAAGCAATAACATCGGACCAGCGTCGCCTGGATGAACACAATAAACAGCTATCCTATGCCACAGAAAAAATAGCCGCCCAGGAAGAGCGCATGCGCGACCTCTCAAAACGTCATCTGGGGCATAACCAGACGGGTAAATTGGTACCAATAACCGATGACATGACACCGGAAGAAAAACGCGCCACCCGCGCAAAAAACAGTGTCACACTACAGGACAAACTGGCCGCACGCAAACATAAAAAGCCTGCAAAAAATCTGGCCGAACTATTGGCCAATGGCGACATAGACCGCTAAGAAAACAAACCGGCGAAAACGCCGGTTTGTTATTTTTCACATAACATCGCTTATTGACGCTTGCCGCCAAAGGCCGCATCAAAATCAACCTCGCGCCCTGTTGCCTTGTCTTCATATTCGGCGCCAACGCGATATGTAACCTCGGACGCGGTACCATTTACGCCATAGAATTGATTGGCCATATAAGTATCTTTTTGTATCATACTGTCAGACACTTGAAATTCCGGCGCAACTTTATCGCCATTGGATAATACAATCCCGCCATTATACGTAACATCATACCATGGATTATCCGCCTTGGAAAAATTCATGGTAAGCTCGCGTCTGCCATTTGCATCAACAACCAGCTTTGCATCATCTGTCTTTGATACCTGGTTTGCAATGCGCCCTGGCATATCTGCCTCGATATAGGCAACGGCTGTACCGGTAAACACCGCATCCTTTACATCAGGCATATTCAGCGCTTCCCGGCCGCCCGTAAATACATAGAAATCGCGTTCTGTTTTATTCGGCTCTTTCTCTGTTTCCTGGGCATAGCCAAAGTCCGCATACTGCAACCCGGCCTCTTTGCCCAGTGTTGCGAAATTCATAGTACGGGTCTTATTTGCTTCCTTGCTCACATATTCGTTTTTATTGCCGTTTTGATTGTAAGTACGACCATCTTGAACAACCGATACGATATTGCCCTGTTCGTCTACATTAAAAATAAATCTATCACTAAAAGAACCACCGTTTGCATCGGCAATAACAGTGCCTGTTGCATTCCACGTCTGCGCGGCATCCGGCATGGCAATCTCTGGTTCGACCGGGTCAATTACGCCACCGTCATAGTCATGATGATGCCCACCGCCACTGTGACATGCGGTCAACGCCAACAGACTTGTAAAAAGAATATATTTTTTCATTTTCTCCCCTTTTTTATTTTCAAAACCTTTATCCATAATTGTAACCTCAATCGGGCTATTGTCAAACCGTCTTTGCAAAATGGGAAAAAAATTATCCCCTTGACCGGGGATAATAAACTACTAATAAAAACCTGGTGCCCTAAGCAAGAATCGGACTTGCGACTCGTCCTTACCAAGGACGTGTTTTACCACTAGACTATTAGGGCGCACGCATTATTATACGGGGCGCACATAAAAATGCAAGGATAAAATACGGCCCCGCGCGCCACCTATTCTATGCAGCAGTTCACTGCATTTTTAACCCATGACTTTAGTTTACCCATCGATGTGGCAGCGGGTGCAACCTCTTCTTCCGCCGCCTCAGGCTCCGCCTTGTCTTTTGACTTTTTCACATATCGCAAATCAGACTTAGCATCACCCATTACCCCCATATTCAATCCCCAGAACAAACAATACAGCCCATAAGAATCATCAAACAGTGAATAGGCTGCATCTTTATCTCCCGCGGCCAAGGCTTTGGTGCCGACCTCAAACAAACGCATAGACGATGCCAGCAAATGCTTTGAAATACACCATACTTCCCCTTCATAGGACGGAATAATCTTTTGCATCATACGCTTGCGCTGCTCGCGTACCTCGTTAATCATGTCATAGAACTCATGCTTTCCCGTTTTTGCGCCAGAAAACATCAAATGCTCTTCAATTGAAATCAGGTTCATAATCCCTATGGACAAGTCTTGGTCGCTAGACAGGTCTTTTGGATTAACCTTTTTGGCAGCATCCATCTTTTCCACAAATTCTTTAACGTTTTGTATTTTTTTCATGTTATTCCCCCTTTATTAACATACAGTAAAAATCCAGCTGGCAATTGCCAACGCAACAACCGGCAACACAACTTTTTCAAACGGAAAATGCGCATGCCCACCATTTCGCGCACGCATTATGTCATAGACTTTTTCCACAACGATAAACAGCGCCGCACCAACAATTGCCCCCATCAGCAGCGGGTCTATTTTTATAAACCCCATATATGTGCAAGGACTGTATTTAACCTGGCCCAGATATGCAAATCCAATCGTTGCAACCGACAGTGCCAATACCAAGGCGTTACGCCCACGAAAACGCCAGCCCCTTTTGTCCATAAACCGAATAATCCAGTATCCCGTTATCGCCAGCAATGCCCCCGCCCACAGGCCAACCACCGCATCCGGTACACCAATGCGCCGCGTAATCGGCAACGCCGCCCCAATCGCAATTGTACACACCGGACACGCCGGATTCGCCATCACCGCCGATGGAATCAAAGTCATTAATACAGCAAAAGCCTTTTTCATATTTCCCTTTCCTTTTTATATATCAAATTCAATATATATTATTATTGATATATATTAAAAAGTCAATAAATAGTTTGCGCCAAAATAAAAAAGTTGATATTCTTGCAATAAATCAAGGTATCACATGACAAATCCGGCAATACCACCAGTTAAGATAACCCGTCCTTTGCCGCCTGAAATAATGGCGCGTGCATCGCGCGGCATTGGATATATATCACACCCTCTGCGTCTGCGCATGCTGGAATACTTGGATGTATATGGCGCATCATCGGTATCTGAAATTGCCCGCGCAATGGCCACAGAACAGGCGATAATATCCCAGAATTTGAAAAAGATGCGTGATGCGAACCTCGTCCGGACAACTCGTCGTGGAATATTTATATATTACGAAGTAAACGAAGAATACCCGGCCAGCATATTTGTATGCCTGCGTAAATTATTTGGCATAATGACGGACCAGTTGCAGTTTCTGCGTGACGATTACCGCAAAATATTACCCACCGATTATACAACAATGGCGGCCAGCCGTATCAAACAGTTTGCACATATCGACAAGATGCGAATATTAGAGCTATTGCTATACCGCGGCGAATTGTGCGTATGTGAAATAATGGCGGCATTGAACATGCCACAACCACGCGCGTCACAATATCTAAAGAAATTGTCTGATGATGACTTTGTCACATCAACGCGCCACGGTCGCAATATCTATTATTCAATAACCGCTGGCGTGCACATGACGACACTGGGATGCATACATAAACGCTTTGAACACTTTGGCGACAAATTTTAGACATTGAAACACAAATATATTCCATATATAATAGTCCGGCCCGGGGGGTTCCTGGGCTGGGTTTAGCAACCCATTGTTTTAAGTTGGTCGCTGTGCGACCGTAAAAATCCATCGCAAATGGCGACTGGATGGTGGAGAATATATAGAATAATCCACACTATTTCTTAAAACGTAGTTGCTAACATCCAGTCGCCACCAGATATTTATCCGGTGGTTCGTTTTTACAACCACACTGGATACGCAATGCGATTTAATATCGTTGTTATATTCTTGTTAACACTTAACGGCTGTATTTTCCGCGACAGCACACCACCAGCCGAAGGGTGCATATTCCAGAAATCGCAAACCGGTTCTGGTGGCGTGACAATAATATGTATAACAAAACCAGAATAAAGAACCAGGTTCCCTCAAGTATCGTTTTTAGCAATACTAATACAAATATACTCTAAAGTATATTCTACTGGATTACATTTCCCAATTTGTCTAACATTATAACCAATAAAGGATTTCTATTGATTGCCACCCCTGCACATTTGCCGGAATATTCAGATTGCAAACCCGTATTAAAATGGGCGGGTGGCAAAAGGCAATTATTAAGCCAAATAGAGCAAAAATATCCTCAAAAACTCAAAATTGGTGCCATAAAACGCTACATAGAACCATTTGTTGGCGGTGGCGCGGTATTCTTTGACATTTACAACAACTACCAGATTCAAGAAGCATTTTTATTCGATATAAATCCAGAGCTAATTATTCTCTACAACGTTATCAAGCTTGATGTTGAAAGTTTAATAAAAGAATTAAACAACCTTCAGACAGAGTATCGTTTGACCGAAGACAGCAAAACTTACTATTACGCAAGACGCGATGAATATAATACACTGGATAAAAACATAGATGCCAATGTGTATCAGCCATCTTTTGTTCGCCGTGCGGCTTTGACAATATTTTTGAACCGCACATGCTTTAACGGCCTGTTCCGTGTCAACAGCAAAAATCAGTTCAATGTACCAATAGGCAAATATACAAACCCGCATATCTTGGATGAGGACAATCTCCGTAAGGTATCCAAGGCATTCCAAATTGCAACCATTATACAATGCGATTTCGCACATGCGGCAAACTTTGTAACGCCAGACACATTTATATACTATGACCCACCGTATCGCCCAATTCGCGGAACATCATCATTTAATTCATATACGGTTGAAAACTTTGATGACAGTGAACATGCGCGTCTGAAAACATTATTTGATAAATGTCACAATGCAGGCGTGCTACAAATGCTTAGTAATTCAGATCCAACAAATTATACGGATGACATGTTTTTTGACGATTTGTATCAGAATTATAATATAAATCGGATTCTGGCCAAGCGCATAATAAACTCCAAGGCAGACAGCCGTGGCGAAATTCGCGAGTTATTGATTACAAATTACAGTTAAGCAAAGACAAAAAGATTATAGATACATCTGAAGAGAAGGACAAAAAATGAAAGCAAACGGCATTGGTGGTGCAAATACAAAAACAGGATTGATTTTTGAAGGCAAAACCGATTTGCGCACATTTTTGTGTTCCAAGCCCGGCTATAGTTGCACGGATAACAAACATGGTTGGGTTACCGTTTTATATAATGATAAAGAAGTCGCATCTATCTTCAAAAAAGCAGCTTTATATAAATTTTTAGATTATCGCGGAATTGATTGGCGCTCTATTTTGTCTAAACGGTTATTCCCTGACGATTCAATATATGTCGTTATCAACAACACCTTTTTCATAGTTGAGTGCAAGTTCCAGAAAGTCGCCGGTTCCGTAGATGAAAAGCTGCAAACCTGCGATTTTAAGAAAAAGCAATACAAAAAATTATTAGCACAATTGAATATGGAAGTTGAATATATCTACCTGCTCAGCAATTGGTTCAAACAAGCATGCTACAAGGATGTATTGGATTATATAATTTCTGTTGGCTGCTCATACTATTTTGAGTATATACCTTTACAAAAATTCGGATTACCTGTTCCAAAATAATATAATTTTTCTACGCACAATAACTACACCAAAAACAAAACCGCCCAAATGGGCGGGGAATTTTGGTAGCGGGAGAGGGACTTGAACCCCCGACACGTGGATTATGATATTTTTGCACCAGTTACAAAAAAACGCCCATTTCAGCGGATTTTTTTTAGTTTCTCTACGGGTCACTTTTTTCTGTGTAGCCTCTGTGTAGACCCACACATATATTTTGACTCATACTATTTATAGCACAACAGAGTTTTATTCGCAAGCTGATTTTTATTTATTCCATTTTGAGCTGACAATTTTTCACGCAAAAACATTTAACTTTTTCCGACCACACCAGACCAGCACGGATATTTTAAGACAATACAACCGTGCTTTTCTTTTTTCCGCTTTTACAGTTCCAAGTGTTCAACCAAAACAAAAGGAACAGACATGAACAACAACCTACTAACAACACAACAGCTTGCCGAATACCTAGGTGTGGCAGTTTCTACATTGATTCAATACAGACGCGATGGCAATGGACCGGTATATATAAAGCTGGGACATTTAGTCCGGTACAGGATGCAGGACGTTGAACGTTGGCTGGACGATAAACAGGGTTAAATTTTCACAAAATCTTATTCGCTTGACTTGTAAAAACGTGTCGGTAATGTGTGTCGCGAATCGGCTAGAACCCTTGCGTGCCTTGGGTTATAGCGATTTAACAAAAGGACAAGATTATGCAATGGCAATGCTATAAACGAGTATTCCGAGATACCTGGGTAAGGTCACTAAAAGCAGATACAAACCTGCTGATTAGCGACACACAAATTCCGGGATTGCATTTGCGTTATTATGCCGGCACCCGAAAAGTAGCGTTCTACCTTGGGTACATGGTAAAAAACACCCGAAAGCGACGCAACTTATTCCTTGGACATTATGGCGAATTCAGATTGGACGAAATACGCACGCGTGCGCTTTCATATAGACAGAAGATAACCGACGGACATGATCCAGTTATTGAGCTAGTGATTGAGCAAAAGAAAAGAGAAGAAGAACACGCAAAGCGCGTAAAGATAAAAGACCTGCTGGACGTATTCCTTGAGAAATATAGCAAGGTTTATAAAAAAGAAAGTAGTGTTCGTTCCGACGAAGGTCTGATAAACAGAATCAAACCATACCTTGGCGAATTATATATAACAGACCTAGACCTGCCAACACTGACTGATTTTTATAAGCAGATGTCGGAAAAGTCTTCATTTGCAACGGCAAACCACTACCTTGCATTACTGTCGACTTTTTGGAACTGGTGCGAAACATACAAGTACCTACCACTAAACAGCAACCCTTGCGGCAAGATAAAAAGGGGCAAGAATAAAAAAATACCTGTGAAGCCACTGACCCCTGACGAATACAAACTCTTATTCAAAGCAATTGAAGACGGATTGGAAGAAAAGCCATATAACCCAAGTGCATTCCGTGCCTTAAAGATTTTAATGCTAACAGGAAATCGAGTAACAGAAATCACAAAATTAAACAAAACAGATGTAGAGTTTAATGAAAGTTTTATTTATTTGCGTGATAGCAAAAATAACGAAATAAAACACCCGATAGGTAAACCTGCGCTGGAAGAGTTACGCAAGGCAATTGAAGAAGCGCCCAAAGATAGCGAAAAGATTTTTCCAGCAAAACGCGGCAAACCAGGTGCTGTTATAGATTTAAGAAAAGCATTTAACTGGTCATTGGAACGTGCCGGATTACAAAAAATGCGTAAACACGATTTTAGACATTCGTTTGTGAGCATGGGGACGGACATGCTGGGATTACCGATAGAAGCAGTATCAAAAGCCATAGGTCACGCGAATATTACCACAACAGCAATATATTCACATATTTCTGATAAAACACGCTTGGAAACAGCGAACAAAATTGCATTAGCGATAACAGGAAACTAAAAGGACAGATAATGAACTGGGGACTGATTTTTGTATATTTTGGCGCATTGTGTGGGGATGCCGCAGGTGCCACAACAATGCTGATAATGTGGGGATTTATAAAGTGGATAAAAACCACAACAGATAGATACAAATAAAAAAATCTTATTCGCTTGACTTGTGAAAACGTGTCGGTATTGTGTGCTTGCGAATCGGCTGGAAGCCTTGCCTACACTGGATTACAGCCAATACAGACAACAAACAAAAAGGATAAAACATGAACAAACAAGAACAAAAGCACATAATGACAGCCTTGTTAAACACGCTAATAACCCAGCATAAAAAGATGGGACAGATACTGTCAGATGCCCAAGACGTAATAAAAGACCAAGATCCGAAATACGACGTAAGGAACCTGTTACTGGGAACCATTACAGGCATGGATGCAGACATAGAAAATATGCAACGGACGTACCAAGTACTGGTTGCAATGACAAAAGAACTACCAAAGGAATAAGACATGCAAACAAAACAAGCCCCCAGATACCCAACAAAAATCCAGATAAACCTGGATGGGGCTACCGGGAACATACACTACGTGTTGGGGCTATGCCACCACATAATGCGCGAACTTAAACTGGGCGACCAAGAACGCCAAGAGTTCGAAAACGACACACGACTAGACGGCAGTAAAGATTACCAGCAAATACTGGATACATGCCAAAACTGGTTCGGTTTGATTTATGTAAAACGAAATAACTAGAGATTGGCGTAAGCCATAAATGCACCTGCGCTGGCTTGCCACAGGCAGGTGCAAAGCAAACCGGCAAGATAAACCAAAGGAAAAACAAAATGACAAAAAACAACGAAAACCTGTATATTATTAAATCAATGACACGCGACATGTTGACGTATGCGTCTAAAATGCATAAAGCCGCACAAGTCGCAAATCAAGCCGCCAAAGATGGCAATACAGACAGCATGCAGGAACCAATAAGTATGTTCTTGCCACT
>JAAGKN010000210.1_pt1 | contig 61501 bp, 90 predicted proteins | sample 6206371 | NCBI WGS metagenome assembly JAAGKN01 (sample SAMN11533720, study PRJNA540317) | gut metagenome | isolation source: fecal pellets from male and female animal of same cohort | host: Peromyscus leucopus | place: USA:CA | collected 2017 | reverse complement strand
CCTCCGCTGGTTCCTCCGCTGGTTCTTCCGAAGGTGCTTCAAGTATTGCTTCCGGAAGGTCTGCAGGTATCACAGGTGGTTCCTGCTGTACGAGGGTTTCGTCCTCTGCGACCGGCGGCCGCATAAACTGGGGGCCGAAGGCTTCAGTGGCGGAGGCGTTTAATTCAGCAGCTTCTGCCTCTTTTTTAGTCTTCTTGGCAGTCTGTTTTGCTTTTTTCGCATTGGATTCTGCTTTCTTTGCTGCGGTTTCTGCGGCTTTTGCTGCTTTCTTCGCGTCAGAGGCGAGTTTCCGCGCCGCTGCGGCTGCCGCTTTCTTTGCTTCTTTCTCGGCAGCGATGCGGTCCTGTTCGGCCTTGTACTCCTCCAGGGGAACGCCGGGTATGGGTGTAGGCTTGCAGTCGCCAATGCCGGGAACCTTGTTGGCCCAGTTGTCGGTGAACGAGTCTTTTAACAGGCCCAGATATTTCTCCAGGTCCAGGCGGTCAGCAAGCTGCTGCAGCTCTGCGTCAGACATAAGGGACAGGTCTTTGTTGACAATGAGCATATCCCAGTCCTCTTCAATACCGGTAAGTTTTTTGGTGACTACGTCACGGTTAGGGCCCAGGGCACCTACGGCAGGGCTGCATTCCACGCCGTTGGCCTGTAATACGGTTACAGCGGTAAGGTCATAGACCTGGAGGCGCTGGGATAAGCCTTTGGCCTGGTCTTTTTTTCTCTTATCCATGATATGGGACGGGATGACCCGTGCGCAGGCGGCATGGATGTTTAAGGTGTCAGGCCCAGGTTCCTTTACGATAAAGACACGGTTGTAGTGCTGTAAGATAACCGGGTCGCCGTCGGCGTCGCCGGGCTTTGTGCCATAGTTGTACGTAATGGAGCCCACGGATGAAGCGATGATGTTCTGGAACATGCGCAGGGCTTTCCATCCGGGGAACTGCTTAAATGCGTTATGGATGATGGTGCGCCCCAGGTCTTCATCGAAGGGCATAGCCAGTGCGTATTCGTCCTGTTTCCTGTCAAAGCACATAACTGCCATGTATTCGGTAAGCGCCCAGTCAAGGACAGCAGGGTGAGCCAGGGATTTTGTGACCTCGGGCTGCCTGTAACATGCCAGGGAACCACCGTTGGCCGCTGTTATCTTGCCGTTACTAATGTCAATCTCCATGCGGTTGTTGGTATCTTTCGAAATCAGGTACATGCTTTCGGGCTCAATGTCAACACCGATATTTGCGGATTCACGGGCCAGGATGTCATTGTTGAACTTGATGTTCTCGTCCATGGTGAAACCGGAAACGCGCATTACGGAGTAAAGGCCGTCGGTGTTGGTGCTGATGATGCGGGCGCCTTCGTAAACCTGCGCCTGGCCAATGGTCCATGTGAACAGCTGCCCGATAATCCTCATGGAGAGGATGACGTTGTTCATACGGATGGGCGATTCAAAGTTGGCGTCAGCCGCACCGGAAGCGGAGTTCAGCATCAGTTTGGTGCCTTCTCTGGAGTCTTTGTAGTAACCGCGCTCGTAGTCTGATATATGAAGCGGTTCCAGCGTGGTGCCGGGAATGTTTCGCAAATGGGCATATTTGTCTGCCAGTTCCTGGGTCAGGTTCTGGTTCTTTTCTTTCATCAGGAAACCGTAGTCCTGTTTCTGGTCGAAAATTTCAGCATAACGGTCATAGCCCAGGCCTTCATTGTAGAATGCCATCATCATACGCAGCAGGTTCGGATAATAGGACGTGAAGTCCTCGTGTTCACACTGTGCAGCGGATGTATAGGTATATTTGTTATCTACGTTATAGCCTTTGTCTTTTTTAACAAAGAGTTTTGGCTCGTTGTCATCCAGTTCTCTCCATTCTGCGTGTTTCAGCGTAGAATTTGATTTCAGGAACAGCTTCCATTCGTAGACACGGTCGTCGATGGTGACAGTTTTTGCAGCCCGCAAGTCTTCCGGCTTATCGAACATTTCATGGGCTTTCTGCATCAGGTAGCGTTGTCTCTGGTATGCTTCCATGTGGTCCATGAACAGGCGGACATTGGCCTCTGCCCCGTGTACGCCCCCAATGGAAAAGTTGGCAAAGCAGCTGGTAGGCTTGCCGTTCTTGTCAAAGTAAGGCAGGATGGTCATAGGCTTTATGAGGGCATCCGGCGTGGTAGGCTGAACATAATCATCAGTGCCGCCAAAGTCCTCCAGATAGTTCTTGCTGGCGTTGAAGTTTTTGCCTTCAAAGCTCTTATAGTACCAGTAAATATTGTCGAACTGGCTGCGCAGGGACTCGTCTTTGAACAGCCCGTAGAAGAATGTGCGGGCGTCTTCCAGCACGTTGGTCTGTTCGATGCCCAGTTCTTCGGCTTTCTTTTTGTGAGGGTATAAAAAGCTGACCGTGGGATAGTCCGTCAGGTGCCCATAAGGACATAAAGCCTTGCTTGTAAGCTGGGCAGATGAGGAGCTGGGGATGAGCCTGTCTTTGCGGACCGTGTTGGTGCTTATGAGGGGCTCATATTTATCAGGGTGCTTTTCATATACCAGTTCCGGATAACGGGTCAGCAAGCTCTTTTTCAGCTGGAACTGAGAGGAATACAGCTTGTTCTGGAACACAATAAGGTCCAGGTTCACAACGTCTGAAATATTGTACGCAATCAGGTCCAGGAGCTCATCTTCGTTCTCGATGGTGTCATGGCCTGTTCCCAGCTTATCGGATTCCAGAATCTGGCCGCCGAGCATGCCGATGACGCGTTTTAAGCCTACCTTTTGCATTTTCTCATTGAGCTTGGCTACGTCAATATGTCGGCCGGTGTAGAGAAAATTCTTTCGGATAATCCACCCGGGGAGGTCCCAGCTCATGCCGCCAGTACTGGTATCCCATTTCAGGTAATCGGGCATGCTGTCGCGATACCTGTCGAACATGGCGTTATTGTGGTCACGCATGGTTCTGGCAGTCAGGGTGGTATACTGGTCCTGGCCGGTAAATGTGCGTATCTCGCTGCCCTGCAGGTTTGTGGTGCGGGGCCTGGTATAGGCTTCGTCAAACAAAAGAGCCAGCATGGAAAGGTCATAATTATCGGAGTTGTAGCCAAACAGGAATGGATGCTTTTCCGGGTCATAGTCCGGGTCCGTGTCGCACACAGGCCGGAATTCTTTCGGGAAAAAGCCAGCGTCGGCCCGTCCGTTGACAAGAGGCTTGTCACAAACACCCATGAGCATGGCCAGTTCGTCCATGCCTGATTTTAACAGCAGGTTTTTGACCGAAATGGTCGACTTCATTTCAGCTACGTTCTTGTTTACTTCGTAGACGCGTTCATACAGGCGTTCCAGGAAACCGGGGCTTTCCGGTACTTTGGAAAGCCCATTGCCTGTTTCATCTATGATATGGTAAATGTCAATATGGTTTTCATCCGGCTTCCAGTTTGCCAGGGTAAAGACATTTGCCAGGGATTCGATATCGTAAAAATTGGTCTTCATAAGGGTATATCTCCTTGCAGGTTATGATGTGGACAGGGACTTTATCAGTCCGTATATCATATTTAAGGCCGTGTCCGGGTCGTTCCCGGGCAATGACAGCATGTCAGCACGGGGAGAATTGATGCCGTTGACATATTTTACAGGTGTCCCACCCATACGAGCCCATTCTTCCAGGTTGGGGTTGAAGTCATCGACAAGGATGTCATATTTTGTGACAGGGCGGAGCCTGTTCACGGCTTCTACTTTGCTGCCTGTGACGCAGATGAAATCCTTTTCTTTCGAGATATCGGTGTTCTGCCCGAGCCAGTGCCATTTGTCGAATAAATGCTCGGCGATGAGATAAGGACAGCCTAAACCTGTGAGAACCTTCGTGTGGCAGAAGGATTCGTTGGCATAAAGGCTGTTAAAAATCATGATAGCCCCGAGGTCCGGTTCCATGTCTCTGTACATGTGGGCATTGGGGACCATGTAAAGAATCTTATTGTCTTTGTCAGGAAGGTACATGTCGTAGTCATATTTTGCCATGACGCCGTCCATGTCCCAGTAGACTGTAGGTTTGTGCATGTTGGTTTTAGTCTCCTTTTTTTTTGTTTTTATGGGGACAGAACATAGATAGTGATTATTCTGTCCCCTGTTCTGATGATGTTGTATTCATCTCGGTGGCAGCATTGAGTCTTACGACACCACGATAAACATCTTTTATATCATTTGGTTGAGCCTTACGTGCGATTGAATTTGTTGGATTTTTGTTCATCCACGCTTGTAGATTATATTCAATAATGATTGGCTCTGGTGCATCCATACGTCGTCCTGGGCGCATGCGTAGATATTTTCCGGAATTGTCTTTTAATATGACCCATATATTGTCTGTTTTCAAGACGGCTTCCAGGTTTGCGATGAATGTTCGGCTGCCTATGATGGAGCCACCTGGCATATTCCTGGTAAACCATGCTTTGTAATGGTCGTAAAGAAACGTAAATGGAAGCAGGTCCCAGGCAAAGCGGTCTGAAAATTCAGTCCAATATTGCCGTACAGGGTCGTTGCAGTCTTTATATTCTTCCAGAGCCATTTTGCAGGCATCTGGTTCTGACAGTGTGTAATAATTGGTGTTCAGAACCTTGCAGAGAACATACTGCAGTACGTCGTCACGTTTCAGGTATTCGTCTTTGATATACTTTCTTTCAGTCACACCGATAAAACGCTTTCGGAATGGGATGAACAGCTGTCTTCTGTAAAAGGATTCAGATTTGTCCTTTACTTTTGGCATGTCGTTCACACATTGTACCATAAAGCCTTTGAACTGGTAGGCTATAGGCTGCTTGAACTTCCGGTTAATCTGGATAGTATCGCCTGTAATGATGGCTTTCAAGTCTGCAGCTTTATCCACGAACTCACCTACGTTGTTTTCGTCCGTGATGATGGCCGACACATGCGTCAGCGGTTCCAGGGCGAAGTCTTTGGAAAAGTCTGAAAGCTTCATGGCTGCGTAATTATTGGTCCCGCACAGGTTTCTCATGAGTTCGCAAAGGGTTCCTTTACCGTTGGAGCCTGTGTCGGAGTAAAACCACGCAGATTTGTTCCAGCTTACATAGGGACGGATAATGGCTCCCATAATCTCCCACAAAAGCTGTGTGATTGCAGGGTCGTCGGTGAGCCCATAAACCCAGCTTTCGACGTCCCAGTCTGTGTTGTCGTCAGGGTTATGTATCACCGGGTTTTGTGCATTTGGCACATAATCGACCACAGATTTTGACAGGAATACATAGTCAGGGGAAAACGGCATCAGTGTCTTGGTGCTGTAATCAAATATGCCATTGCCGACTGCTATGAGGTCACGGTTCTTGTTGCGGGTTACTCTGGGTACCAGGGATTTTAACACCTCAAGTATTTCGTCCATATCGCGTTTTTTCAGGCCGAAGTCAAACTTACGGGCAAGTTCTTTCAGTACCGATTCCCGTGTGACGTAAATTCCTTCGTCCGGCCCATCTGTCTGGTACAGAGCAAGGAGGTCATATTCATCATCCACGGCAGTGTCGATACAGGACACGCGCACGATTGGGTACAGGCTGGCCATCATCATGGCTATCTGTGCCGGAGATGGGGAGAGAGGGATGGGCCACTTTGTGCCTCCGTCCTTTTTGACCCCTGCGTTATGGAAAGCGAACACAGCTTCGACGTTCATGACCACATTGGCGGAGATAATCTCAGGTTCAATGGGTTTGGTCCGGTCGACTGCATCCAATACTTTCTGGGTTGTGTCGCGCAGCACGGCTGACATCAGGTCAGACTGGCTGGCTATAAGTTCTGCCATATATTATGCCTACAAGGCCCTTTTGGGCTGCCTTTCCGTATAACCGAGGGCCCGTTCCTTCGGAGTAAATTTGTCATCAATGTTTTCGGATGAGACAAAGTAGTTTCTTGTCCAGATTGTTTTCGCCTGGGCCAGTTCTTCCGGCGGATTTTCGCGCAGGATGAGCTGTGTGGCCGTCATCTTTATTGTGGCCTGTATTTCACCTGCACTGATTTCAGGAGGCGCATCCAGTGTCATATAAACGCAGTCAGGCAGAAAATTTACGCTGATAATATCCAGGTTCATAGATTGAGCACATAACTTGACGCTTTCTCTTACCATGTCTTTCACACCATCAATTTCAAATATGCAGCGACGATATCTGGGGCAGAACGCAATGAAATAACGGAGCTTACCGCATGTGATGCCGATTCTGGTGCCCTGGCCGTCACGGAAGACTTCACGGAAGGCTTTTGCTCTGGCGGCACTCTGTTTATCAGGTATGGTCTTTGTCATGCGGCACCTCCCGTGTTTATGCCTTCAAATGGGTCGACGCCAAGGAGCGCAGATGCCCTGATTGATACAGCTGAGGTAATGTCAGACGCATCTTCTTTTGTAAAATCGTGCTGAATGCAGAAAAGCAGTAAAGATTTTACATCTGTCATTTCAGAAAGAGCTTTCTGTTTTGCAGGATGAAGTCTGATAGAAAGTTCCTGCTCTGCCTGGTCACGGTCAAGGAAGAGTTCTTCTGTTTTATAAGAAGCAACGGTTCCGTCTGAGAGGCGCAGGACATTGATGCCCATAACAGAGCTGTTGATGGTGGCGGAAACGATGGCGTCTTTTCTATTATAGACGTAAACGGTGCTTCCGGTATGGGCAGAACGCATAGGTTCCGGGTTTACGAGCCTGATTTCAGGCTGTTTGATTTCATTCATTTATGGGGGTCTCCTTTCGTTCAAGTGCATGATAATCGTATCACCATTCGTGGATATTGTCAATAAGTATTTTGACAATAATTTTTAAAATTTTTTAACAGGAATGGTGAAGGTCCCGTGAGGGGCCGGCGGACTTTAGGTCCGCAAGGTATTGAAATATCTATTATAAAAGGATGGAATGATGTAAAATCGTGATTTATCATTTTTACGATAGCTTTTTCGGGGCGAATTTTGTGACTCGAACTGTGACTCGAAATAATTTCTTTTAAGTCACAACCTGCGTTACAGTGGTAAAAATCTGCTCCAAAGCCTTATTCCTGGCTATTTTGGGGCTTTTGCCGTTTAAATTTCAGTCTGTGACTCGAAATTTGGTTGCAAATGTGCTTCGAGTCACACAGGAACGTGTGTTTTGGAAATTATGGATAAAAATATGATGATTATTAGAGAGATATTTGTTATTTTGACATACACCACAAAATGGGCAAAATTATTATTCGGTCTCGTAAAGTACCAAAGTTATGACATATTCGTGCCCAATTTGGACCCAGTTTGTGACCAAAAGATGTTACAAAATTGTTACAAGAATTTTTGGGTTGTATAAAAATCAGTGTCACTTTTATACGAATCAATTTTGTGACTCGAAATTTTGAAATTCGAGTCACAGTTCGAGTCACAGAGTCGCAAAAGTTCAAAAATCCCGTAAAATCGCTCTGTTACTGGGTTTGAGGATATTTCTCCAAAATTGTCAGAATATTCTGACAAAATTCGAGTCACACTTCGAGTCACAGCGAAATGCTTTAAAAATGGGGGTTTCTTATATATTTGTGTCGTTTGTGACTCTAAAATATAGGTCAATATAAAGAAAAATTTTTGTTTTGCTTTCATGCCGTGAAATTATTGGAAATAATTTATGCCTAATTTTGCGAAAATAATTATGAGCTTTGATTTTTTAAAAAAGCGTTTTATATAAAGACTTTTAAAAATTTCGAGTCACAAACGACACAGTTCTGGCAGTGCAAACGATATTGCGTTAAGTTTTCGGAGTCAAAAGTTTTCTCCCCTGGCTGTGACAGGTGAAGCCGTATTTTGTTGCGGTTGTTTCGTATTTGTGTTATATTTTTTAGAAGAAAGGGGTGTAATGTTCTTATGACAAAATGTGATTTCTGTACAGAGCTGCAGCCTGATGGCAGATGCCACTGGTGTTCTATGGCAATGAGGCGCGATTATTGCACGAAAGCTATCAGGAAGATGCAGGAGACCATAGCAGGGAAGCCGCCTAAGGAAAGAAAGCGTCTGTTCGGGCTCTGATGGCGTGAATATTTGCGTATTATGGTTGCATTTGCTTTGGCTTTGTGTTATAATCTTTATATAATTGGTGCATTAGTATATGATGCAGGAATTGAAACATTATTGGAGGAGATTATGGCAATGTGTTTGAAAGCAAACAGCTATTTACTCAGAAAGACTTTTTCCAACAGGGGTTATGACCAGAAGTTTCTGGATAGTCTGAATGATATACCGCAGACGCCCCTGTCCCATTTAGATGAGATGTGTGAGAATCTGAAAATGCTGCATGATACCGGAGAAGTCATTACTTTGATGACGGATTTTGATTTTGATGGCATCAACTGTGCGGTTATCGGCTTTGCCGGTTTGAAGGAGCTGGGTTTCGAGGTCCGGCTGCATCAGTGTACGCCGTCCCGTGGGTACGGACTTACTGAGAAGGACCTGTCTGAGGCCCTGGGGAGGTTTCCTGATACGGTGGCAATCCTTACGGCGGACGTAGGTATCGCCTGTTATGGTCTGGTACGCATGGCAAAAGACGCAGGGCTTATGGTGTTCATTACAGACCATCACGAGCCTGGCACGGACGGCAAAGGCAAAGAGAAGCTGCCGGAGGCAGATGTCATTGTGGACCCTATGCGTGAAGACAATCACAGCGAGAATAAGCAGATTTGCGGGGCATATGTGCTGTGGCAGGTACTGGAGCGTTACGCTGAATTGTATGATACCAGTTATGGTTACGAACAGATAAGGCGTCTTCGGGTGTTTGCCGGGTTTGGTACGGTTTCTGATACCATGCCTATGCTTCATGATAACAGGCTTCTGGTGCGGGATGCTATCAGTATCTGCCGGATGCTTTATTCTGAGGGCAATGACTTTGTGGTGGATAATATTTCAGGGTGCCCGGCATACAGGGGTGTGTTTTACGGCTTGTACGACGTACTCTGCTGTTTGCGGGACCATGAGAAATTAAAATCGGCTTCGGATATTAACGAGGATTTTTTCGGGTATTATCTGGCGCCCATGTTTAATTCCGTGAAGCGGATGCAGAAGCCGATTGATATGGCGTTCTCTATTTTCTTTGACCCTGCCGGGAGCAAAGCTCATGCCGAAGATTTGTATCAGTTGAATGAAGCCCGTAAAGAGGCGGTTGCCGATGGCATGGAGAAGCTGCCCCAGAGGCCCCAGGCGTTCGCACCGTACATATGGCTTTCGGACTGCAGTGCAGGGCTGTTGGGCCTTCTGGCCCAGAAGCTGCGTGACGCTTATGGCCTGCCTGTGCTGGTGGTGAATCCGGCGAATAATTATTCCGGTTCCGGCCGTGCGCCCGGGTGGTATCCTAAAATGATGCATAAGCTGCGTTCCCTGAAAGGTATTTCCGCTGGGGGACATGCTTCGGCATTTGGTATCTCTCTTGGCGATGAGGATACGGCGGCAAAGACCCGGGAGTACATTGGACGGGACGTGATGGGCGTCATTGCCGAGATTCGGGAGAAGTCCGGGGATGAGAGTTTTGTCGGCGAGGAAACGGCTTATGATTTTGTCATTGCTCCTGACGGCAGTGGTGATATCGGCATTGATATCATCTCATTTATGGATTACATTTATGAACTCCGCAATTATGCGCCGTTCGGGCCCGGTTTCGAGTCGCCCAGGGTGGGGTTGAAATTTATGGCAGATGACGTGGTTTCCCGGCGTATGGGCGACGCAAAGCAGCATATTAAGCTGTCTTTCGGCCACGGGTTTGAGGCGGTGCTGTTCAATCAGGGGCAGGCTGTTGAGGATGCCCTTGCCCATTCAAGGAAGAGCGGCGAGGAACTGTTCCTGACCGGTTATCTGAGTCTTAACGTGTTCATGGACCGGTATAGCATTTCGTTTTATGGGAACTTGAAACAGAAGCGTCAGGTCGTGGCCATATAGGGGGTGAGGTTATGAGAAAGTTTGAAAATCTGTCCCCTACAGCCGCAGAACAGGAACTGTTCCGTTATGCAGGGTTTTATTTAATCGAACGTACGGATGAGATGCTCCGTTATGCTGTGGTCTATACAGATGAAAGAGGTGTGTTCCCTACTGTTGTGGAGGTGGATGATGCCGCGGTCGATTATCATTCTGCACTGATATTTTATCTGTCGTCGGAGACAGTAGAGGGTATCGGCCAGTTCGATGGTAAGTTACTGGGGCTTTTGTCGGAACGTACAAAGGAGCTTGGGTGGAAATAGTTTTATTATAAAAAGAATGACCCCTGGAGCGCATTGATGTAGCGTTTCAGGGGCTTTTTGTTTCAGGTTTTTGTTTTCTTTGGCCTCCCCGGCCGTGAACCTTCTGTGGTTAGTCCGAGCGCCCTTATATGGTTATATACGGATTTCTGGGCTACGCCCAGAAGGGCTGCCATTTCCGAGGTTCTCATGTTCTGGCTGCAGTATTGTCTTAACAGAATGGATTTCTTTTCCGTCCAGGGTTCGTACTTGCGCAGACCTAACAGTTTTTCAACGTAGTCTATCCGGTCTGTGTTGCACCCCAGGGTGTCAGCAATCTGTGCTGAGGTCATGGTTCTGTAATTTTCCCGGATGAACCTTTCTTCTTCCGTGGTGATTTTCGGGGTGCTCATTGTGTTGAAATGGAAGGAAAGGCTTCTGAGTATTTCAGCCGTTTCCTGGTTGTGACCTTTAACGGGAAGGGGAGCCGTCTGTTTTCGTCGCCGCAGGCAATGCATATTCCGATAGAACGTTTCCATTCTTTTTGCAGGTATTTACTGCCTGAGTTTTCGGCTATCTTTGCTGCGGTCTCTGCCGCCGCTGTTTCTCCGTGTTCCTGCCAGGCTTCCATAATGGGCCTGAGGGTCTTTTCGTCATAGATGCCGTTTGGTGGATAGGCGTTTTTGTCTGCTTCTGTGGCATTGGCCGCCATGTCTACCAGAATCTCTTTGAAATGGGCGGCATTCCATTCTGCTACCAGGTCATAGATGTCGTGTCCGCCGAACATGCCGTAACCGTCATAGCATGGTTCTATGATACAGGTATCATCAGGTTTTAAGAGTCTTACTTCTTTGTTGTAGCCAACAACATATTTTCTGTCGTAGTCGCTGGTGCGTTTGTTTTCTTTGGGGTTTTCGAACTTCGCGTCGGTCCATGTAAAGAATCCCATGGGTCAGCCCTCCTTTCTGATATGGTAGATGGATGTTACTTTTTCGTCATAGCGAATGTGAGTGTCGCTTATTGTGGCGGGTTTTACATCTTCCGGGTCATAGATGCGCCGTACCTGCTTTGTGAATTTACGGGGGTTTGTCCTGCAGGAAAGGCTGTCAAGGTTGTGTTTTCTGGTTATGATGTCCTGGAGTATATTTTCAAGGGAAAGGTCTTCTCCCAGGCGTTTTTCTATGGCTGCAGACCATCTGAGGTATATGTTGATGCCATAGCTGTAGTTATATCCGCCGCCATTCCAGGTGGAGCCATCCTGCCTGTGGTATATGGTTTCTTCTTTTACGTCCATGCCTGTGAGGCACAGATATTGTGTTCCAGAGGGTTCTTCGTAGAGGATACCCTGCTGTATCTGGTCATTTTTCAGGTAAACGGTCTTTTTGTTGTCGGGTTTATGGCAGTTTCCGTTACGGTCAAAGATGGGGGTTCGTTTCTTTGTGGTGTCCCGCCAGCCGATACACAATTCTTTTACATTGGGAATGTGTCTGCCGTGCACGTAATCGTCACAGTCGGCGTAGACGGATTCCAGGCGCATCTGGATGCGCTGGCTCTGGATAATCCCGTCGTAGTTTGCACCATCAGTGCATTTGTAGGACGTGTCTGCGACCAGGATGACCTGGTTTTTGGGAAGGCTGCCGTCTTTCTTTCTTGGCAGGCAGTCGAAAATTTCCGTATTGCCTTCCATGATGGTTTCGGCCAGGGCATAAAGCCTCAGGGCCTCGTCCTTTACCATCTGTGATTCACTCTGGGTAATCTGAGCCATGCGTTCTTTTGTCTCGTTGAACACGATGGCCATAGACCCATCGGCGTTCCTTATGGTCATGACTTTTTCAGGCCGGGAGCGCATAGGGTCATAAATTGTGATATTTTCGGGCATGAATGCTCCTTTCCGGTCAGTTTTCTTTGATGTGGTAGGTGTCAGTCCATACTTCCCCGTTGTAGCCGGGCCGTATGTCTGTAATCACAGCTTCTTTTGTGTCAGCAGGGTCATAGATGCGGCGTACCTGTTTTACGAACTTACGGGGATTGTTTCGCCTTGACAAGCCTTCCAGGTTGTGTTTTCTGGCTATGATGTCCCTGAGTATGTTTTCCAGGGACGCGTCATCGCCCAGGCGTTTCTCCATGGCAGCAGACCATTTGAGGTATACATTTTCAGAATATCGGTGCAGGTCGTATAAGGACCCTTCCCAGGTGGAACCGTCAGGTCTCGTGGATTTGGATTTTTCTGTGACGTTTGCGCCTGTAAGGCACAGGTATTGTGTTCCGGAGGGTTCTTCGTAGAGGACGCCCTGCTGTATCTGGTCGTTTTTCAGGTAAACCGGTTTTTCGGTTTTTATTTTGAGGATGTGCCCATCCCTGTCAAAAATAGGTTCCCTTTTCTTTGCAGAGTCTTCCCAGCCGATGCAGAGTTCCCTTATATTGGAGACGGCTTTGCCGTTCATATAGTCTTTTCGGTTGGCGTATACAGGTTTCAGCCTCATCTGGATGCGGCGGCTTGTGATGTAATTGTCATAGGCTGCGCCGTTGGTGCATTTATAGGATGTGTCAGCTACCAGAATGGTCTGGTTTTTGGGAATGGTGCCTGTTTTGGTCTTGGGAAGGCAGGTAAAGATGTCTGTACCGCCAGCCATAATGATTTCAGCAAGGGCATAGAGCCGTTCTGTCCCATCCTTTATGATTTGGGGTTCACCTTTGGTGATGCGGCCTATGCGCTCTCTTGTTATGCCGCATACAATAATGACTGACCCATCAGGGCTTTTCAGGGTCCTGACATCTTTTGTTTTCGAGCTTATGGGGTCAAAGATGGTTATATTTTCAGGCATATTATCTCCTTTCCAGGATTGACAGTATTTTCGCAACATCTGATTTGATACCGGCAATGTCTTTCCGCATATCTTCCAGGATGTCTTCGTCGTGTTCTGCAGCATTTGCGGCTCTGCTGATGCGAGCTGCCTGTTCCTGTCTTTCCAGGGACATGAGTTCTTCGTGGGCCATAGGCATAGGGTTTTCCTCCTTATTTTGGATATAATTTAACGGGCCCCGAGGGACCCGTTTGTTTCAGACAAGCATAAGCCCGTCAATAGGGTAACAGCTTGTATATTCTTCCAGGAACACTACCGTAACGCCGCCCAGTTCGATGGGTGTGGAGCGGACTGTGAGGGTGATGTCTCTGTAACGTTTTGGGACATGGTATTTGCCGTTCATCTTGACATGGACACCCGGACGGAAGGTCTTTGTTTTGGCTTCCGTGATAGCAGATATGTTTTGCGAGAAGTCATTGTTGTATACGCGGCGTTTCTTTGCCGCAGCTTCTTCGATGAGGTTACAGCCTTCCGCTGTCTTTTCTTCACTGAAAGGTGATTCTTCTGCACATTCCTGTATCTGTGGAAGCAGCGTGTCATCTGAGGTGTTCAGTACAGCATCAATGTAATCGTACAGGCTGAATGCGGCGTTGTCGGAGCCTTTTGTGAGAAGGGCTACCTGTTTCGTCATAATGGCAAAAAGCATCAGCTCTGTTTCGTCCATTTGATGGCAGCCATTTTCTGCTGCAACGGCTGCTGTAATCAGCGTCTCATAAGAATAATCTTCCATGAGTTCTCTGATGTCAGCAACCAGTTTTTGGGTATCTTTCTTGAACTGTTCGTCCATAGGTGCTCATCCTTTCTTGTTTGATTTGATTTCCACACAGGACTGGCCTATGCGGATGGTGAGATATTTGGCTGTGATGTCCTCGTCATAATGGAGCTGCAGCTTTTTGATGGTCCATGTATGGGGTTCATGTTTTGCCAGCATGCCACAGACGGCAGTCAGTATGGTTGCTATCAACGCTGCGAATATGACTGTAGCCGCGATGGCTACTGCAGTCCATACAATGATGAGGATTACGTACAGTATTCCGATGAGAATCATCATGAATTATTACTCCTTTCCTGGATAATGATAAACCAGCATTCGTCCCAGTCCGGGTTGGTGATGATGCAGTCTTTGTTCCGGAAATAATCGGTCATGCGGTCAGCTGCTTTTGCTTTCCGAAGACCATGCACCGGGCATTTGATGGTTTTGTCATGGTGTTTCGCGTTCCTTTCGCGGTGTGGGACCGTTTCGTTTACAGTCCCGGCACAGGGTGACTGTGCAGGGCTGTGACTGGATTGTTGCAGGTTTGCTGTGTGTTTTGTGTATGTCCTTTATTCTGGCATGTTTTCCTGTATGATGTCAAGGGTCCTTTTAGCAGACGGGTCATTCTGGATGTAGTCGTTGATTTCTGCCATTACTTTTTCCATGGTCACAGGCAGGAAACAGGAAAGGTATTCTTTGAACTCATTGTCAGGCGTTACCTGGTAGGAATAGCCGATGCCGAGGTGCTTTAATACAGGCAGGAGCTGTTCTTTGCTTTCCGGTTTGTAGCGCAGGACGGTGTCGTAAGCGTTCAGGGGTTTGTCCGGTTTTGTGAGGGCTGCGCATTCGTAATCCAGAACGGCTTCCAGTATGTTGTATTCGTCTTTAGGAAGGCTGTTTTCCATGTGATGGGCGGAGTTTTCCCGATGCAGCTTTGATGAGAGCTTTTTGGGGAGTTTTGTGTACATCAGGGATTTGTCCAGGTCATGATACCTGGTTCTTTCCAGCATGATGTCCCGGTCCCTGGGGTCTTTTATCAGTTTCAGGATGGTGTAGGTGAGGGCTTTTCTGTGCAGGTAGGTGTATTCCAGATACTGCCAGTTCGTACTTGTCATTGACATGATATATTCTCCTTTCTTGCTTATGAGAAGAAAAATAGGCCGGCTATCCGTTGTTTCGGATGGCTGACCGTTGTTCCTGGCTGCCCGGGCCTTGCCGGACGCTATGCAGGTTTTTCCCACAGCTTGTGACTGGTGCATCAGCCAGGCTGTGAACCTGTTTTTATAATAGTCGGCGGCAGTATTTCATACCGCCGACTTTTTATACTGCGGACGCGTCAGGGGGTGTAACGCCCGTCTGTATGGTTTCCCGCAGTTCCCCATACGTCGTTCTTTCAAACATAGGACCGGGCTGCGGAAGCAGCCCCCAGATGGCGCACACGCCGCATAGCGGCGCGGGTGCCTTGTGTGTACTGTTTATAGTCTTTACGGACATGGCGAGTCTCACCTTTTAGGTGCGACATCACCATAAATTCCCTGAGCGTTAGCGAAGGGGGCCTACGGAAGCAGCCCTTCCGAATGGTATCTGATTCCCTCTGAACGATAGTGCTGAGGGTGTTATTTTCCCCTCACTTTGATGCTGTCAGGCGTCAGTTTTGCGTATGAGTCTTCTCCGGGGCAGAAGCTGTCTTTTAGATAGTCTGCTACCCGGTTCAGGTTCTTTAAGTAAGATTGCTTTGGCGTGCCGTCCCTGTGGGGAACATCACATCTTCCTGTTGCCACCAGGTCATGGAGGGAGCAGCATAAATCCGCAGGAGCGATGTTACCGTAAAGGTTCAGGATGTCGATGCAGTTGCCGTAGGATGATTTTTCTGATGGTGTGGCCAGGGTCTTCATTGCCGATTCCAGGGTGGAGCGTTTGATGAAATCTTTGTATGGAGCCCATACGTTTCGGCCTGTTTTCCTGCAGTATTCGGCATAGTTTTCCAGCTTTTCTTCTAATGTATCGCCGTTTGTCTGTTCCAGGGTTCTTAGCATGGCTTTGGGGTCCATCTGGTCCAGTTCCAGTTCCAGAAGGATGTGACGGCGGTAGAGCTGTTCTGTGAACCAGAATGCCTGAGCAATGATTGCATTCAGGTCGTCATCGGTGCCTGTGACGCCTGCCAGTTCGGTGTTCAGCTGTTCGTCGTAAGGGTGATGGTAGCACTGTCCCTGCTTCAGGATGATGTCCCACATGTCCCTTTCTGTAGAGGACAGGGTGACCCGTGTTACGAAGAATGTCAGCCGTTCATCCAGGTCATCTTCGAGTACAGGATAGATTCCCTGAATGCTGAATCTGTTATTCACGCGCATGAGAAACCAGGTTGCTGCGTTGCGCAGGTTTTTGCGCATGACTTTTGTGACGCGGTCTGTCTGTTCCGGGGACAGGGTTTTGTTCCGCAGATATTTTTTCTGGTAATGCTCCAGGGTTTTCCAATCACTGTAATCCATAGATGGACCTCGCTTTCGTTTTATGTTTGTTTCCGGTTTTGGAAAAACAAATAAGGCAGTACCTGTGTGTGCCCAGGTCTGTCTTAGATGTTAAAGGATAAATTGCTGTTATGAATACTTGCCATAGCTGGCATGGCAGGGCTCGAACCTGCGACCTACCTTTGTCCTTTGCAGGACATGGTCGCTTCCACCCTTCGGGTGTAAGACGACCATTTAACAGCCGGCCGTTCTGCCTACTGAACTACACGCCAATGCGCCCCGGTGTTACCCGAGGCAAAGGTACCGGCTCGCCTATATTGATATACGGGCTTGCAGCTGCTTTGGAAAGTCAGGAAGGACAGTCCGGTGCTGCATCATGGGACGGTCGGTGTCGCCCCGTTGTTGCGCCATGTAGGCACAGCACACTGTACCCGGTACTATATCTTCCCAGTCGGTACAGTCTCTTCGCAGATAAGGTTTTTACGCGCTGTGCGCGGTGGACCTTACGTATATTTTCCCGGGCTCCTGTGGAGCCAGGTTGTAACAGATGGCGCCCTGGTGGGCGCCGTTAAAAGTTACGGAGTATGCCGAGGCGTACGCCGCGGATGTGGGCTACGTTGATTTCCACATGGAAATAGTCGGCAATGGCCTTGGTGTTTACCATGCCGTTTGGCTCGGTGTGGATTCTCACTTGTTCCCTGTATTCATCTTCAGGCATGAGGAGAGCGAGGGCAAATTCCGTGGCAATTTCTTCCTGTTCAATGGTGTATTGCATCATGACTTTGCACCCTCCTTTATTATCATGGTTTTTCCGAGGTAGTCGTCTTTCTCGGCTTTTTCTTTGCATTTCATGGTATGGGTTTTCAGGATTTTTCCTGTTTTGAGGAAATGTCTGACCCTGATTTTATTAAGCTGCGATGCGTTCATGGCACGGTTTCCTTTCTTGTTGAATGTTGATGTTGATTATGTATTCGATGCAGCAGGACTCGAACCTGCGACCTTCCTGGTGTTCTACCTTTTCGACATGAATGTCAATTTGAACTACGTATCTGTTATGATACGGACGGGATTCGAACCCGCCATTTCTCCCGCCGCTCTCTCAACTGAGCTATGCACCGATAATTTTGCGTTGGTGGGGCCGGTCTGCGGGAGCAGACTTATTGTGAGGCAAAAAGGCAAATAAGGGCAGACCTTTCGGTCCACCCTTATGAGTTTGCGTTGTTTACTCGCTTGTATACGCTTCGCAGTAGATACGTTGCAAGCGCAGACTTTTCAGTCTGCGCTTGCAATGGTTCTTCTTAGTTGCCTGCTGCAACCACCACGCCGTCAACCATTACGCCTGTTACGCCGAGCTCGGGCATGTAGGTGATGGAGCCTTTCAGCGTGCTCACGCCGTAGCCTGTGGAGTCCGTGCCGTCAGCTGTCTGGATGTTGATGTACCAGAGCTTGGTTGTCTCGTCCTGCAGGAGCCCTGCGCCCTTGTAGCCGACTGCGTTGCCGTCCTTGTCGATGAGCTGGAGCTGGTATCTTACGATGCCGCAGTGTGTCACTGTGAACTGGCCCTCAGTCGCTTTGCTGCCCTTGCGCCAGGACTGGCACCCAGGTACGCTCACGATATTGGACTTCTTAGCTGCGGGAGCTGCTGTCACTGCTGCGCCACCTGCAGATGCGGATGCGCTGTCGTAGGAAGGCGCTTCGTAGCTGTCGCTGCCACCGTCGTAGCTGTCATAGCTCTCGCTGGAGCTGGAGCCGCCACCGTTGTCGCTGGAGCTGTAGTCGTAGGAAGGCTCGCTGTAGCTGTCGTTGGAGTTGGAGCTGGAAGAGCTGGAGCTGTCGGAGTCGGGTGTCCAGCAACCGTCTGTTGCGTCTGTGGACTGGTCTCCGTGTTCCTTGCTTTCGTATGCGCAGCCGTCATGACCGTTACAGTCTTCGCAAGCCTTTACGCTCATTGTGGGCATTGCTGCTACTGCGAATGCCATTGCCAGTGCCATCATCTTAATCATTGTGTTTTTCTTCATGGTGAAAATCCTCCTTTTATGAGTCATGTTGTGGACAGTATGTCCCGTTTACCAGTTATTATTTGCGGATAATCTCTGTTATTGAGTCCGCTTCAAAATGTGGTCCGAGCTGCTGTGCAGCTTTTTTAACTGGTTTTTCCATGAGAACGATGATAGCACAGATTTGCAACTGTTTCCAGATGTTCTTCATGTTATGGTCCGGCTTGCGGGAGCAAGCCCTGTCTTTTGTTTTTTTGCAGATTTATCTGCTGAGATTTTTCTTATCTCATAAATTTGACCGAGCTGCGGGAGCAGCTTTGCCTGGGAACGAAGTGACCAGAGTGTATCAGCTGGCGCAGCCGTGTTTACAGCACAGGCTTTTTGTTCTTAATAATGACCGGGCTGCGGTGCAGCCCTCGTAGCCGGCACATCGGTTGACCGGGCTGGCTACGCAGGTTTGTTTTGTAGACAGGAGTGCGGCCATAGGCCGCATAGTGAGGCTGCGGTGCAGCCCCATCGTCTGCCTCTTTCTGGCGGAGCCGTGTTTACGATTATGGGTACGGGATGTAGTAACTTTCTTCGCCGTACCCACAGCTGTATTGGCACGGGCATTTGGCACAGATACACATGGTCTGTACGGAAGATTCGGCGAATGTTCCGTCGTCTGTGCCGGCAGTTACCTGCCAGGTGACTGTGGGAAGGCTGTCAAATCCCAGCCCCACCGCAAGGATGCTGAGTGCCATTCTCAGGTACTTGCCGCCGAACGGTTCGTACAGGAGTTTGTTTAGGATTTCGTCCCGTTCGAGCCAGTTCATTTCTTCGTAAGGGCATAACCGGATTGTTTCGTCCCTGAGCCCCTGACTTATTTCAGAAGGAGATAATCCTTCTGTGAGGTTGTCAGTCATGGTGTATAACCGCATATTTTCTCCTTTCTGAATTTGGTCAGGTTTTGGTGTTCTTTATGACCTTATTTCCTGTATTGTTTTAGCGTTTTGCTGAGGGATTGCTGCTTTTGGTTACAATGTGGGCAAAATGCTTTGATGCAAAAATTAACCGAAATTATTTTTCTTAATTTTCTGAATTTGTTTCAGAAAATTGGTCGGTTAATTTGTTTGCTGCAGCGATAAGCTCCAGTCTTGCTGATGCGTCCAGGTATGCTTTTTGTGCAGCTTCTTTCTTTTCCTGGTAATACCGGCGTATGATTCTCAGGGCATTGTCAGGGTCGCTGTTAAAGGTATAGAGACAGTTGTTTTTGCAGATGTCTATCTGGTCATAGTCTCTGGTTTTAATGCCGTACTCTGTATATATCCGATAAGTTTTACGGCGTCCGTTCGTGACCGTCGCATATCGGTGTTCTGTCTTATGGATAAGGTTCCCTTTCTCGTCAACGGAGAATATGTGGATGGGTATGGTGTTTTCGGGAAAATCTTTCTTATTCCAGTACATGTGGGCTTGCCTCCAGTTCCATGATAAGATACAGTCCGGGGTCTGCTTCCAGTTTACGGACAAAATTTTTGGTGTCCATGTTTGTATAAATATCCAGTTCGTTGTTATCGGGAAGGTAAATTCCGAACAGGGTTGTTCTGGATAACAGGGACAGGTCTGTTGTTACTTTGTTGTCTCGTATGTTCTCCATGAGGCGCAGGTTTTGTGTCACGTCCTGGTCTTTCAGACGCAGGTCTTTAAGGCCAGGCTCTGCGCCTGTGAGTCCATCACAGATGTTCTGGACGAGTTTCTTTATGGCGTCAAGTTCTTCGTTGTACCATTTTCTATATGTGCGCATGGTGTAGTCTGCAGCCGTTATTTGGCCGTATTCCCGGGTCCATATTTTGGTGTCTCCGGGAATAATTTTTTCCGGTGTAAGGGGTACACCCATCACGTTTTCACCCAGGTGGTCAGCCAGTTCCAGGCTGAGGTTTTTCAGCAGTTTGTACAAAGTGCTTTTTGTGTCACTGGTGTAGTAATGAGCAGACATGACGTCGGCTATTACATCAGGGGATGTCAGCAGCATGAGTTTTAATTTTGCCATCAGGAGTCTCCTTTCTTAATGAGAAGCCCGCTTTCTGATGGTTTTTCTGCGGGCGTACGGTTATCGTTTTATCGTTTGTGTAGCCGGGCGGCTTTGCCGCCTGGTAAGGTTCAGGTTTTTCATTTTTTTTTGCAGCATGTTCTGTATGCTGCCAGGTTTTTGTTGGGCTGGGCAGTTTCTGCTGCGGAAGTTTATCTTCTTGCTTTTGCAGTGAAGCAGCGTTCTTCTTCTCGGCAGGTTATGAGCATCTTATACCTGCCTGTAGCGTAACGTAAGTGGAGCGTTAAGAGCACCCCGGAGTGACGTAGTCACGTAGTGGGCAAGGAGCGTAGCGACGCAGTAAACATCCCGGAATGAGCGTAGCGAATGCAGGGACGAGGAGCGTTAGCTCCGAAGCCGTCCCAGCTATGCTGGGCAACTCTCCCGAAGGGTGAGTTGGTACGGTGTTTATGCTCTTTCACCTGTTTCTGACGTTTGCAACCTTTATGGGTGCAAACTCAGTGCGGATTGTCCATGGTGGCGGGGGCCGAGTTTTCCAAGGCAGGGGCAAAACTGGGGTGCGAGTTTTCCAATCTTTCCAATTTGGAAAACTCAAGGGGCACAGAGCCACCATGGCGGGTAAAATTTTGCTGAGTTTTCCAAAGTTTTTGTTGCGGTACCACGCGTGGAAAACTCAGGGGCGCAGGACTGTAACGCCGTATTTTGGCGTGACAGTGTCGCGGGGGGTGAAGCAATATGGTGCCGGAAGGGACCAAAGTAGTGACGCAGAGCATTAGCGTAGCGGCACAGATTCCGCTGCAGTGTCACGCGGCGGTGTTCCTGTAGGTGATAACTTTTGTTACCATATTGCGTGCATCGGGTTGCCCCGCAGGGACGTTCCGATGTCGTAACAGACTGCTGCGCCACGTCGCAGCGTAGGTCTTTTGCATCATTCTTTTGGTCTCGTGAGAGACCAAAGTAGGAGCAGTTTTCACGCTCCGTCGGTTCGGCGCGGGGTCGGTACGTATACGGTTCAATGTGTAACTTATTTACGTACCGGTGTTATACCAGGTCCGCGCCGGGGTTGTTTTCAGTCTGCCCGTTGTGTGCGTAATCATGATAATCAGGGGCAGGATGGGAACCTGTCTGTGAGACCGGAGGCCGCATAGTTTGTACCAGTGTTGGGTCATATTAGCTTTATTCCGGGGCAGTGTGGGCCAGTCTTCTGTCCCGGTATGCGGTACGTTCTTCGTGCCGGTCATTCGGCTCATTTTTGTGCAGAGTGCACAAACGCGGGATATGCATGTTACTGTCACAGCGTTTATCATCCCGATGTTTGCTGTGACGTTTTTATGAACATAAATTGACGCAGGTAACAGCGTCCGCAGGGGTTGCCAGGACGGAGTCCGCTGCGGTGTTGTGTAACATGTTTGCGTGTATTTATCATCGGAGCAGCTCCTTTCCCTCCGGGGTCTGCCACGGGTGTCCGGGGCAGGGGGAAACAGGTTTGCTGCAGGGTAAGGATTGTTTACTTTGGCGTGGCACTGCCTCCCGTGACAGTGTTTTGCCGCCTGTTAAAATGTTGCATGGCAGTCCTTGCGGCAGCAGTCCTTCGGGGTTTTTGGCCATGCGGGTTTTGCGCATAAAGTATTAAGTTTGTTGCATAAAAATGAGATATATCCGCGAAGCTGTCCTGCCCTCCAGCCGCAGGCCGGGTGCGGCTTTCTTTAAGTCCGCCGGAGGCGTCAGGGCAAGGGTATGGCGCAGGCTTCACGGAACATCCTCGAAGGATGTGCAGTGAAGGCGGAGCGTTCGGGGCGCGGGGTGAGCGCCCCTGTCCGCGCAGCGGGGTTATCATAACCGTGAGACCCATGATAGGTTCGCCATAACGGTCTGACCCTGGCTGTGAATCTTTAGTCGCTGCGTCGGCTTTGCCGGGTGGCACCCTGGCCCGACAAGGCGATGCCGGATGCATCTTTCTCCCGAAGGGGCCTTAGGCAGCGCACGTTCGAGGCCAAGGCGAAACCGCCGAGGGGTGCTGTCTTCCATGCGGATTAGGGCGTGCAGGACCGCCGCAGGCGGGCCGCACCTGAAATAAAATGCCGTACCAGGATAGGCACGGCAAGAGGAATCAGGTTTTGGGGAGACTGTTGTGTCGGGGTTTGGCGCGGAATTTTGGCGGCTGGGGATGTGCTTGTTCCGTGAATATTATTGCAAAGTGGTGGTCATCTTTGGTCAGATTGTGTACCATTATTAGCCCAGACTGTTGCATAGCTGGTCAGAAGTTGGTTACAGTCTGGGTTTGAAATGGGACCAAATGTTGCCGTAGTGCTGCAGGGTTTACAGTTTGGTTCCAAAATGGCCATGGAATGGGCGTCGTGAGCACCAAAATTAGGGGTAAAATTTGATTTGTGCCCATGATTGGGCGCCAGATGGGTAAAAAGCGTCAGTATATTTGGCGCCATAGTGGGTGGATTATGGGCACTGTGTGGGAGAAATGCTGTTACGTGGAGAGGTTTGTACCGATGTTGGGCTTATTGAGACGGGGAAGGTTTATTTATATCGGATGATAATGACCCGAGCCTGCGTTGCGGTTCCTCCAAAGAAATGGTGAGCTTTCTGCTTGGCGCCGCTTTGTTGTAGGTTCGGTTCAGGAACGATAAGGGACAAACAGTTTCCGCAAGTTCCAACTGTTTGTCCATCAGCTTTCTTACCCGAGCCTGCTTCGCAGGGGCAGTGGCCCGGCGGAGGCTGCGTCAGCTGGAGCCGGGTCTGTGCGTGCATTTGTTGAGGGTGGGAGCCAGGGTACGCCGTAGGCGGGCCATGGCCAGCCCGGGAAGCATTTTCCTGTAAAAAGTATGGACACCTGTCTGTAAATGGTGTATAATGGCCTTATCATAAGAAAGGAGATATTTTATGAAGATAGAGGATGTGACAGGGTTGGACCTTACTTTGGAGACCCTGGAAGAGCTTATTCCGGATATTGAGCTTTTGGACGAAGCAGAGCCCATCATTTTCGAAGAAGATGAGAGGGTTTACCGGATATATGCCGAAGGCTGGTGGGTGTCTATCCCGTCATTGGGGCTGCGGCTCCATGAGGGGGCCATGCAGAATTATAACGAAGATGAAGAGGATTACGTTACAGACTGTAGTGTGACAGTTATTGTGACAGAGGAACAGGGGTTTGACGGGACTGTTTACTGGGAGAATGATGGTCTGTTGGTGGCTCTGCATAATTATCTGGTCCAGCAGGGTATTTGTTTGAACGAGGCTGCCCAGCCTGCAAGGCTGTGCGTGCCTGATGAATTATCAGATTAGGAGGATTTGTGATATGCCGCTTCACTATACATTGCGCCCGTCTGATGAGACCGTGGCGCGTTATCTGGAGAATGATAAGAGGGACGGGTTTGAATCTATGCCCTGCCCCAACCTGACGCTCTTAAAAGTAGACGAGAGCATTGTCATCGCATCTGTGCGTGACAGGGCCCAGATGGTCTTCTATGACCTGCCATTCCAGTATGAGAACAAAAACCCCTGGAAGGGATTTTTGAAATTCGAGCGGGAAAAGAGTTTTGGGATTGGCATCGGCTCGGATTTCAGTTGGGGACAGACAGGGCTGTTCCCTGCGCTGGTGTTCTTTTCAGACCTGACAGGGGAACTGTCGGAGCAGCTGGGGGTTACCATTAAAGTCATCGCCGCGGTCAATATCCCTTATGGCTATGGGTTCTGTGACCTGAGCCAGGAAGAACCTATGGTGGTCTTCGGGATAGGCGGCTGTTCTGATGGGGAGCGCGGGGTGCCGCTGCAGGCGTTTTATTACATGCTGGTGAATTATTTTCATCTGATGAGCCATGTGTGGCAGTCCCGGGTGTTTTTGACTGGCGAGGGTAAGGACGCCATGGTCCATCAGGCATGTGTGGGCGCGTCCATGGCGGCAAGCTGTGGCAACAGCTGGCATTATCTGAACGACTTCTTCCACTATGAGTTCGAGTCAGAGGCGGAGTATTCGGGCATCATGAATGCCAACATGGTCTTTTGCCTCTTGATGGAGCAGAATCCCGGGGTATACCATGATGACCATAATCTGGAGTACATGTCGTTCCGGTCTGACATGCCGGGGTATTTCTTTGAGCATAAGGCTTATGAGGATGCCTTTAAGGCGGCAGGTGATGGCATCCGCATAGAGACCCGCCTGTTTTCTGATGCGAACGCGGCAGCGCAGAAGGCGAAACCGTTATGGTACGGCCAGTGGAACAACCTCGCATGGAACTCTCATGATGACCTGCTTGTCCGGTGCTTTTCAGATAAGCATGACGTCCTGCACGCCGGTATGGAAGATGCCTGGGAGGGGCTCGGTAAGATTGACTGTAATGGCGGCTATCTTGGCGTGGTGGCGACTATTATGGCGTCACGGCATGCGTGCCAGGGTATTATGATACCGTCGTTCCAGCATTTCCTGAGAATGGACAGGCCGGAATAATATATTTGGTTGGCCCCTTGCGGGGCACGGTTACTTCCACCCTTCGGGTGTAAGATAACCATAAAAAAAGATTAGAGCGTCCCTTAGGACGCTCCTTTTCTTATTACGGTTCTATTTGTGTTCCAGTAGCCAGGCTCCTTTCAGTCGCCTGTTCCCGAAGTATGTATAAGAACGAATGCCCGCTTTCGTGGGCCTCCGTTCTTATTTATGCTCCAGTACCAGTTTGACACCGCGTACCAGTGTGTTGCCTTTCTTCAGGCTGCCTGTCTTAATCTCGAAGCCTTTCACGCTTACGAAGATTCCGGTGTCCATCAGTCCTGCGATGTTTGCTGCAACTTCTTTGGGCAGGAAGCCTACCTGTGTTCTTTTTACGACAGCCTGGCCTTCTTTCCAGCGAGCCAGCACCTTTACTGCGTTGCTGTCAGCCTTGTTACGCATGTCGCGCACCAGTACCATGTCGATGTCCTTTCCGGATTCCATTGCCTTCTGGATGCCGATGATGTAGGACTGTCTGTTCTCGAATGTTACACCTGCTACCTTTGTCTTGATATTTGCCATGATGTGATTCTCCTTTTTATTCTGAGTGATTGATGAATGATTGTTATACTCTGGAGCATCCACGGTACTAGCCATTGACAGTGGTTACCTTCAGCCGCTTTCCACAGGATTTGCAACAGCGTGCACTCTGTTATCCTGGTACTAACCATTAGACTTTGGCAACTTGTACGTTCCACGTCTTTGCTCCAGTTGTTCATCATAAATGTCGGCCCGCTGTGCGGGCCCCCGCAGCTTGTCTGCGGTTCTCCAGCCGAAGGCTGTGTCTGCCTGCGGAGCAGCAGGGTTTAAAAAAGTTTTAAGGGTAGCTATGGTATAGCCACCCTTTGCCGTGAGAAATTATGACAGTGTTGTTTCGATGAGTTCCGCCAATGATGCTGTGACGAGCTCTGTTATTCTTTGGATAAGACGGCTGGCTTTGGCCTGATTTTCCGCATTATTTGCTGCGGCAGCGTATACCATCCATGTCCACAGGGCGTCGATGTATTTCTTGCCCGTTGTGGCGGCGCTTACAGGATTTATCAGCATAGCGGCTTCCGTGTTCATCCAGTCTTCCTGCATGGATTTCTGGCCTTCTGATTTTGGGGCAGGCTTGTCCAGGCATGACCAGATTTCAGTCACAAGGGCCTTTGCTTCGGGCATGCGGTCTGTTTTCTGGCCGTTGCCGAATTGTTCTTCTATAAAGAAGTTTTCCGGCAGGTCCATGGCCCGGGCAAAGGCTTTCAGGGCTTTGTTTGGTATTATCCGGTCTCCATTCTCGTAGCGGCGTATGGTCATGACGGACAGCCCTGTCTTTTTGGCCAGGTCATATTGGGTGAGCCCTGCCTGTTTTCGGTATTTGCGTATTTTGTTTTTTATTTCCATCAGAGTCTGCTCCTTTTTATAAAAGAAATAGCGCCCGTAAGGGCGCTCTACTCCAGCTCAGCAATGAACAGGTTCAGCTCTGAGATGAGCTTTGCCGCGTTCCTGTGAGCCTCTTTGTCATGGGTCACGGCGTAGTGGACGCAGGCTTCACCCAGCTTTGAGGTGACGAGCTTGCCTTTCAGGCTGGCCGCCATGACGCCTTTTGTCATGAACTGCATATGGTTTTCCATCCATGCGGCCCTTTCGTCTTCTGAGGCGTTCCTGTATTTTGTGTTGTAGCCTGCGATGCAGTCGAAAGACCTGTTCAGGATGTCTGTGATTTGTTCTGTCTGTTGTTTCGTCATAAAGGCCCTCCTTTTATACGAGCTCTACGAGCAGTTCTGCAAACCGCCCGAAGAGGTTCATGGCATCTGTTTCTGCTTCATGTTCCTGGTTGTAGGAAGCGTGGCCTGCTGCGCTCAGGAGCTGGTCTGTGATGTTCTTTGCGGCAACGTATTTTCCGGTACGGCCTGAAATGGATTCCGCGTTGCTTTCAATCCATTCGTTACGTTCTGCGCCGGTCAGCTCACGGTAAAAGCTGTCATTGACAGCCAGGAACTGGATGATTTCCGTGAGAAGGTCTCTGGTTTTTGCATAAAGGTCTTTGTTTAGCATGATTTTTCCTCCTGTATTGAGCATAGATAATAGCCCGCAGTTTTACTGTGGGCTTAGGTGGTGCCGCCGCCAGCCTTTTGAGCTGGCGGTAGCGTATGTGGTCATCCGTACACAGCGTACCTGTCCCTGCCTTTACTGTCGCACTGCGGCGCTAAGCTCGCATTACGGCAGTTTTATGTTGGCAGGGGCGACAGCCGCCCGTTCGTCATCGAGTACGGGTTATCGTTCTGGTTTATCAGAGGGAACGCCAGTACTTCTGCTTTACCAGCTTTATAGGCTCGCCACCTACCCTCTGTCATGAGCAGGGCCGGGCGGCACGCAGGCCGCCTAACCTTGTCCCATAAGCATCGACGGTACTCGCCATTGACGTTGGTGTACCTTCAGCCGCTTTCCACAGGATTTGCAACAGCGTGCACTCTGTTATCCTGGTACTCACCATTGGACTTTGGCAACTCGTACTTTCCACGTTTACTTATGGTTAGTTCAAAATGCTGGTCGGCCTGCGTTAGCAGGCTAACAGGCGCTTTCGGCGCCTGTGCTTTTAATTAAGTTAATTCCTGCCCCGAAGGGGCAGGTGTCATGCATCACAGGTGAGGAACGCGGCTGTGCCGTCAGGGCCTATGTTTCCGTTCAGGATGACGTTGGACAGGAGTGCTGCTATGGAATAGCATGGGTTGGCGCTCCGGTCATCGAGCTTATCTTCGAGCAGTCCTTTGGCCTGGGTGTAGCTCAGGTCTGCGGCGCCGTCTTCTGTCAGCAGGCAGAGGCGTGTGAACTTCTGTGTCTGGATAAATTCTCTGATGGTCATGTTCCTGAACATAGGGGTATCCTCCTTTTTTTGGTTGCGAAGGAAAGATAAGTATTGTAGGAAACAGGCCGGGCACAGTAATCTGTGCCATAAGAAATATAACCCCTGCGGCAGGCTGTACCGCAAGGGTTATATTTATGCTTTTATTTCTTCGGGTATTGTATATACCGAAAGCTTTTCGGAATTGAAGGGGCCTATCTTGATGCGGGTCACATAGCCGTCTGCATGTTCAAGCTCTATGTCAGCGCACCTTTCGGATATTACTTTTACGGCATGGATGGCTGTGATATGGTTGTGCCTTTTGACAAGGCCATCCTCATCTGTCTCGTAAGCATGCATTTTTCCGGAGAAGTCGATGGTTCCTGTGAATGGTACAGGGGGTACATTCTGTATTGCCAGTGTCACAGGATGGTCTGTGTCGCCTGTGTCCATGAATGTAACGGCTTCCGGTGCCAGGTAGTTATCTGTTTTGATTATCATGAGCTTATCCTCCTTATAGGTCTGACAGTTACCAGTTTCTGTGTAGAGGCACAGTTTTTAGTCTTCGAAGCCTTCTTCGATGTATGTCAGGCAGTCTTCCGAAAGGTCGTTTTCTTCACAGAAGCCTTTCCAGAGTTCATACAGTGCTTCAGCCCCTTCGTCCGGGTCAAGGTCGAACTGGGTCTCGTCGTCGCAGTCCTGGTTGTCGAAGCCAATATTCCAGGTTCTGCCACCCATTGTCCCAAGGTTTTCGGTTAATTCTTTAAATTTATCTGTCATATTTATTCTCCTTTTATGTTTGTGGTCAACATGTTCTTCATGGCTATGGCCGAGCCCCGGCAGGGGCTTTCGTGTGTACCACCCGTGAAAAAGAAGAATGGCGCAGCCTGTGCTGCGCCCCGTATCTTATAAGAATACGATTTTTCTGCAATTTACGTACTCCATGCTGAATCCGGTTTTTCCCTTATTGTCTGTGAGGGTCACGGTGACGAATCCGTTTTTGTCAATTACGGCGTCCTTGATGGGCTGTGATTTGAAGCCGCGTCCTCTGCCGAAGATGCGCATTTCGCTGCAGCCTTCTATTTTGAGTTCGTCCGGGAGGGGCTGGCTGGGGATATGGCTCGCGTAAGGGCCATCGTATACCATGATTTTGTCGTGTTCGTCTATTACGACGGAAAGCAGCTTCTGGTTGGAATGTGTGGTTCTTGCGATGTCAAGCATGATTGTTCCTCCTTTTTTAGATAAATGATACCCGTCTGTGATGGTCCCAGCTCAGGGACACTTCGATATGGTTGGGTTCGCTGTCGCTGTTTGTATTGATAACGCCTTTCTGGCTGATGGTCGCTTCTTTTATGGCGTACCGGGTGTACCTGCCGTCTGTCCCGTAGAGGCGCATTTCGCTGCAGCCATCCACAGCGATGTCGTACTGGAGAAAGCTTCCTTCTTTTGGCTCCGTGGGCGGGCCAGCATAGGCGATAATGGCGCCGTAGCGGTTGATGGTCAGGGAGAGCATCTCCTGTTCCCTTTGCCAGGTTTCTTTTACATGGAGCATATTGTTCACCTCATTTCTGATATTTAATCTAAATATTCTCAGGCCGCAATGCGGCGGACCTGTGCCTGGGTGTCGGCGATAAAGTCTTCTGTTTCGGAGTTGCTGCCGTAGAGCAGCACGGCCTTGCCGCCATCCGGGCCCATGAACTGCATCCATGACTGGAAGGGTTCCGGGGAGAGCATCTGGAAGGTGGTGTCGTGTTCCCTTGCCCACAGGTCACAGCCATGGTATGAGACAGAATCCAGGTTCTTCCCGAACAGGATGGTCTTGTCGTAATTGGCCGTGAGCTTATTCAGGGTTTCCCATAAGCTCTGGTCGGCGGTGCCTGACACCAGGAGCGTCAGGGTGCGGCCTTCGGTCTCCGGGACTTTCAGCCAGGCCCAGGGATTTGGTTCTTTCTGCATAAAAGCTCCTTTCTGTTTGGGGGAATGTCACACAGGTATTTATTTTACCACAGGTGTGTGACATTCGCCCCAAAGTATGTTTCAAGGTATGTTCGTTTGCGTCATTCTTTGAAACATAAACAGGTTATAGTGTATGAACGTCCGCTTTGCGGCCGCCCATACACCTTATCTTGCTTGTGTTTCAAGGTATGTCAGTTTTGGTTACAGATGCTGATGCATTGTGCATCTTTCAGGTGCATCTGAGTGTACTTACCTCCGGGGGCTTCGGAATCAACGACAAAGCCGAACTCTCCGTTGGCATCCATTGACAGAACGCGTACATTTTCTATGGTCTGGTCGTATTCGCCGTACTGGATGTTCAGCTTCATCAGGCCCTGCAAGTCCAGTTCGCCCCGGACGGCTGTTTCTGCCATGCCGTCAATCTGGGCGCGGACGGGGTGCTTTTCGTTTTCCCGGTAGCTGAGTATCAGGTAGTCGGTATTACATTCAGTTCTCATTCTGAGCTGCATTTGGATTCTCCTTTCTTATTGCGGATTTGCACGCATCATGACACCCAGGGTGTCAGAGTTCTCGTCAACCATGATTTCTTCGGGTGTCTTATCTGTAAAGAGCAGGGTTACACGGATGCCGTGAAGGTCTTTGTAGAGTTCGATTCTGCACGCAGCCCTGTCTTCTGATGCGGCCATCAGGTTTTTCACGAACACCAGGATGTCATCCTCTTTGCCCTCAGACGGGCCTGTGATGACTTTTGTTTCGCCGAACCTGAATGAGACTTCCTGTTCGTTTAAGTTCAGGGTTGCCGTACCGCATTCTTTCATGACCGCGATGATTTTATCGGTGCAGTCTTTCTTTTCGTAGATAGTAAGTTCTGCCATTTGCATTTTCCTTTCTTAGTCGATGTCAGGTTCAGGGATATAGGTTTCACGGATAGTAATGGAGTGCCCATTCTTTCCGTCGATGTGAAGCGGGCAGATGATACAGCCTTCTTCCCAGTCGATGCCGTAGGTAATTTCAACTTTGATTTCGTCAGCGAAGAAGATGATGTTCACGCAGCTGATTTCGTTCTTGGTTTCAGAGAAGATTTCGTTGCGGGTTCCAGGGAACACACCATGTTCCACGACGTCCGCTTCCAGGTCGCACTGGTTGCCGCCGCTTGAACCTGTTATGCGTAAATTTGCATAGTCGTCATAGCGTTCTCCGCCTATGTAGGCTACGGGCTTGCCGTCCTCACATTTTACGGAGACAAGCTCCGGTCTCTCGCGCATCTGTTTTTCAATGTAAAGCATAGGCTGTACCTCCTTTTTATTTAGTCAGGATTTCTGTGGTGATGGTATCTGCTTCTCTGATGAGTGTCCTTTCACAGGTCCACCCGTCGATTTTTACTTTGCGGGTCTTCCCGTCTGAAAGGACGATGAAAAGTGACGTGCCCTCTGGCGAGGGGTTTATGTTCACTCTTTTTGCGAGATGCGTGACGGGAACACCATGGTTGTTGCGAAGCGTCACAGCAAGGGCACGTCCCTGCGGCGTAATGCGCGATACTCCCAGTAACAGCGTCTTGGGTCCGGCGCCCACTGTCTTGCAACGGTGGTCTGCGTCATATTTGTAAACGAGTTCGATGTTTCCGGATATGATAGCTGTGCTGCCAATCTTATTGATTTCCATGATGGTTTCTCCTCTCAAGTCTGTGCTGCAGTTGTGCGTTACAGGGTTTCCCATCCAAGATGGGTATCTTGTCTTTTAGTATCCAATCTGGTAGCGGATTTCCAGGAAGGCTTCTCCCAGAGCTTCCTCAGCAGTCTTTGCAACTTCAGGGTGGCGGGTGTCCCTATGCGATGTTATGAATCCGGTACCGTGAGCTTTTATGCTGATTTCTGCATAGGGTGATGCTCCAGTCAGGAAGAATACGGCTTCGTCTTCCGTGCATTTTGTGGTCAGGACTGCGATGTCCGGCAGGAACGGGTTTTCGGGATGCTGGCGGAAGTTATTGATAGCAATGGCTTTTGCCTTTTCTGCATAGTCGGCCATGTTGATTTTTGTGTACATGATGATTCCTCCGTTAAGATTTATGTTTGGAATATAAGGTTTCGTGGTTCGGAACCGGACGGGTGGCAGGCCGTCCTTTTTTTTTTAGAATATTGAGGGGAGGGGGTTGTTATTTGGCGGCAACAGAAGTTTGCTCCCCGCAGCCTCTGGCTGAAGTGCCGAGAAGTTATTTTTCGGGCGCGGCATTTCAGCCAGTGTCCGCTGAGAATACTGTAACAGCTTACGTATGCCAGCAAGCTGTCATCCGTAAGCAGAAACACTGCTCCCCGCAGCCGCAGTATGGAGTTAATTCGCTAATTGGGGATTTTTGGTAATTTCTCGTTGGAGCGAAGCGGAGGCGAAAAATTATTAAAAGTTCACAATTAGCGAATTAACATGTATTACTGATTGCGCCTTACAGGGAGCCTTAGACTATAAAGGACGTTCGGCGTAGCCGGGCGGCCGCCACAGATGAGAATAAGCGCCACCGATGTTTCGGTGACGCTTATTTTTGCGTGCTGAGGTTCTGTTTTATTCAGCGATGGCAATGAGATAGGCACCGTTCTTTGCAATCTGGCGGAATAAGGGGAACTCCTCTGCTGTCATCAGGAGAATTTTTGTGAACTGTTCCTGTGCAGGCGGTATCTGGCTGTCATCTGTGAGCAGGAGCTTCTTGGTTGTATGCGTGTCGGCTCCATTCCCTTCGATGTGCTGCAGTATTGCCAGGATGTCAGGATTGTTGTAAAGGTCGACGGAGCCGTAGGTGTAGGCATATCCTTTTTCCGATATAGCTTCTTCCATGATGGCCTTTTTGTTCTTGATGCATATGGTCGCGGCATTTTTGATGGCGCTGTTGTCTTTAAAGTATTCACATGTAATCTCTCTCATAGGCGTGTCCTCCGTGATAGGCTTTATTTTGGTGTGCGTTCCGGTCTGCGGCGCAGACTGTTCCGTATAACAGAAATAGCAGTCCTGCAACAAACAGGACTGCTATTTCCAAGGAAACTATTATGAAAAAAATCACTCTGCCTGATTATTATGCCATAATTGGCAGGATTTGTCAATTATGTTTTTATGCAAATCCGGCCTGCTGTTCCGTCATTTTGGGAGCTGTCAGCACAGGCATCTGGGGCCCTCTGGAGGGCGGCCTGTAATCATGGGTAATAGTTGTTCCTTTCTCTGCACAGCGGTCAAAATATTCTTTGTCCTTGGGGGATGCATGTTTATAAGAATTGGTCTTGTGCAGGGCCATGGTCAGGTCCTTGCCTGTGAAGTCCATGTTGCTGAAATCTTTGGTGGACGGGTACGCCGTCAGGAGCGAAAAGCCCAGGCAGCTTTCCTGGTTTTTCTGGAGCACGATGGACACCTCACTGGTCTCGAAGTGCTCCAGGGCGTTATGCCAGAGGCGTACACCATGTCCTGTTTTTCTCCCGGTGTCAACCGAGAGGGCGAGCCTGTCGTCTGCTTCCGGGTCTGCCAGCCATTTGGCCACGTCATTTAAGCGTTTTTTCAGGATGATGTCGGAGACCAGCTCATCCGGATTTTCGTCCCGGTTAAAGGTCGTAGCTGCCACTTTGCGCCGGGAATGGTCCAGGTTGATGGTCCGGTCTATCATCTCAGGGACATTCATGCCCCTGTGTTTGGCATTATAGTGGCTGCCCGGGACGATGCTTTTCATCAGGGTGCCCTCTTTACGGGCCTTGTTTAATTTGATTTTGGCATCAAAGAAATCATTCCGGTTACTCATCTGTGGGCACCTCGCCTTCTGCCAGGTCTGATGCAGCGTTATTTAAGTAATCCTGCATGGATGCGGCATGGTCGTTTTCTTTCCAGGCCAGGTATGCCGCATCTGTCTGGAACAGGTTTTCCAGGGTTTTAATGTCCGGGGGCAGGAATGGGACAGTGGCAACGCACCCCAGTTCGGCATATTCCGCAGGCAGTCCCTGGGATGTGTAGTATTTTTCTATCATCGCCTGCTGTGCAGGTGTGCAGTCCTCGTAGTCTGTGCTGGGAATAGTTATCTTTTTGCCAGCATAGAGGAATGCCTGTTCCAGTTCTCCGGGGGTGCCGCCGTCCGTGGGGACTTTGTATCGGTTGTCTGTCTTTCTCTCAGACAGGAATTTCTTTAAGTCCATGGGGATTTCCCCTCCTTTCGTGATAATCAGGCAAAAAAGCCCGTATATAGTATAGATTATATCATTCACGGGCTGGGATATGCAAGCGTTATGGGCGAAAATGTAAACATTGCAGTCAGAAGACTGTGATGTGTAGTTGAAGAAAAAGAAACCCCTGCGGCGCGAGGCTCGCAGGGGCATCCAGGTGCTGGGGTTTGCGGGGGTGATACGGACACTGCTTTCCCGTGCCTTCCCTCCCGGTCGTTCACACACCGGTTTTAGGTCGTTTGTTTTAGAACCTGTATCCGCCATACTCGTCTTGCGGCGCGTATGGCCTGCTGTCAATTCAGCAGCTCAATAGCGGTTTTATAGACCGCCCTGCCGTCGCAGTTATACGTGTCTCCAGCCGGGCCCATGCTTTTGTCAGGACGGCGGGCAAACTTTCTTTCTGGACAGGTACGAAACCGCGGCTCTACCAGCTTACCGCATATGTTATCACCGAGCAGTCCGGTGTAACTATCAGAGGGAGAGCTTTTTGTGTGTCTTACTACTTTTCTCTGGTCTTAACCTATGGGACACACCTCTCCCTTAGAAACAGCTATGGTTGTGACACCATAACTGCCTGTATATCAAGTCTTCATCAGAAAGGCTCGCAATCTTCGTCATTGTGTGTTTCCAGAGAGCGGCACATTCTGTCATAAGCCAGCTCGGCCTGCTTGTCTGCGATATATTCTTCTGTGTAAGCGTAATCGGGCATGTTGATTTCCTCCTTTAATTTGGCTATGGCAGGGACCGCCGCCCCGTCAGGGGCGGTTAATCCTCTGTGCCGTTAGCCTGTAATCTGCGGAATCCAGTAGTCTTCGGGTTCCGGTGCCAGCAGCTTGTCGCCGCAGACATCTTTTAATGCTGACATCTGAGCTGTGGCCATGTCAATCAGGTACAGGGTGTCGTCTTCCAGCATCAGGTCCACGGACCACTGTCTTGCGGGGAGCTTTATTTCAGCGTCCCTGAGGGCTTTCGTCAGGTCGCTGACGCATCTGCAGGCACGGTCGATGTTCACGTCATAGCCTGCTGTCAGGTGTTCTTCTTCCATCCGGTAGATGAGGGAATCGTGGACCATATCGGCCTTGCCTTTGTCCTCCTGCATTTCGAAGCGGTGCAGCATGATGTCACGGCGCCAGTAGGGAGACTGGCCAATGATTTCTCCGGTCTCCGTGTCGATGAAGAGCCGGAACTCGGTCCGCAGGGGCATGCCTCTGTAGATAGCAGGGGTGCCTTCTTTGGGCGCAATGTATTCCCGCACGCACCAGCAGCGGGTGGTGGACATGCCGTAGATGCTGGGCTGTGACAGCGGGCCTGCGGCCAGGACTGTGCTGTTCTGGATGTAGAGCAGGTACTCGCCCAGTTCTGTTACTTCATGGCCTGCCAGCACATGGGCATTGCGGAAGTCGAACTTACTGGAGTAGGTGCCAGTCTTTACGAAGTAGTCCTTGGATGTGTCCAGGGAGAAGGCTTTCATGCAGTACCGGTTTAAGATGTCCTTGGTGGTCTGGTTCAGCAGGCCGTATTCTTTCCGGGAGAGCTGCAGCAGCGGCTCAGGCACACAGATGACTGTAGTGTCTGGGATGGTGAGGCCGCAGTCTGATTCTTTTACGGCTTTTGTAACCTGGGGCAGCCAGTTCTCAATGGATGTGGGGTTCTGGCCCAGCATTTCGTAAAGGACAGGGTCCAGGTCCAGGATGTCCAGCCCCTGGCGGAACATGTGATAGAAGTGGATGTCCCCGGTCTCTTTGAACTTCTTCCAGAGGAACAGCAGTGCCGGGTAGGATTCACCGGGGCAGTCCTTGCAGACTGTAGAGCCTGCACACAGGGGCCGCATGGGTGCCGGGATGGTGTTCAGCTCTTCTGCTGTGACAGGCGGGAGCCCGGTTTCCGGGAAGCTGATGAAGGACAGCTGTCCGTTCTTTACCGAAAAGCCTGTGGTCATAGCGAGGAGTTCATCTACGATGCGGTTGATGATGCTGTCCATGGATGAGGTGTCCGTGGGAATGGTGCCTTCCCGGAGCTGGGTGACGCTGACGCCTGTAAGAGGGTCTGTCTCGTCCATGGTGTTAATCATGTGTTTCTGGTATGCTGTCTCAAAGGCTGCCAGGGTCTCCGGTGAGGTCTTTAAGAGTTTTGCACATTCTTCCCGGTCCAGTGCAAGGCCGCCGCCAGAGAAGGCAGACATGACGTCAAGGGCAGGTGCAGCAGATGCTGCTGGTGCTGTGGTTTTCTTTTTAAATATATTGGATAATAATCTCATGATGATTTCCTCCTGTATTTGAATCCAAGGGGCTATGCAAGGGCCCCGGTGAATATTCCGTCAGAGAATCCGGCGAATCCTCTGGTTCGCACCTGGGACGCATATATGGTCAGGATGCTGCCCAGGCCAGGGTGTTCTGCCAGGTAGCAGCGGTCGTCGGGGCGCCTCTGTACAATACTTTCTGCTAAAATTTTCAAATCCATCTGATAAAAGGGTGATGTATGGTCTGTGACAGTTGCCATGCTGTCTTTGGCTATTGTTTTCACTTCATGCGGTTCTCCTTTATTTTTAAGAGAGGGGATAAGACCCTGGGTCTGTCTGATAAAAGAATCCGCAGCGCCTATCCAAGCGGTGCGGGTCTTTTGGGTTAAAAAGTTTTTGGCCGTGTGGTTTACACACGGCCGCTGGCCTTCTTTTCGGCCCATTTTTTCTCCTGGTCTTCCATCCACTTGCTTTTTTCTTTGCGGGAAAGCCCTCCGGCCTGTCTTGCGTTGCAGAGGGTGTATTCCCAGTAAGAGTCATTGCTCTTTTCCGGAAGGTGGGTGAAATTTACGTACATCCCTGTCGTGACGGTCTTCATCCAGGCGTCGTATTTTGCAGGGAGGGAGTTCTCATCCAGGTTATTCAGGCGCCAGAAGCCTTCTGTCCATAACATGGTAGTCTTGTGGACATGGCGTATTTCGATGAACCGGTAGCCGTTCTGTTTTGCCCACAGGATGGCATTCATGGCGGAGAGCATTTCCACGCCCTTGCCGCCCATAGCAAAGAGCTCCGGCGTTTCGCCCCGTCCATATTGCGGATGTTCTGTCCCGTCAGGCTCCACAGCCGTGAAAGCCCAGCCGTAGTCCTTGTAGGTTTTATTGATGGCGCTGCCTGTATATATGACGATGTCCTTTTCGTCAACAGGCAGGGGCGCCCAGATGGGCTTTTTGCCATCCAGCCAGTCCTGGGCCATGGATTTTTTCAGGAATTTCTTGTAGGGAATCTGGCTTGTATGAAGAGCTGCCATGCCTTTACGCACGTTGGCGCGGCAGGCATTCCAGTTTGTAGCGATGATGTTTGTTGCCGCCTTTACGGCATAGTAGTCTGTGAATTTCATGCGAGGTTTCCTTTCTGAGATATTTTGGCTTTATTGCCTGGAGTAAAGAATATAGGCCAGGCATGTGCCTGACCCATATCCTCACTTTATGTGTGTGTACACCAATACACAGGAGGGCAATCAGCCATGCCATAGCTGAAGTACCGTAAATGTGGTCGGCCGCCGTGGAGGCGGCAAATGGCTCGTGCCTGTTTATATCCAGAGCACATAGTCCATGCGTGACCATCCGCCGCTGGCGGAAGCCCTTTTGATGGTCTTTTTCAGGATTTTATCATCCATGTGCTTTGTCAGCGAACCGTAGCGGTAACCGACAGAGACGTCGTCTTTATGGCCGAGGCCGCGCCGGATGGTGATAACGCCCCAGTCACCTATATTGTTCATCACCTGCTCTGTGAACATTGCCACGGAAGGGTTGTTGATGAGGTTCACCTCATAGGGTGCGGTCCCGTCTCCGCCTGCAGGGCCTTTGCTGTGTATCGTGAATGCGTTTGCCATGATGTGTACCTCCTTATGAGATGGTCACTGACGCGCAGTCTGTGCCGTTGATGTCAATGGTCTGGGTGCTGTGGTCCATTCTGTGCAGGGTCAGGCAGGTGCCTGCGTTAGTAGGGACGATAGCCAGCTTTGATGCGTAGATGGTGCGTCTGGCACAGGAATCTGCGATGATGCTGAGTTCCAGTCTCTGGGTAGTATCAGGCTCTACCAGGGCCACATGCTTTACAGCGTTGTCTGTTTCCATATGCCTGTAATAAGTAGGCGGAATGGCATCCTCTTCCTCCATGGTGCAGAGGTTCTGTTTGTCTTTGTTGTACCTGAGCGTAAGGGAAGCCGCTTTGTAGCGGGACAGTCCCATAGTGGTTATTCTGAGCATAGCGGGTTATCCTTTCTGTCAGCTGTGTTCTTCTACGTATTTGACGATGGCTGCCACGGCTGCATCGGGTGTCGTGAACGCACCCATGTGGTACAGGTTGGCGCTGTTTTCTGACAGGTAGATGCGGTCTTCTTTGTCTTTGGTAATCAGGAACCGGAAACGACCGATGGCCAGCTTGTCTTGGCTTCTGTTGATTGCCCTGAGGGCTGCATCCGCGACTGTAACAGCCGTTCTCTGGGCGATATGTCTGGCCAGCCATATGGAGATGGCATTGGCAGCTTCTTCTTTTGTGTAGAAGGGGCCTGTGGCCCTTTCCGGCGTTTCCACGGTGTAATTGCCAGCCGTGTCGCAGGAAACCTGGAAGTCCGTTTTGCTGACAGTTATCTTGCGAACTGCGCCGCCGGGTATGCATGTCTGTGAAAGAACCTGGAAGGCTTCGGTGTACAGGCTGTTTTCCAGGTCAGCCTGCTGTTCCAGGCCGTCGCCTCCGGTGAGGGGAACGCCGAAGGGATTTTCCACGGCAGTCTCTCTGGGCCGTAAGTCTGTCAGGGCTGCCGTGAGCCTGTCCAGGGCAGCGACGATGTCATTGCAGCCCTGCAGGAAAGTCTCTGATGTAAGCATGTTATTCTCCTTTCTCCAATGACTTTGCTGTGTCCAGAGCGACGCGCAGTATGTCCTCCAGTGTATCAGGGCAGGCTTTGTATGTCTGGTTCTTGCCAGTCAGGACGAACTTTGATGTAGCATGATTGGTAATGGACATCTGATGGGACAGCGGGGACAGGATGATTTTGATTTTTGTCCCTTCCGGGCATATCATGTAGCCGGGGGCATCGTCGGTGTCCGGCAGATAGGTGTGGGGTCTGGCGTAGACCGCGCATTCCGTGCTGTCTATGATAAGGGTCTTGCCTGTGGCTGCTGCGGCCTGCAGGCCCATTTCAGTTTGTTTGTTCATGGTGGTATTCTCCTTGTCTGAAATAATTAAAGATGGCAACTTACACCCTTCGGGCGTAATTTAACGGGCCTTGCGGACCCGTCATCTCACAGCCCTTCGGGTGTAAGATGACCATGAATATTTAGGGAATAACTATGGAATAATTAAGTTAAATATTCTTGCGGTCGCCAGCAAGCCAGTGCTGTGGGCTTACAGCCCACAACCCTGTCTTGCCAGCGCATCAGCTTCTTCGTTATACGCATCACCTGAGTGGCCGGGAATCTGGGTGAAGACGATGTACATGGAGCTGGCCATCTTCTGCATCCACTGGGCGTACTGGCGGGCGTAGATGTTCTCTTCTTCCGTCGGCATGTGCCAGGTGCCGTCCACCCAGCTGCTGATGCCGGCGTAGTCGTAGCGCAGCTCGATTTCGCCGTAGCCCTGGGAGCGGGCCCATTTTACAGCCTGCATGGCAGCGACCATTTCCCCGGCTACGTTCTTCTGCTGGGCGAGAAGCCTGTCGGTACCCTGGCCGCAGTCCGTATGGAGCCTGCTGTGGCCATCGTAAGCCGTGAAGCCCCAGCCGTAGAAGCCGGTGTTCTTGTTAAAGCTGCCGTCTGTATAGATAGTGACGAAGCCTTCTGTAGTGTCAAGGGGCTGGAATAAGGGCGTGCCGCCATCAAGCCATGTGTTCGCCATTTCTTCTGTGGCGAAGGCTTTGTAGGACACTTTCTTTTTGCCTTTCTTCCAGGCAAGGCATTCGTTCCAGTCTGTGAAGACTTTATTCTCTTTTTCTGTTTTTACCGCGTAATAATTTCTTTTTGACATGATGGTATCCTCCCTTTGGTATGCTTTGCAAAAGAGTTCGGCGCAGCTTATGCTGCGCCTTGTTGTTGTAAAGCTTATCCGTTATGCTGTTCTGCGGCAAGCTTCTGTTTTGCGATGTGGGTTGCTACGGCCTCTGCCATATCTTCGATGTACTTGCCTGTGACGAGTTCTTCTGCGGCATCGCCGCAGGTCACGTCACGGATGGTTATGACATCACCAACCTGTTCGATTTTAAAGACCAGGTTTTCCAGGTGGCAGTATTCGTCCCGTTGCCCAATGGCATCGTCGAGTTTGTCACAGATGCCGCCGAAGATGTCATTTACGATGGCTCTGACAGCAGAATCTTCGTCGGAGTCTTTGCTTTCATCCGGCGTGTTGACGGCAGTGCGTGCCGCCACGTTCTTCCCTGCAAGGAATGTGGCTGTTTTCAGGGCCAGCTTTTCTGTGTCAGTGTCTGCTGCGATTTCCTGCTTCATGCGGTCCTCGCCCATTGTGGATACAGATACGAGGGGACAGGATATGCTGCCGGAATGATAGGTCGTATAGTCCAGGATGAATTTTGTGCTGCCCAGACGGAGAAGCCGTAAGTTACCGCTGATGGCACGTTCCAGGTTTTTCAGCACGGTGTCGTAAAGCCGGTCGGTCTCTTCGGCGATTTCGTGCTGTGTGTCAGCCGTATCGTCAGAAGCCAGTGTTTCCGGTTCATCATCCTCGACCCGGATGGACGAAACGAGGTTCAGCTGGCTCCTTTTGATGAAAACAGCCACGCACTCTGCCAGTTCTTTGATATCATGGTTTTTCGCTATCACGGTGTCCTCATCGTGATGCAGAGTGCTTATCGCTATGGCTCCGTCTTCTGTGATGTAATGCACCAGGAACGGAATGTGGTCAACGTTAAAGTCTGTGAGCTGGCAGGCAACAACGTCAGCCAGTTTGTTACAGAGGGTCTCCGTAAGGCTGTCGATTTCTTCCCACACGGTATCAGCGCATTGCCTGTAAGCGTCGTAGCGAACGCTGTTTATTCTGACCAGGAACTTGGTTACTTTTTCGGTCAGTGCGGTAATGTACGGGCTGGCTACGATGGGTGTGTACGTACCTTCCGGGTTTACTACGCTTACCGTGACACCCGACCGCTCAGAACGGTAGTCCAGAAGGAAGAGTACATCTTCTATGCTGGCGAGGTGCATGTGTTTATTTATGACGTATTCCAGCTGTTCTTTGACAGCGTAATAAAGTTCGTTTGATACGTCTTCTCCGCCGCAATCATCTGTGCCAGCTGTCATGTCCGGCTGGTGGGTGCCTGTCTCTTTCAGGGTGTCGGCCAGGTAACGGATGGCGTCCGCGACCATGCTGCAGCCCTGCAGGAAGATTTCTTCCCTGGACGGGGGTTTGGGTTTTTCGTTCTGCAGCCGGGGCGGTATTTCTTCGGATGCCTGGCTGTTGTCGTAAAGCCTGTCTTCAGGTAGTTCAAGATGCATTAGTATCTCCTTTCTCTCAATTCTGCGATGTATTTGTGGATGTCATGCTTTGCCATGGCAAGGTTTTCCCTGAAACGGTAGTTGATGAGCCGTTCATTGTCTTCTATGAAGGACAGGAGCTGTAAGGCGGCATCTTCCTGTGTCAGCATTGTTAGGTCGATTTTTGACAGCTTGCGGCCAGCATTGATTACGGCTACCACATGTACTATCAGGACGCTGGTGATGGAGCCTGATACTGTTATGAGGAACAGGGCAATGTTCTCAGCACCCTGGATGTGCTGTACGCATCTGTAAGATACATAGATGAAGGTGATGGGGATAATCATGCCCAGTAGGGTTACCAGCATCTCCATCCAGATGGAGTGCCTGATTTCTGATTTTATTTCTTTTGTGTCAATGCGCAAAACTCATCGTCTCCTTTTTCTTTCAGATAGGCTTCTATCTGTTCCTGGTATTCCTTTACTTCTTTTCCGCCATGCTTTTCAGGCACAGATATGTTTGTGATGATGTTATGAAGCTGCATCAGGGCGGATTCGTAGCCATGCTCACTCATATGGCCGTGTGTATCATAGGTTATGGCCTTAATGCGCACGCACAGCAGGTCAGCTTTTATGATGTAGTAAACAGCCAGTATAATTGCGATGACGGCTATAACTATTGCGAATGTTGCAAACAATTCGCTTCTCCGCGTCCGGGGGTCCAGGACGAAGGGGAATATGACCAGTCCGGGAATCATCAGGAACGTGAAGTCCATGAGCATGGCGATACGGCAGATGTGCATGAGCTGCTTCTTTATTTCGGTGATGTCAGGTCTTTTGGTTTCAGGCATGGGATGGGCCTCCTTTTTGATTTTCGTTTTTTCAGGTAAATGTTTATAGCATCTTCTACGTCACTGATATGCTTTCTCAGAAAACATATGGGGGACAGGGTTGTCTCCCATGCCAGGTACTGGAGATTGGCAAGACTGGTCAGGAGCCAGAGGCTGCCTGTCTTTTCTGTCAGGATAAGGTTCTTTACTGTGATGACTGCGTGCCAGAGCAGCATTATCAGGGCAATGGCACACAGGAACAGCGTCAGGGATATAACAAAACGGTCTTTGCTTGTGGCTGGGTCGGTTGTGAGGCAGGCCGTAGCCAGCCATGCTGTGAAGAGCATGGCCAGTACGGTTATGACGGTCTCGGCTACCAGCAGGCAGGCCAACCGTTCTTTTATGTCCTGGGGTTCCATGGTTATTCCTCCTGCGTTTGTGAAACGTCTGCACTGCTTGAAGGGCGGGACGGCTGCTTATTTTCCAGCAGTTTCGTGGGAATCACGATGAAGTTGCAGCGGTGGATGTACAGGGGCATGCCATCCACGGTAATCAGTGTGGTCTTGGGCAGCTTTTCGGCGATGTCCCAGTCCACGTCATTGCCGACAACGATGCCGATGTCGTAGCCGTCCTGGCTCTGGATAAAGACCAGCTTGCTGCCTTTCTGGGTGCTTCTTCCGGTGTAGTCGTACCACCAGTGGCGGAGTGCGAACCAGTCTTCGAAGTCGCCGTCATCGGCGGAACGGATTTCGTAACCGTCGCCGGAAGGGTCGCCGTATGTACCCAGCATGTCAGGGTCTACAGGCTGCAAGTTAATCCTGCTGTCGTAGAACAGGATGGTGGAGCCTGCCGTAGGCATTTCTTCACCGTCAACCTTTACGGTCACGACGGATGAGGTCTCATAGTAGCTGGTGTAGCTGCCTTCGGTGCTGTAGCCCCACTGTTTCGCCCTGTTAGGCTGGATGTCGAAGGAGTCAGCCTCGAAGGTGATGAAGTTGTTGCCCCGGTTGTCATAGAAAGCTGCCATGACGGAGACTTTCTGCGGGTCGCCTGTCTCAGGGTCAACGGTATCTCCGGCTGTGACAGTAGTGACAGTGTCGCTGCAGGCCGTGAGTGCCATGAGCATGGACAGGATTACAAATAATGATACGATTTTCTTTTTCATATTGATTCTCCTTTTTTTTTGATTTGGTTTGATAAGATAACAGGGGCATTGCTGCAAGACGGATTGCGCGTGTCCGCCAGGCAGGCTTACATGCCCCTGTTTATTGGATATCCTGGGATGATAGCCGTGATGGGTTCCGGTGGCGGCTTGTGCCGCCACATTTGCCGCAAAAAGAAAAACAGCTCAGGCTTTCACCTAAGCTGTTATATTGCGGCGCTGTTTGCAGCACATTGCCAGCCCTGCGTGTTCTACCAGGTCTATTCTGATAGACGGGTTTACGAACACAGCAGCTGAGTCTTCTTCCAAGTGGCTTTTCATGGTCTCTCTGTCAGCGCCTTCCCCAAAGGTGATGGGGTATTTGTGGGAGAACGCCCATTCCATGGCCTGCCGGTTGACGCCCAGGGAGGGTGTGCCAAACTGGAAGACCTGGATGCCCGTGTGGTTTGATACCAGCCTGTCCAGTTTCTGGAACAGCAGGTCTTTGTCCTGTGCGGCATTGCCGTAGATGAGCAGATTTAACATAGTTTATTCCTCCGTATCGTTTATGATGTCGTTTTCAGCGTGGAAGGCTGCGGATGCCTCCCGGTATTCGTCCCAGGTTACGCCCATGGGCACAAAGCTGCCTTCGCTCGTGTATTTTACCCACATGGTTTCTGTAGGGATGTGCCGGTAGACGATGAGCCAGTCGCCGGACTGTTTGTAGACAGCTACGAACTCATCTGCCACTGTTATGGACTGGTCTTCTGTTTTGTCTACGATGTCACTGCTGACCTGCGTGACGCCACAGCCTGCGGTGACAGTGCTTCCAATCAGGATTAAGATGAGTACGATGAGGGCTTTGATATTATTTTTCATGATAGATTCTCCTTAATAGCCATGTTTTATGTATCACGGGGTTATCCGGTCTGCCCTTGTGGGCAGACAATCACGGCAAGGGATGGGTCAGTGTAGCGGGGCGACGAGGACAATGCTTCGTAAGGAAGATTGTAGGGCGGCTTCGGCATCAGTGACGATGACGTTGCCTGCATGTACCTGATAATTGCGAGGATATGCTGCTGGTCGGCGCTGCGGAGCTTTTTTACTTCATCCGTGATTTCCTCAGGGATGGAACGGGGCGGTGTAGGTTTGTCAGCTTTGTTGATGGACCTGATATCCCGAAAAGACATGTCTTCTGTGACTTGGGCAAGCTGTTTGTCAGTGAGGGGAAGCATCGCCATAAGCTGGGAATAATTGAATTTCAGGTATTCTGTTCTTATGACGCCGTTGCACCAACCATCATCGTTGGTCCCACAGAATTTGAGTGCTATGTTGATGTAGTAGCCATATGTGCCACGTTTGATGTGCAGGATATTATCCGCATAGTCTTCGAAACGGGGATAATCAGATGCGGGCGGCAGGCTGTTATAGTTCTGCCGAATCCAGTAGAGCTGCGCTCCAGCCATAGGGGCGTCTTTTGCTCTTATAGCAGCTAATGTGAGTTTTTCGCGGCGTTTAAATTCAGATTCCAGATTGAGTTTTGGTATGATGGGCTTTACGGCTTTGTGCGTCTTTCTTTGAGGTATATATTTTTTCTCTTTGCGGATAGCCTGAATGGCATGAATCGTCATGTCTTCTGTGACCAAGGTTCTTTGTTCTTCTGTCATCATGGCCATTTCTCTTAATGCGGAGTGCGAGAAGTTTTCGTATCCGGCTTTTACAATACCTGTATATTCGCCTTTGTTGTCTTTTTCCGAAAAGACTTTTGCTACTTGTTTCAGGGTGTCCGTACAGTTTTTGCTCAGACCCAGTACATCTTTTGTGTATGCCCATATACTTGCATAGTTGTTTAGCAGTGATATGCGTCTTCTGTGTTTTGTTATCCAGTGAAGCTGGGCTCCTGCCATTATTTTATTGTTTTCGTAAGATTCTATTATAATCTGTTCACGTCTTTTGTATTCTTCGTTGTATTCCTGCTCTGTCATCGTGCCTTGTGTTCTCCTTTTGGTTTTGTGTCTGTGGCCGGGGCGGGTGTTTCCGCCCGCCGTCTAAGCAGACGGCATGAACCGATATTCTGAGCAGAAAAAAAAAGGTTACACACATTGTGTGTAACCTTTGTCCCGACTGTCTGTTCTTACTTAGTCGTATGTTTTCGCCATCAGGAACGGCAATGCTATGGGGAATAAGAACAGCAGCAAGTACCCGGGTACGCCGCCTTCCCGTTTCGCTATCCAGCGGCATTCCTCGACCAGCAGGAAAACAGAGCCTGCGAAGACCACGAATCCGCCAATGATGGGGATGAATGCTGCTACCCAGTAGAATGCCAGGATGTAGCCGATGGCGGGTTTTTCACCCAGTTCGTCCTGGAGGTACATGCCAAGGGCATAGTTTGACAGGAAGGGGACCCATGCAGCCCATGCGGGTTCATACCCGGCCTTTTTGTACAGTTTCATCCACCCCAGGGATGAGACGACGTAGGCTGCGATGAGGATGGCCAGTACGAAGAGCATCCAGATGCCGAGCGCTGCGAACGCGATTCCGAAACCGTCTGTGTAATCCATAAAAATCACCATTTTTAACCTTTCTTTGTGTAATGTTTGTCTGTTCCAGGATAGCATAAACGGAGCCTGTCTGTAAACAGAAAAGCCCTGAAAGGAGCCGCTATCTGTTTTTGAGCCATGCTGTGACCATGTCCGCTGTCTCGGGATTAACGTAGCATAGCTCTGCGTCTCTGTTATTCTTTACGGCAGCCTTCCAGAACCAGGTGGAGCTTACGTCGCACAGACCCTCGTCTGTCAGGGGCGGCAGTATGGTGAACCTGTCTTTAAAGGGTTCCAGCACGGGGCTGTCTGTTATGGCGGATGTGATTTCGTCTTCTGAGCCGTTCTGCCTGGGGATGACCAGCATTTCGTATTTGGACAGCAGTTTGTCGATATTGCCCCATTTGGGCAGGATGCCCAGCTTATCGTCGCCGATGACGAACAGCAGCTTTCGGCCAGGCCACTGCAGCTGGACTTTTTCCAGCATGGCGAAGGTGTTGCCATAGCGGTTGCCGTCTATTTCCGCGTTGCTGACGGAAAAGTGGGTGTGCTCGTCTGTGAGCTGGTTTGCGTAAGTACGGCACATGGTCATCCTGGTAGTGAAAGGCAGGACGCCGGGAGCGGGGTTGGTGGCCTTGTGTTTCTGCCATTTGTGGTCCACATACAGGTCGGATGAGGGGACGAAGAGTCCCAGTTGGGCACCGGAATGTTTTACGGCATGGCCCAGGGATGCTGCGTGAGCCAGTGTAGGCGGGTTAAAGCTGCCTCCCAGGATGGCGATTGTCTTGACGTTTTTGGGCTGCATGAATGTACCTCCTTTTTGGTGTAAGGGCCGGCTCAGCAGGAGCCGTGTCTGGTTGGAACGAAATATCAAGCCCCTTGAGGGGCCTGACTGGTTGCTGCAGTTCTTGTTACGGAATTATTTTGCCATCTTCACGGCATAGGCGATGCACCATTTGAGCATGTTGTCCAGCATGACGCGTTCCTTGCTCTCCTGTTTTTCGTTGCGGTATCTGTTATTGAAGCTGCCGAGCACGAATTCGTAGTCGTTGCGGCCATTCCACCTGTTGAACTTGTTCGCAGGGAAGGCGCCCTGGCGGTACATGTAGTCCAGGAGCTTGCGGCTGAACATCTTGAACGTAACCTCTTCAGGAGCAAGGCGGCCTGTCTTTTTCTTATAGTCTACAGCAGTCTGGGCAATGTCCAGGAGCTGTCCGATGAGCAGGGCTTCTTCGTATACCGCTTTGTTGCTGAACCTTTTGATGCAGTCTGAGCCGATAGGGGAAAGAACGACGCCCGTGAAATGGTTGACGATGGTGTACAGGTACTGGAGGCCGTGCTGGCCGCAGATACAGGTGGACTTTCCGTTTCTGTCCAGTACGCATCCCGTGATAGCCCATTCTTTGGACGCGTCGTTGAAGTTTTCGGCCATGGAGTTGCTTACGATTGCTTCTTCTAATTTTTTACGGATTGCCATGATTGATTCTCCTCTATGTATAATCACTGTTATTATTTCGGGATTTTATCCGGCACCTGTGGAAGGTGCCTCGCCAGGAGCCTGGTGATACAGACCGGAACGGGCTGTTAAAAAACAGAAGGGCGCAGCTTTCGCTGCGCCATGTTTGTTGTATGACAGGATGGTTATGCGTACTCTCTTGCAGGACGGAAGCCGAAGCAGTCTTTGTGGTAGTCTGAGTAGTAGCTCCAGTCGTCTTCTGACGGGTTTTCGCCTTTCTTTAAGAGTGCGAGGATATGCAGTTTGTACCATTTGCGGCAGTTGTCCTGAGCTTTACGCTTCTCCAGCAGGACGTTCTTGTAGTTGCACAGGAACTCAGCCAGCTGTTTCACGGTGTCGAATCCGGGAACGTTGATGTCGTCGCTGGGGTCCACCAGGAAGAACTCAACCTGGTTGATGCCCTGGATTTCGGGATAAGCCTGGGCACAGGGTGTGACAACGATGGTGCTGTTTGTTTCAGGTATATTGAACACTGTCTCGTTCCAGCCGTTCTGTGCCAGTTTCCAGATGATGTATGAAATTGCTCCGTTAATGTTTGCCATGACGATTCCTCCTGAATAGTATTCGAATGATTATAATGTGTCACAACATGGTCCGGCGGCCTGTGGCTGCCGTCCCGAAGGGGCATCTTTCGTAAGAAAGAAAAGGCGCAGCAATCGCTGCGCTGTGGTTATGTTTTCACCGCGCTTAATCTTCCACACTGTATTTCGGGTGGTCTTTCAGAGCATCCGTAGCTTTTGGGATTTTCTTTACCCAGGTATCAACTCTGCGGCCGTCTTTTATCTTGACGTTGGTCCGGAAGTAGATTTCTTTGTAGCGGCAGTCTGGTATCTGGTCATCGCCAGATGGGTTCCAAACGTCTGATTTTGTTTTTGTGCGTTGCACTTCAACGGAACCGAACCGGATGGCTTTCTGCAGGATGGCCTTTGCCTCCTTGGGAGTCTTGGCCCCAACAGCGTAGGTTCCTTCTGTGTTGCGCTCGTAAAGCCTGTTGTTTGCCGCACGGAATACGAAGCCGTTCCGGTACGCGTCTACGGCGCAGATGTATGTCCTGATTTCACGCATAGTATCAGTCCTTTCCGAATAATTTGTTCAGGATAGCCAGTGCGGCCCATATGGCAAAGACTTTGCCAGGCGGTAGCAGCGACTGGCTCCAGCTGTAAGCAATACCCTCGATGAGTGCGGCTGATATGATGATGTCGAGGATGACTGTCAGGACAGTTGCGATGAAACTGGCCAGAGGGTTTGCCCTTAACATCAGGGCTGAGAAGGGGTCCTGTTTTGCGAACAGTGTTTTGAACATGATGATTTTCTCCTTTTTGGGCTGGTGTCCGGCGGCTGTGGTCGCAGAAAAAAAATAATGCAGAGACCGTCAGGTTCTCTGCATTTGTTCAGGTATTTGCACAGACACCACCCCGGTCTTATACCTGGTGACCCTGATGCTACTTGACGGACTCTGTATGCGCGCTACAAAGTGCATCTTTTTCGCACCCTGGCCCCAGGGAATGGAATCGAACCATTGTCTGTGGACAACACCTTTGGAGTTTCCGTATGTTACGGTGCCTTCGATGACACCTACTCCCAGTGGATGCCTGTGTAAATACCTGAACTTTTTTATGTCATTGCCGCAGGCAGACGCTACCCTGCCTTACCCCAGTGACTGGTGATGAGCTTCCTCTCTGCGACAGCGACTGCTAAAATAAGAATGTTACAACTGCGATGACGGCGGCCATTGCAAGGATGAATCTGTCGACAGGTTCTTTTAAGTTTATCATAATTGTTCCTTTCTTTGAACATGATAAAGAACATAGCCCGACCGCCTTAGCCGCCGGGCCTGTTCGTCCAGTATGGCATACCATCCCCCGTTACGACCGCTCCCCAAAGGGTTTGCGGCCCGGTTTTCTGATACACAGCGCTGTGCGGGTATGCTTTCTTTGCCCTGTAGGGCCCACAGTGTTGGGGGAACTGAGCATCATCAGGTTTTTACCTGCGTGGTTCCCAACCGATTCGCTTAGCGGAACATGCTCTGGGTCTTGTGCCCAGGCTGGACCTACCGCCATTATTGGTCATTGTATTATCCGGCGCCCGGGGAGGGCGCAATTTTTTTTTTGAGTCATTTTGTGCCTGTAAGGTGGAAGTGGTCATGCCCTGTATAGGCGTTTAAAGGCTTTTTGAGACAGTTTATTTGTTTTGTGGTAATATGTTTAGCTTTGTTGTTTTACGGGTCTGTATAAGGCTGTGAGGCGGCCAGAATGGGTATTCTGAGATAAGTCAGGGGAGTTATTCAAAAATTCACGGTCAGGGTAGGTAAACGGTATATATGTTAGAGCCATAGATGGGTGAAATTTGGTCGTTGCTTATAAGCGTTATTCGTGCTATTCTGTAATAGGAGCAAATGGGGTGTCTCCCTGTCTGTTTCAATTGTCGCATCTTCAGGGTGCGTGGATTGAAATTTGTCATTATAAAGTGTGGAGGACTGAGGGGTGGCAGCGTGCTGCTGCCCTGGAGTTCGTTTAGGGGGTAATTATTATGATGCCGGATGCGATTGATACAATCAATACAGACCCGAAACGGGGCACCGCAGACCACCGCAGGGTGGAAAAGGTGACAGGTGTGTCATTGAATTTATATATCAAGCCGAAGAACAGGCCATATTACGATGGGATAAAGCGGATGACCCAGGGCGAAGGGTCTTCGTTCTCGAAGGTCTTCAACAATACGATTCAGGATATGTATCATTCCATGAGCGCCAATGTGGCAATTTCCCCGATGGCGTATAAGGCAATTGCGGCGGAAGACCTGATGAGCCTGCGGACAAGAAAGCACAGGGACGGGGTCACGGAGCTTCTGGTGGATAAAGAGCTGGAGGCGCCGGATGCGGCAGACCGTTATGCATTGGAAGGGGCACTGCAGAGACAGCGACTGGGGCTTGACGATGTGACGGAGCCTGTTCCGGATGTGCTGCCTCAGGATGATGTTTATTGCCCGGAAATATAAGTTTATGGCGGGGTTAAAATGCAGAAGCACGGCAGCTGTCTGCAGCCTGAGCCCAGGTGCCGTTAGCAGGACTTTGACCGGCCACCGCGGTAAAACAATGGCCAGGAAAACAGATAATCCCTCATGTCAGGGCTGTGAAGCTCCGATATGAGGGGTTATTGTGCATTATGCGGTCTGATGTTCTGCCAGCCACTGCCTGTATTCTTTTCTGGTAAGGGTGAGCTGGGCGCGTACTCTGTCCAGTGCAGGGTCTGTGGATTTTCTTATCGCGAACTGGGTTACGCTCAGGAATCCGCCGAAGAGGCCGATTCGGTCGTGACCGTTCTTTTCCGCGACGTCCACCTGCTCTAATACGCATTCGTAAGGCTTTATGGTGAACTTGTCGCAATGCTCCATGCAGTCATGCATTGCTTTCCGGAAAGCTGCGATTTCTGTAGCATTTTCAAAGTTGAGTGTTTTGGTTTCCAAAGGGCCCATGATGATTCCTCCTGTGATTTGACAGATATTATGGTTTCCGAGAAACAACCGGGTCGCAATTGCGACCTGATTTTGTCCCACAATCGTTCCATACTTGGGGGCAAACTTATGAGCAATATGGGACAAATTAAAAGAAAAACTCATAAACCCCGATAAAGTCCCATTTATGGGACAATATTGGGACTTATGCGGTCTTAATCAGATATTGGTTACGAACAAGGCTTGTTTTGGACATTGTTCTGGTCAATTGTGATACCTTCCAGTTCCAGCTTATGCCGGGTATCATGTTTGGCAAACAGCCATGCAAGGTTGGCATCAGCCCGGATGGTGCCGTCCGGTTCCAGGTAAGCATTGGGAATCCAGATGTTCTGGGTGCCTTTTTGGCCTTTGATGAGAAAGCGCTTGGTGTTTAACCGGGCGAAGCGTTTTTCCGTATAGACGATGAGCTGCAGCGGTATGTCGCAGCATATTTGTATTTTATTGTTGTACCTCACCGGATATGCCCTCCTGTTCCGTGATATAGGCATACAGGACGCCGTTTACGAGCCCGCCGCGGATTTCTTCCAGTATCTGTCCCAGGTGGTTTTCACCCTGTCCGTTGCAGACACCCCAGAAGGTATCGCCCCAGGTGTTGTCTTCTACCAGGCGTTTAGGCATAGTGCCTTTCAGTTTCTCCGCCAGGTCAGGGTTCTGCAGGAACTTGCGGGCAACCACCTGTTTCATGACTTCAACGCGGCCAGCGTTCCATGTCGCAATGTCTTTAATGCCTACACTGCGGCCCAGCTTTTTGGCTACGTATCCGTCAATATTTTCGAACAGTGACGGATTCCACGGGCATTTATGGGCCTGGAAGGCAGATTCGGCACAGGTGAAATGGCAGGTTTTGCCGTCGATGTTCATGGTAATTGGCGATGGTGACATATTGCTCAGGAAATAGTATTCTCCTCTGAATCGCATGATTGTTTCTCCTTTTTAGGGAATGTCCCGGCGCTGCGGCGCTGCTGTACGAAACGCAGTAAGAATGTGAAGGGGCCGGATAAAAAAAAGACAAAAGGCAGACGCGTTGTCTGCCTTGTTATCTGTTTCATGACTGTGCGTGGGTGGTCTGCAGCTGCTTGGCCATGGGTTTTAAGATGTTTTCGGGTATGTCTTCGCAGATGACTACCGGGCCATCCAGGGGCATGTCCAGCCTGCGGTTTAAGTTGACCCGGAGGTTTTCCTGTGACCGCCAGAGTTCTACGTGTCCCATTCTTTCGTAGCCAAGGCCGCCGTTTGCGATAAGCTTTCCGTCGAATACGGCTGATGTGATGTCCTGTAAGGGATAGCTGGACTCACCGCCGTTTCTGAACAGGATGTAGAGGGTGTGTGGTTCACCGGCCGGAGCGATGGTGGCGTAACGGATGTCCGCCATATCGAGGCTGTGAGTGCCGTTATTATTAAGTTTGATTGTAAGTGATGTCATGATGGGGTTCCCCTTTCTTTAGTCAATCTGTGTGTCCTTCTGCACCAGTATCAGGCGCCAGTTTTCGCGGTTCCTGATGATGTGCTCTGCTGCCAGCAGTGCAGACATGCGCACGCCGTTGTTTGCCCTGGTGAACTCGTCCAGTATCAGGGCTGTAGGTTCTTTTTCTTCGTAGCCTGAGATGGCTGAGATGACGTCATCTCCGTCAAGGAGTGTTGACAGGTCTACGCGGCAGGTTTCGTAGTGTCCATGTAAGCAGCGGGATGTGTTTACGAGGGCGCCGTCTCCCGGATTACCCTGGATAAAGGCCATATGGTCTTTGTTCATGATGTCCAGCAGTTTTTCCGGAATTTCTGATGATTTTATCCGGTGACAGGGCATCAGCACGGGCTCTATCGTGACAGGGCTGTTCAACGGGAGCGTACCTGTATGGCATCCCTGGAGCTTTAAGTACCAGCCGATTTCGTTTCTGTGGAGGCTCAGTGAGGATGCGTGGGCATGGAGCAGTCCTGCGCAGACCATGGCCGCTTCCTGGTATGATACGAAGCTGACCTGTTTTTCGATAAATTCATCATGGCCGCCATCGGCAAGGTGTACCCGGATAAAGGCTGAGGGGATGAAATCCCTGATACAGGCTGGTGTGATGCTGATGCGGGTCATCTGCCGTTTATCGTATTCACGAACTGTACCATCAGTGAGCAGGATTCTGAGTTTTTGCATGATGATTCTCCTTTTTAGATAAGCTACCGGCTCGGTATGCCGTGCCGTCTCAACGTAAAGGTTTATGAGGAAAGAAAGCAGAAGGGGCGCTTAGCGCCCCGTGATGCCGAAGTTAATGCTGTATGTGTTGTCTGTATCGACGAACTCAAGGTCTGTGATTTCTGCGGTGACCTCTTTGTCAGGGTTTTCCATGGACTGCGCATCAACGTTCCAGCCTGTCATGGCCTTTATTTCGTCAAGGCGTCTGTTGGCATATTCGCCGTCGATATAGATGCCTTTGCAGCGTCCATCGGTGGTTCCGTTGTCGTAGCTCCAGTCGCTTTCATCCCAGTCGACGATATGTTCGTTGCCGTTTTTATCTTTTGCTATGAGCTGTGTAGCCGCTACACGGTCTGCCTGGGATGCTGTGTGTCTGAATGTGATATATGCTGTCATGTGTGATTCTCCTTTTTTATGCAATGGGGCGGGCAATGGGCCGGAAGTCCAGTGTGCAGCCCTTGTTTTTTGTTTCGTCTACGAACTCGATTTCGATGAGCTCTGCTGTGACCTCTGTTTCGGGGTTCACAGATGATACGGCTGTGATTTTCCAGTCATCCAGGTCAGGCGTCATCAGGAAGTCTGTTTTTCCTGTACCGGGTTCGCCATTTATGGTGATGTTCTTTGCGGTACAGTCTGTGCAGCAGTCTTCTTCCGGGATTTCGCCGCCGTAGGAGTGTTCTGTTGTGCTCCATCTGATGGCAAGTTTGTTACCGTTTTTGTCTTTTGTGACAAGGCCGGCAATCTGTACTTTGTCTGCTGCAGTCAGGTTATGTTTGAATATAATATATGCTGTCATGGTAGCATCTCCTTTTGTGATAATCAGTTTGTTTCTGCCAGCCGTACCGGTGTGCGGAGGCACACCTGTAATTTAGAACGGATGGTAAACTGGCGATTAGCTGTGTTTTGGAAGCTTTGTTGGGTATGGCCACTCCCACTCTTCGAGTGCGAGATGACCATGAAAGAAAAGAAAGGCCAGGCTTTTGCCTGACCTCTTCCAGCCATTGCGACCGGGTAGCTACAGCTGTGGATTACTTCGCGCATGCGTATCTTGCCCGTGTATAGACAGCCTTGTCGCTCATCTCGGGATATTTGGCTCTGATGGCCTTCACTACGCTGTTCCACTTTGCTGAATGTCTCTTTGTCGTATTTGCCATGATGATTTCCTCCTGGATTTTTGAATGATGTTTTATGTTTCTCATGATTCAGACCGGGCTGCTGTGCAGCCTGACAATCTGTTTCAAAAATGTTTTCGGGCTGTGCCCTGGCACAGCCCTCATTGTTTTTATCTTATTTCGCGCAAGCGTAGCGTGCTCTTACGTAGATACCCTTGTCGCTCATCTCCGGATATTTCTCACGGAGTGCCTTTACGATAGAGTTCCACTTCGCGCTGTGTCTTTTGGTTGTCTTTGCAGTTGTGTTTGCCATAGTTGATTCCCTCCTGGATTCTTTTTATCAATGGCCACTTCCACCTTTCAGGTGTAAGATGACCATGAATGATGTTTTCATTTCATGTTTTCCACCGGACTGCCGTGCAGTCTCAGCGTTTTTCAGAAGTATTTTCTGTTTTTGTGCATTGTTTACTTCTTTCAAAATAAATTCCGAGCTGCGGGAGCAGCTAAATGCTTTTCCGCCGAAAGGCGGCAGTTTTAAAGATTATGATTTTGCATGTATTTAAGCATTTAAAGAAAATATTCACGGAGAGGGATGTGTGTGTTGTTTATTTGGGGCAATTTGTCAACCAAAAGATGATTTTTGTGCAATTTGTCAACTGGAGCGCAAGGGCTGTAGGTTATCTGGTTGCAAATGTAAATTATGAATGCGTATAAGGCTTTTTAAGCGATGTTTTGTTCCAGATGAAGAATCGGGAGGGCGAGGTCATTTCATGGCAAAATGGGGCACGCTGGTGTGCCAGGGAAGGGTTTAAAAAGAAATGACTATCTGTTTACGGCAGATAGTCATAGTTGGTATTATTGTTTGTGGAAAGTTCAGGCATTCTGGCTTCTTTTCTGGTAACAGGTTTGTCTTCGGCCAATAGGTATTTTAATGGCAACCCTTTTATCATATCGCGAGTTGATACTATTCCGGCATAAGCCAGGAATCTTATCATTACTTCTTTTTGCTCACTAAGATTTTTAGCTGTAGTAAAATCGGTAGCATATTTCGGAGAAGAAAACAATTCATTTAAATTTGTGGCCCACACCCGTTACAGATGTGAGCCGCTAAATGCCTGCAGGAGCTATGCCCCAGCAGGATTCCCGCACTAAGCATGTTAGCCGGGTGGAAGAAAAGAGCATAAATACAGGTGCCACGGTTTACTACTGCAGGCACCCTCTATACTGTGATAGAGAGGGTGCCTACTGTGGACACAGGGTGGACTTCCAGGCTGCCCTGGGATGAGCAGTTTTCTTCCCAGTAGCGCATGCACTCAGCGGTGCCGCCTTTCTCTGTGTGGTAGTCAATGCCGCCGTAGCATGCCACCAGCCGGGAAGACACCATGCACATGTCGTGGTTGCGGTTTGTGAGGAAGCCTGCCACGTCACGGTAGTTGGTGGATTTATCGTCCGTGCATACGAAGATGCCGTCAGCCTCCCGGAGCATCTGGGCGTACTGCCTCTGGGAAAAGAGCCCTGCCGCAGCCCACTTGCGTTCCTGGCCGTCGAAAGGCACGAACACGATGTTCCTGATGTCGTCGTGCTCTTTCCTGACACGCAGGACAGCCCAGAAGATGAGCTGGTCAACGCCCTGTGCACCGCCTGTGACGAAGTTGCGGAATCCCTCGGCGTAGAGGTTGCGGATAATCTGTGTCAGGCTGTCCACGAACCCGTTGTAGTTCACCTGGTCGTAGCCTGCAAGCTTGTTGGGACGGTGTCCCGTGAAGCAGACGGTGACAGCCTGGTCCAGGTCAGGGAGCTCTTTTCCGGACGCGGCAAGGCGGGGCATAGCCTTATCGTCATCTGCCGGGATTTCGTCATTCTCGCCAGGTGTGACTACTACGAAGCGGTCATCCAACAGTGGCTCGATGACGGGCTTGACATCTTCCCACTTGAGCCATCCGTTGCCGCAACCAGGACGGGTCATGTAGATGTTGTTAATCTTGGGCCCATGCCCGTCGATGGCGACAAGGGTAGCGATGCGTTCGCAGCTTGCCTGAATCAGCTCAATGTCGGATTTGGTGCGCCAGTCCTGTTTTGTAGGAAGCGAGAATACGTCCACGCCATCCCATACCCCAAGCCAGGATGCCATGTTGCCATACAGTTTAATGCATTCCGCCAGCGTCTTTGCGATGCCAGGATAGCGTTCTGCCGCCTGTTTTGCGATGCCTCTGCCCATGACAGCAGTGCCGTCTTTCTTAACACATCCGTTGGTCGTCACCAGTATAGCGTCGCCTTTCTGTGCCAGTTTGAAAATATCCCCAGTAATCTCTCTCATGTGGTATCCCTCCATATTGTACGTTTCAGTTTCCCGTAACGGGTCGGGCGGTGTGCCGCCAATCGCTTTTGCGGGGGATATTGAAGAAAAAAAGCCTACGGAGGTGCATTCCGTAGGCTCAAAGGAGCCCTTCGCTGCGCTGCGGGCGTCGGTATAGAATCATGCAGCCCACTCTGCGAGCGTACTGCATGATTTTGTGCAGAAGAAGAATTTGCCGTGACCATTGGCGGTGGTCACGGCTCTATTGCTGGCACAGCCAGCTCGCTTATAGGGGAATCAATCATCATTCACTTAAATTTCCGGGGCATTGTATGCCCTGTTGGGCTTTAAGTCCCCGGAACAGTTTTTGCGTTCCGGTGTTTTGCTGCAGGTGCAGCGCTCCTGCGTCCGCCTTCGTACCATCAGGGCGGTTATTATCCGTGAATTTCTATTATGGAGAAGGAGAAAAGCCAGGCTGATTCCTCAGTCTGGCTCCTCTGTCCTGTCTTCGCAGGTTGTCTCCAATAAGTTTTTGAACAGGCTGCCGCCTGTGCATCCGCAGCATGACAGACAGGTGTCGTTCTGGCTGCAGCCGTAGCATTCGCAGCGTTTGCATTGGTGTTTATCGCGCATGTTTTGGTCTCCTTAGTCGTCGTAGGGTGTATAGGTTCCGTTTAGCATAGACGTAGGATTGAAAGCGTTTGCTTCCGGGTCGTAGCTGTACAGGGAACCGTCTGACGCGGGATATGGGATGTAGCATCCGTGGTCAAGCCTGTATACGATAAAGGTAGTCTTATCGTAGAACAGGTCATCTTCTATCTGTTCAAAGCGGTAGCTGAATGTGTTTCGTTCTGACCGGCTTTTATCTATGGAGCAACCGTATAAGCCTGCAAGTCCGAGGAGCAGGCATACAGTGATGAGCAGTTTTGTGCTTGAACGCATGGCAGGGGCCCCCTTTCTTGTATTATATGGTCGCAACGACATCATTCAGCCTTACAACGGAGATGTGAAGGTTGTCTGTGAGATGTTTTGCGAGGCTCTGTATTTCCATGATGATAGTATCTGTATCAGAGCCTTCCAGATACACGGCAACAGCTTCATAGCCGTCCATTTCCGGGTCTTCGAATTTCTGCCAGAGAGCACGGTGGATAGAAAGCAGTCTGTTTTTTCTTGCATCAAATTCTTTATCTGTCATAGTGATAATCTCCTTTATGATTGAAATGAGTAGAAGAACAGCTCACAGCCTGTGATGGCCATGAGCTGCGGTTTATTGCTGCGTGGTTATGCGAAGCATTCTTTGCGGAAGGACTGTTTCGCTTTATTGCGGTCGTACTTGGATTTGTCCTTGAAGACCGTGGGCCTGGGCATTTCTCTGCGCTCAGTGCTCATTGCGATGAGTTCCAGCTTTGCTTGGGCTGCTTTGTCTTTGGTTTTTGCGTGATGTCTTTTTGCCATGATAGATTCCTCCTGATTTTATGTTCAACGATGTTTTCTGTAATAGTTGCCGGAGCCTGCCGCAGCAGGCTCTACAGTGCGGTGTTTTGTCTGTTTTGTCGCGCTGTTATTGTCTTTTTCCGGTATGGCGAAGCCTGCGCCATTCAGGTTGCTGTAGATTGCTGCATAGACGGTGCGGCCCTGGCCGCACACACCCAGCGTTCCGATGTTTGTTACAGTCATGTTGTGGCTCCTTTCTTACCAGGGCATTTCTGCCAGTCCGCTGTACAGGTTTTTGTTCAGCGCAAGGCGCTGCTGCTCCGGTTCGTTGGCTGTTTCCCAGTAGGTCAGCAGTTCCGGGTCGTCGATGTACTCACGGCCGATGTGGAGCGCGATGTCCTGGCAGGTTTCGATGAGCTGTGACACTGTGAAGAACGGCATATTGTTATTGTAGAAGACTTCTTCCATGCAACGCTCGTCATCGTCATAGATTAAGTACAGGGCTGCCCAGTTGTTGGCATGTTTTTCCCACGCTGCTTTGTCTGTTACATTTTCCGGTGCGTTAAAGTATTTGTTCGCCATGATTTGATTCTCCTTATATTTTAACATAGATTATTATCTGTTTCAAAGATATTGCCGGGTCCCGGAAGGGACCCACCCACGGGTGCGCTGTGTGAACAAGCCCTGTGGGTAGTAAGAAGAAGAACAGGCAGTACATCCGGTGTTAATGGATGACTGCCTGTTTCAGCTGTGTGAGGATTCCTTCCAGCATGCCATGTGTTTCGTCCTGTGCGGCTTTCTGTAAGATAGCCAGGGCTTCTGATTTTGCATTAGTCATGATAATTTCTCTCCTTTCGAAGGTGACAGTGTAGCACGCCGGAGGCGTGCCTGTCAAGCATTATTCTGCTCTGCGGCATTTTGCACAGAGCCTGTTTTCGGCCACGTAGTGGCGGATGTTCTTGAACAGCAGGCGCAGGGCCAGGTCATCGGGTTCCAGGTATTTGTCCGGCGTATCTTTCTGGAACGCCTCGAAACCGAAGTGGGTGTCTTCGAGGGTGACGAAGTTCTCCCCGTATTCTATGCGGGTCACCAGCTGGGCAATGTCTGTGGGTCGGTTGGAGCACGCAGGGTCTGTGTTGCCGCTGTTCCGTATTGTCCAGACAAGGCGGAAGAATTTTTTCTGGTATTCCAGCCAGAGGAACATCCTGCCGTGTTCCGCAAGACGGCCGTCGCAGCCGTACACGGCGCCAAAGACGGTGATGTCTTTTGTGGACAGCTCGCCGTAGTTCTTTGCGGCAAGCAGTCCTTTTCTTATGAAATAGTCAGCCATGCGGCTGATGTATGCTTTTATTTCGTACGCGTCAGCCGCCATAGGGCTCTCCTTTCTTTGGGACAAAGAATGTTTCTGTGCCGATGTCGAGGCCCGGGAGCATCATATATGCCTGGGTCTTGCCAACATTGTGTATTTTCTGTATTTCCCTGATTTCTTTCAGGTGCTCGATTTCGCAGCCTGTGCACAGGATGTGTGTAATCGGAGAGGTCTCCGGTATGTCGAGGTATTCTGCATGGCCCTTACAGCAGGGGCATTCGATAATTTTTCCCATGATGGTTTCTCCTTTTTATGATAATTTTCGGCTTGCTTTTGCAAGCACGGGTAATCAACATTGCCATGAAAAAGATAAAGCCTTTGGCTTTCGCCTCAGGCTTTAAAACAGGGTTAGCAGTGTCTCAAAACGTGAAGACCGTGAGCGGGCCCTTATTCCCCACTGCAAGTTCTTTAAGTCTGACCAGACCCCTGTTCACAATAAGTTTCGGCTGGCCGTGGCCAGCACGAATGGGCTCCGTGTGATAGAAAAGTTGCGGTTGCATTTGACGTAGTTTCGTGATAGAATTGGTTTCAGGAGGAGAATATATTATGGATGACGAGAATAAAGGATACTGGCAGAAGCTGTCGTTGGGCACCAAGATTTTTCTTATGTTTGCTGCGCTTGTGATTTCTGTTATATGTATTTCCGGCATGGCTGTGATTATCAGGCGAAGCATTCCGTCTGTGAAAAATACTGTCCCGCAGGAAAAGCAGGTTTCTTATTTTGCGGATGGTTATTTTACTGTAATTGATAAATGGTCTGACAGCCAGGGAACTTATTATTTGTTAAAAGCAAATGATACCGGGGTATTGTATTTTTACATAAATTCTGGTTATGGCAAAGCCATTACAGTGCTTTGCAACCCGGATGGTTCCAATCAGACCTATGATGAGACAAAAGATTATAAAGCATTAAGAGAGGGGTGGAAATAATGGCTTTGCCGTGGTGCCGTAAGTGTTTAAACAAATCCGACGAGAAGGGGAAAGTAAACCTGGTGTGCCTGGGCTGCAAATGGCAGTATACGGGCCAGGAAGCGTTTGACCGTAAGCCTGACGAATTTACGGAAGATACGAATGATACCGTCCATGAGACGCCGAAAGAATACTGGAAAGGAACAGGTTTTGACCTGCGCGGTGAGGTGTTATGATTAAGATATTGACGGTGCTTGTGGGCGGGGCGCTGGTTTACGGGGTATTATATATGGGTGCAAAGTTATCCCATACCTGCTCTGAAGGGGCTCCCGGTTATAAAGTTGGTAATGCAATGGAGCTCGTATCGTTTGTTGGGCTGTTGGGCCTGTTGTTATATGCGTTCCGATAATATAACAAGAAAAGCAATAAGGGCAGTCCCATGGGACTGCCCTTTAGACTGTACGCCTCGCAGGTATGTACAGTACGTTCACGCTTATATGCTACACCAATGGTGTTTCAGTGTCAAGCTTTTCTGCCTCTTTGTCCTGGAGTTTTTTCAGGATGCGGTTGTATTCGTTCCTGAAACGTCCTTCTTCCAGGCAGGTGAAGAGCGTAATCGCTTCAATCAGGGCTGACTGGATGGCTTTCTGGCGGCACGCTTCATGCACGGTGACAGCATTCTCAGCTTTAACTGCTGCCTTGTCCGCTTTCTCGAACAGCATTTCAGCCCAGACGTCCATCAGTTCTTCTGAGAGGGGGCGTCTTTTTCTTGTATTTGGCTCCTTAACGGCCTGGAGCTCGTTGTACCGGTTCTTTATGAGCTGGGCGCAGTTGGAGCGCCACTTTAACTTGGCAAGCTGCAGCAGGGCGGCATCCCGTTCTGCACCTGTTAAGTCTGAAATAGCTGCAATCAGCCAGGAGCCGACGTCGATGTTGCAGTCTGCGAATGTGGCCAGGTGGATGCAGGCTGTGCCGTCGGTCCGCCATACGGCGTTATGGTCTTTCGCGCCGTTTACCCTGTCAGCAGGAAGGAGTTCCGGCAGGATGCTGCCATCGTACAGTACGACGATGGTATCTTCGTCTTTGAGCACCTCGGCGAACTGTTCGATGATGTTGCTTTGTTTTGACGGGTTCCAGCCGGAGATGGTTGATACGGATTCCGTATCCTGTGTACGGGCATCTGCTATTGCTATTTCGTATTGTTCTGCGATAATTGCGGCTTTTTCCGGGCTTTCGCAGACGATACGGAGGCGTGTCAGCATGCGGGCATGGTTGGGCGTGTTCTGGCGCAGGTTGTATACCAGCCATGCAACGGTTTCCGGGCTGGTGGAGAGCCTGTTGGCGATGAATGTGTCCCAGATGTCCGTGTTGACGTCATTCATGGCTTCGGCGTCCATTATCAGGCAGTCCATCGTATTTTTGTTTGCTACGATATAGCTTTTCATGCCTTTGATGGCAAGTTCATCTTTTCATGTCTGCTCGGAA